>Ga0302267_10000110_pt1 | contig 98762 bp, 82 predicted proteins | sample III_Bog_E1_3_FD_194555 | JGI IMG/M metagenome (GOLD analysis project Ga0302267, IMG submission 194555) | Peat permafrost microbial communities from Stordalen Mire near Abisko, Sweden - III_Bog_E1_3 | ecosystem: Environmental > Terrestrial > Soil > Wetlands > Peat | place: Sweden: Abisko... | reverse complement strand
CCGCACCATGGAGCCGGACTTGATGGTGCGCCTACTGCGCGCTTGCATCTGCACACAAACCATCACTTACAAACAGCTTGTCGCCACGCCGGAGCTAGCGTGATATTCATCTAGGAAAAATGCTCTAAGCTGGGACAACACGAAACTGCCTCCAACCATCCGCCGAGGAACCGCCTACATGCTGTCAGAAGCCGCCATCTACGCCGCGCTCCGCGACTGCTTTGACCCGGAAGTGAAGCTGAATCTCGTCGATCTGGGACTGATTTACGCGGTTTCGACCGGCCCCGATCCGGACTCGACGCCGGCCTGGCCGCGCCAATGGGTCAAGGTGACGATGACGCTGACCAGCGCGCAATGCCCGGCCTCGGGACTGATTTTCGAGCAGGTCCAGAACCGCCTGGCGGGCATTCCCGACATCAGCAGAGTGGAAGTCGAACTGGTGTGGGAGCCGAAATGGACGCCGCACCGCATCAGCGAGGCGGGCCGCCGGCAATTGGGAATCTAGGCTCGAGCTGGGCAAACCGTCGTTATTGGGCTTTGGCGAGGATCTGCAGCAGCTTTGCGCGGCGAGCGGCAAGATCGTCCACCGCGCCCTGCACGTTGGCCATCAGTTGCTCGATTTCGCCGATATACCCGGGGAGGGAGTTCCACCAGCGGTGCAGGGTTTCCTGCTGGTCGAGCAAGGCCAGGGCAGTGCCTGAAGCCGCGGCCACGGTACCGGCCCGGCGTTGGCCGGCCAAGAGCAGCAACCCGCCGGCAATCAGCGCTCCGCCGGCGGCGATCCCTACCCAGTTTGCCTCTTCGGCCTGCGCTGCTGCGTCCAACCTCTCCGACTCGTATTCCGGCTTGTGAAGCGGCACAACCACCATGAATTCTCCTTCCAGCCCGGACCGCCTTAGCGGGGCCGAGGGGATGCAGTGCTCAGTATCGCTCGAATTTGCCCGAATGAGCGAATCGGCTCACCGGTTGCGGGTGCCTTCGAGCGGCGAAGGTCAGTCCAGATCGAATTCGCGCAGGGGCTTGCCTTCAGGGGCGTCCTTGGCCTTGCGCAGGGCCTCGGCGAATTTCTTCTCGAAGAGGTCTTCCTTGTTCTTTTCCGCCTCGACCGACTGGCGGAAAAGCGATTCCTTGCGCTCGTTCTGGTCGCGCATGGCCTGGGCCGCGGTCTCAAGGTCCTCGAACATCCGCTTGCGCGGCGCAGGAGTGTGGCTGACCAGGAGGCCGGTGGCGGCATCGATCACAAGCATCGCCCCGCAATCCGGGCATGCCACCTCAAACGTCTTGTCTTTCGCTTTCGCCATTTTCTTTCTTTCGGAATTGTATGCGCTGGCGGGGCGGGTTGCACAGAGGCAGAAGCGCTGCTGCCGCGGAAGGAATCCGCGACCCTTTAACGGGAATGACCTTGCGTCCAAAGCGAACTGGCACGTCCTCGCTCCTGCATCTGCCGGTGTTACTATCACATGCGACCGATTGACCTCGTGTCAGGAGACGCGTGAATGAAGAGAAGGATACTGGGTAAGTGCATGGGATCCGTTCTCGTGCTTGCGTTCTGTTTGCCGGTTCACCCCGGCTTGGCACAGAACAAGAAGGATGAAACACCCAAGCCCGCGCAATCGATTCCGGAGTTAAAGCAGCAGTTGGAGAAGATTCTTGCCGACTCGCACACGCCCGGGGTGTCGGTGGCGATTGTCCATCGCGACGGGCCGGAGTGGGTTGCGGGACTGGGCAAGTCCGATGTGGCCACCAACCACGCGACCACGGACGAGACGCTTTTCCGCATCGGCTCGACATCCAAGGCTTTTGCCTCGCTCTCTATCCTCAAGCTGGTCAATGAAGGCAAGCTCTCGCTCCAGGATCCGGTGCATACCCTGGTGCCTGAAATCTGGTTCGAAAACCAGTGGGAAGCGACCGACCCGGTGCGCGTGGTGGATCTGCTGGAGCACACCACGGGCTGGGACGACATGCATCTGCCCGAATATGCCAAGGATGCCAAGGGCATGACCCTGCGCCAGGGGCTCGACTTCTACCGCCATTCGCGCATTTCGCGCTGGCGTCCTGGCACGCGCATGTCCTATTGCAACTCCGGGCCGCCGGTGGCCGCTTATATTGTGGAGAAGCTCACCGGACAGCGTTTCGAGGACTACGTCACACAGAATTTCTTTCTGCCCATCGGCATGAAGACGGCTACTTATTTTGAGCAGCCCTCGCCGCAGTTGACCACCCTCTACCATCCCGACGGCAAGACGCCTTATCCCTACTGGAACATCCTGCTGCGTCCGGCCGGGTCCATCAACGCTTCGGCCAGGGATATGGCGGCGTACGTCCAGTTTTATCTGAATCGCGGCGCGGTGGGCGGCGTGCAGGTGGCGCCTGCTGCTTCCATCGACCGCATGGAGACCCCAACGCGCACCTGGGAGGCGCAGGAGGGCTTGAAGGCCGGCTACGGCCTCAGCAACTACACCAGCATTCACGAGGGCTTTGTGTATCACGGCCACAATGGCGGCGTGGATGGCGGGATCACCGATATGTCGTATCTGCCGGAGTATGGAGTGGGCTACTTCTACAGCGTCAACTCCGCCAATGGGGGCGCTTTCGGGAAGATCGGCGACGCGATTCGCGCCTACATCACCCGCTCACTCACCAAGCCTCCCGTGCCCGCCGCGGGTGAGTTGCCGGCGAACGCCGCGGACTATGCCGGCTTCTATGTGCCCGCCGCGCCGCGCAATGAATTGACGCACTTCCTGTCCAGCGGGCTGGGGTTGACGCGCGTGCGCTTCGACGGCGGCAAGCTGCTGCTCACCAGCCTGGGCCAGTTCGACCAGCCGTTTATTCCCGTCAGCGGAGCGCAGTTCCGCTACGTTCCCAAGAAGGGACCAGCCGAGCCGATCGCGACGGCCATGCTGCTCCGGCCCAATGCCGAAGGGCGCTTTACCTATCTAGGCGGCGCGATGGTACGCATTCCTACTGGGCTAGCGATTCTCCAGATCGCTTTGACGGCCTGGTTCGTGCTGGCTTTCGTCGCCATTGTTGTGTACGCGCCGTTCTGGACGATCGGCGGGTTGATCAAGAGGCGACGCCGCCCGGCCGAACGCGCCATGCGCCTGTGGCCGCTGATCGCGGTGCTGAGCCTGGTGGCTTTTGTGGCCCTGTTCGTCGTGTCCGGGAACGACGCGATTCAGCGCCTGGGCAACCTGACGGTCTACTCGATTGGGCTGTTCGCCACCACCGTGCTCTTTGCGCTGGCTTCCGTGGCCAGTGCGATTGCGCTGCTGATGGCGCGCAGGGAGGAGATTCGCCGGTTCGTCTGGTGGTTCTCGATTCTGGTGACCGCGTCGCTGCTGATTGGCACCGCCTACCTCGCCTATTGGGGAGTGATCGGCATTCGCACCTGGAGCTAGGGCGAACCCAGGAAGGCTGGAGAGCGAGGCCAAAATTGTCCCCATCCAAGACCGCACTGTCGTGTCAAGGATGGGGATTTTTGGCATCGGTTTACGGCTTTTTTGCTCAAAAATGGCACAAAAACGCCCGAAAAGGGCCCAAAATTGGCCGGTTATGTTTACTTGTTAATTAACAGAACGTTTTTGTAAGTCGTTCATTTACTTGTACTTACATTGAATTGATGGTCGAAAATGCCTCCGAAAACGATAGGGGGGGTGGGGTAAAAGCGATTTCGGCTGGCTTTTTCCACAGGGCCGAGCTCAAAACAGGCACTACCTGAGCGCGGACGAGGACGTCCGCGCTACAGCCGACCGGGAGGCGTTACTCCCCCGACGGCGTTACTCTTCGACGGCGTTACTCTCGACTAAGAACATCTTGCGCGCTTGGGGCTTAATTCTACGCAAAGGAAACCGCAATCTATCTCCAATGCAAAGGCCCTGCTCAACCGAGCAGGGCCTTTGCAATTGAGGAACGGAGGTTTCGGGTGAAGTAGCTTTAGCGTTTTTCCGCTGCCGTGGCCAGTTTGGCTTCGGCTTCGGCGATGACGTGGAGAGCCTTGGCATAGGCCTCGGAGCTGTCGCCAGCCTTCTTCCACTCTTCCAGGCCGCGGTCCAGTTGCTCATGAGCGCGGGGCACATCGATCTCCTCGGGCTTCAGTGCATCGGAGGCCAGGATGGTGACCCGGTCGGGCAGAACCTCGGCAAAGCCCCAGCTCACGTTGTAGCGCTGATCGCCTTCCGGACCGCCGTGCAAAGTGACGTCGCCGGCGCCCAGTTCGGCCATCAGCGGCGCGTGACCGTAGAGCACTTCCATGTAGCCGGTCTTCGCGGGCAACTCGACCGCGTCCGCGGGATGCTCAAAGAGCGTCCGCTCGGGCGTGACCAGCCGAACCCGGAGTTGATTTGTCTCGTCTGCCATAAAACCCTCTCAGGACAGCTTTCAGCCTTCAGCAGTCAGCTTTCAGCGGCCGGGTGGTCAACTGACGGCTGAAGGCTGACCGCTGATCGCTGTCAGCTGACTACTTCCCTTATACCGAGGCCTTCAGCTTTTCGGCCTCTTGCAGCACTTCCTCGATGGCGCCCTTCATGTAGAAGGCCTGCTCGGGGATGTCGTCGTACTTGCCGGCGATGATCTCCTTGAAGCTGCGCACCGTATCGGCAACCTTCACATACGCTCCAGGGATGCCGGTAAAGGTTTCGGCAACGTGGAAGGGCTGGGAAAGGAACTTCTGCACCTTGCGGGCGCGGGCTACGGTGAGCTTGTCTTCCTCGGAGAGTTCGTCGATACCGAGAATGGCGATGATGTCCTGCAGATCCTTGTAGCGCTGCAGGATGAGTTTGACGCCCTGGGCCACGTCGTAGTGCTCCTGGCCCACGATGCGCGCGGAAAGGATGCGCGAGGTGGAAGCGAGGGGATCGACGGCGGGGTAGATGCCCAGTTCCGAGAGCGGACGGCTCAACACCGTGGTGGCGTCGAGGTGGGCGAAGGTGGTCGCTGGCGCAGGATCGGTCAAATCGTCGGCGGGCACGTAGACTGCCTGCACGGAGGTGACGGAACCCTTGCCGGTGGAGGTGATGCGCTCCTGCAATTCGCCCATTTCAGTGGCCAGGTTGGGCTGATAGCCCACGGCCGAAGGCATGCGGCCGAGAAGGGTGGAAACCTCGGAGCCGGCCTGGGTGAAGCGGAAGATGTTGTCGATGAAGAGAAGCGTGTCCGAGCCCTCGACGTCGCGGAAGTACTCGGCGACGGTCAGGGCGCTGAGGGCCACGCGGAGACGGGCTCCGGGCGGCTCGGTCATCTGGCCGTAGACCAGGGCGCATTTCGAATTCGCCCAGTCGCCCGGCTTGATGACGCCCGACTCGGTCATCTCGGCCCACAGATCGTTGCCCTCGCGGGTACGCTCGCCCACGCCGGCAAATACCGAAAAGCCGCCGTGGTTTTTGGCCACGTTGTTGATGAGTTCCATGATGACGACCGTCTTGCCCACGCCGGCGCCGCCGAAGAGGCCGATCTTGCCGCCCTTCAGGAAGGGCTGGATCAGATCGATGACCTTGATGCCAGTCTCGAACATCTCCTCGTGGGTAGACTGCTCGTCAAAGAGCGGCGCGGGGCGATGGATGGGCATGCGCATCTTCTCGCCGACCGGTCCAAGCTCGTCGACAGGGTCGCCGATGACGTTGATGATGCGGCCCAGGGTCTCTTTGCCCACGGGAACGCGGATGGGGCCGCCGAGGTCGATGGCCTTCATGCCGCGGACCATGCCGTCGGTGGCTTCCATGGCGACGGTGCGCACGCGACCTTCGCCCAGGTGCTGTTGCACCTCGAGGATCACGCTGATGGGCGTGGGCACGGTGAAGCCCTCGCTGGTGACGCGCAGCGCCTGATAGATGGGCGGCATCGTCGCTTCCTCAAACTGCACGTCCACCGCAGGACCGGAGACTTGAATAACCTTGCCGATGTTCTCTGCCATAATTCTGCCTTCCGAAGTGCTTAGACAGCGGCAGCGCCGCTGACAATTTCGATAATTTCCTTGGTGATAGCGGCCTGCCGCACGCGGTTCATTTGCAGTGTGTAGGCGTCGATCATATCCGAGGCGTTGTTGGTTGCCGAATCCATCGCCGTCATGCGGGCCGCATTTTCCGCGGCGACCGACTCCGTCATGGCGTGATACAGCATGGAAGAAATGTATTGCGAAAGCAGGCCGTTGAAAAGATCGTCGGCCGGCTCGTCGTAGATGTAGTCCACCTGGGCGGTGCCGAACTTGCGCGCTTCCTCGTCGGCCTCGGTGGTGTCCACCGGTTCGAGGGCGATGCCTGCCGAAAGAGCTGCTTCGGCGGCGCGTTCGCGCTCGGCTTCGGTGGGCTCCTGGGCGCCGGTAATCTGCGGGATGCCGATCTTCATCAGCGGAAGCAGTTTTTCCACCACCAGGCGCTGCGAGATGACCGACTTGAACTCGTTGTAGACGATGTAGGCGGCGTCGATCTCCTCATGCACATAGCGGGAGATGATATCCGCGGCCAGCGCGAAAACGCGGCTGGTTTCGAGCTTCAGCAGCATGCCCGGATGGTCGCCCGTGACTTCGACGGGCGCTTTGCGTTCGCGCGTCTTGATCACGTGCGCATACTGGCCGACCTCATCGGTCTCCGTGCGCTCGGTGTAGACCGCGGACGGGTAGTGGCGGCGCATCTGGTCGCGGCCCTTGCGGCCCACGGCCTCGATGTCTATCTCCTTGTCGGGATTGCCGGAGATGAACTGGAAGGCGGTCTTCAAAATGTTGGCGTTGAAGGCGCCGGCGAAACCCTTGTCGCCGGAGACGACGATCAGCAGAACCCGCTTTTCGGGCCGCGTGGCAAACAGCGGGTGGCGCAGGTTGCCGGTGACCGGATCGAAGATTTCGGTGCGGCGGGTGAGCGATTCCAGAACGCTGTTGATCATTTTGGCGTAGGGCCGGGCCGCCAGCGCCCGCTCCTGCGCACGCCGCAGCTTGGCCGCCGAGACCATCTTCATGGCCTTGGTGATCTGCCGCGTGTTTTTCACGCTGCGGATGCGCCGTCGTAGATCGAGTACGTTTGCCATAGTCTTTCCAGTTGTCAGCTAACAGCTATCAGCTATCAGCCGTTAGCTAACGGTTATCAGTTTTCAGCTACCAGCCGATTGTCTCTCCGCCGCGAAGGTCTTTACTGAAAGCTGATCGCTGACGGCTGACAGCTGCCTTTTACGCCTTTGCCGCAGCCAGTTCCGCCTGGAAGTTGGCCTTGTATTCCTTGAGAGCCGCATGGAGGCGGCTGCGCAGGTCGTCGTCCAGCGCTTTCTTCTTGGTCAGGTCTTCGAGCAGCGCCGTCTGGGTGTTGTCGAGGTACTTGTAGAGGCCGACTTCAAAGGCGCGAATGTCCTTGACCGCCAGATCGTCCAGATAACCCTGCGTGCCGGCAAAGAGAATCGCCACCTGCTGCTGCCAGCCGAGCGGTTGGAACTGGGGCTGCTTGAGCAATTCGGTGAGGCGCTGGCCGCGGTTCAACTGCTTGAGGGTCAGCGGATCGAGATCCGAGCCGAATTGTGCAAAGGCCGCCAGTTCGCGGTACTGCGCGAGATCGAGCTTGAGGGTCGCGCCCACCTGCTTGACGGCCTTGATGGCTGCCGAGAAGCCGACGCGCGAAACCGAAAGTCCTACGTTGACGGCCGGCCGGACGCCGGAGTTGAACAAATCCGTTTCCAGGAAGATCTGGCCGTCGGTGATGGAAATAACATTGGTCGGAATGTAAGCCGAAACGTCGCCAGCCTGGGTCTCAATGACCGGCAGAGCCGTGAGCGAGCCGCCGCCCTTTTCCTTGCTCATTTTGGACGAGCGCTCGAGTAGCCTGGAGTGGAGATAGAAAACGTCGCCGGGATACGCTTCGCGGCCCGGGGGACGGCGCAGCAACAGGGAAATTTCGCGGTAGGCCATGGCGTGCTTGGACAGATCGTCGTACATGACCAGCGCGTGGCGGCCCGAATCGCGGAAGAACTCGCCGATGGAAGTGGCCGCATAGGGGGCGATGTAAAGCATGGGCGCGGGCTCGGAGGCGGAGGCGGCCACGATGATGGTGTGGCCCATGGCGCCAGCTTCGGTCAGCGTCTGCACCACCTGGGCGATCGACGAACGTTTCTGGCCGATGGCGCAGTAGATGCAGATCAGATCGTTCTTGGCGTTGTTGATGATGGTGTCGAGCAGCACGGCGGTCTTGCCCGTCTGACGGTCGCCGATGATCAGTTCGCGCTGGCCGCGGCCGATGGGAATCATCGAGTCGATGGCCTTGAGACCGGTGGCCATGGGCTCGCGGACCGACTGGCGGTCGATGATGCCGGGCGCCAGGCGCTCGATCGGCAGAGAGCTTGTGGATGCGATGGGGCCCTTGTCGTCAATGGGTGCCCCAAGCGCGTTGACCACGCGGCCGATCATGCCCTCGCCCACCGGCACACTCAAAATGGTGCCTGTGCGCTTGACCTCGTCGCCTTCGCTGAGCAGGGTGTAATCGCCCAGAACCACGGCGCCCACCTGGTCTTCTTCCAGGCTCAGAGCCAGTCCGGCGATGCCGTGCGGAAAGCTGAGCAACTCGCCAGCCATGACTTTGTCGAGCCCGTGAAGGCGGGCAATGCCATCGCCGAGCGATGTGATCGTCCCGACTTCGTCGACCTGCACCTTCGAATCGTAGTTCGCGATCTGCTCGCGAAGAAGTTGCGTAATCTCGTCTGCCTTGATCTGAGCCATCTTCTGTCCTTTACAGCTGGCAGCTAATAGCTGACAGCTGACAGTTTTCTGCTTACCGCGACCTGCTGGGCATTCGTGAAACTCCTGCCCCTGATCGCCAACATCACAAACTCAATTCGAAATCCCTGAAATGCAACAACAAAGCTTATACAACTGTCAGCCGTCAGTTGCCGGCGATCAGTGCTTCCTTCAGCCGTTCCAATCGTCCGCGCACCGAGCCGTCGTACACCGTGGAGCCAATGCGGACCACGGTGCCGCCGAGGATCGATGCGTCCAGCTTGAAGCTGGCGCTGATGCGCGCTCCGGCCAGTTTGCCAACCCCGGCCGCCAACACGCCCTGTTCCTGTTCGCTCAATGCGCGGGCGGTGACAATCTCCGCCTGCCGGATACCGAGGCGCGCCTGCAATTCCTCACGATAGGCTTCCGCCACTTCGTGCACGTGGCCGATGCGATCGTTGTTGATGAGCACCGCCAGCAGGTTGCGCAATTGTTGCCCAAGTTCCATCTGGACGTTCATCTTGTCCAGGATCGCCACTTTTTGTTTGGCGGCAACGGCCGGGTTGGCGAACAAGTCGCGCAGCTCGGTGCTTGCGTCCCATGTGGCGAGAAAGTCGTTGAGTTGCTGATCCAGTACCGCCTGATCGAGCTTGAGTTCAGTCACGACGTCGGCAAAGGCGCGGGCGTAACGGGAAACGAAAGCAGCCATTTAGTTCTGCCCCCCTTTGGTCGCGCCCTGCAGGTTCACGTCGCTGAGAAACTCGGCGATCAGGGCCTGGTCGGTTTGCGGCGTAAGAACCAGTTGCCTGGCGGCCTGATCGATGGCCAGATCGGCGGCGTAGTGCCGAAGCCCGCGCTTGGCCTGGGCGGCGGCCACATCCAGTTCCTGGGCGGCGGCGGCCACGATGCGGGCGCTTTCTTCTACGAGGGTGGCCTTGATCCGGGTCTCGTCCTGCTTGACTTCTTCTTCGACCTGTACGCGAATTTGCGCGATTTCCTGGTCGAGGCCGGCGAGCTTCAGCTCAATGGCGCTCAAGCGGGAGTTGGCGTCCGCAGTCACTTTGCGCGCCGACTCGAGATTGGCCCGGACCGTTTCCTTGCGCTTGCGCAGGATCTTCGGCATCAGGCGAAAGAGCGGAATGCCGATGCCGAAGGCGACGATCAAGAAATTGAAGATCTCGAAGATGCGCGCCGCGGTCTCAACGTTCAGATGGAGCAGCCTGGCCAGCGCAGTGACCGCAGGAGAGTGCCGGTAGGCATCGATGGTCGATGTCTCTTCCTTGGAAGCTGCTTTCTCATCCGCGGCGCTGGGGTTGGCGGCCTGCGATGCCGCGGCAGGCGCTTGCTGGGCCGCCGGAGCGGAAGCCTGCGCACTGAGCCGCGAAGGCACAAGCGCGGATCCGGCAACCAGTACGGCCAACAGAACGATGGGGAAAATGCGGATGGCGAAACGAGAATGCACGATCGAATTTCTCAACGGGAACCCCCGGCGGCGAGCGGCAGAACGGCGCGCACCACGCGCTCTGCCAATTCCCCGGCCGCTGCATGGATGGTCTGCCTGGCTTGAGCCGCCTCGGCCTCGAGCTCAGCCTTGGCCTGGCCGACCTTCAGCCCGGCCGCCTTGCGAGCAGCGTCGAGAGCTGCGTCGCGCTCGGCATTCCACTGTTTCACGCGCTGTTCACGTGTTTTGTACACCTCGGCGCGCGCCTGGCGAAGCCTGGTGGCGTACTCGGCTGCCTTGGCTTCGGCCTGCGCAATCGCCTTGTGCGCATCTTCGACTGCGCCCTCGGTGCGTGCCCGGCGCTCTTTCAGCGTGGCCGACAAAGGCCCCTGAACCAGAAACTGGTAGGCCAGAACGAGCACGATGAACAGTACCATCGTGGGTACGGCGCCAAGCAAAAGCGCCCCGATTTGTTGGATGATTTCTTGCATGCTGGTCCTGGTTCACTCGGCGGTCAGATTGAGCCCTGCTCGCGGGGTGCAACACTTTCTTGTAACAGTCTAGAGACCGTCAAGTCAACGCATGGAGGGCATTTGGCCAAGGTGCTGTGACTGCGGTCACGAATTGGAAAGCCTGGGTAAAAAAGCGCTTGCTTTTGCCTGCAACAAGGCTAGACTAAAAAGTACCACCTAGACCCGGTTCAGGGTCCAGCGGGCGGCCGATTTCAGGAAGTCCTTCCACTCCTGGAGCCGGTTGCCCGCTTCTTATTTTCAGGACATTTTTATTTTTCTCACCCTTTTCTCCCGGCCGTTTCTGCGTTGCAGCAGGCGCGCATTGCGGGTTGGAGACTGAAGAATTGCGACTCTTCAACGGGTCGTAGTCTCTGGCATTCGGAAAACCGTCGCAGAGGAAGGGAACGGGCTTTGCCGTCCGCGGAAAATCTCTGCATTCGCACATGATGCGACAGGAAGAGATCGCAGGGGCCAAACAGGCTGCGAAAAAAGGCCGACTTAGCGGAAGAGCCGCGAGAACCAGCGCTCCGCGGCTAAAGCCGCGCTGATTTTGCTGGCTTTATGCGGGGGTTAAAACCCCCGCCTCCCTCCGCATCGGTTTTTTCCGCAGCTTGTTTTTCCGCTGCCTGTTTCGGCCCCGAGGGGTTCACTCTCGCGGTCAATTTGCGGCTTTGGCGATGAACGCGGCGAGATCGTCTTTCAACTGGTGCAGGGCCCCGACGTTCAGGTAGATCATGTGGCCCGAGGGGTAGTAGCCGAACTCCACATTTCCTTTGAGTTCCGGGTCCAGGTTCATGTGGGAGAGATCGTATTCGGTGGCGAAAAACGGCGTGGCCAGATCGAAGTATCCATTGGCCGAGAAAACTCTCAGGTGCGGATTCTTGCGGATGGCGCTGGCCAGGTCCGCGGCGACATAGGGCTGGGCCTGCTCTCCGCCCCCCCCGCCGGGCGCGCCAGAGGTGGGCTTGTGCTTCCAGTCCCACTGGCCAATGGAGTTGGCGCTGGGCCGGTAGTCATCGGTCGACTCGTATTTCAGCTCCCGCTCAAGATAATCGTGCAGCGCGGCGATGAAGGCTCCTGCAATTCCCGAGTCGGAAGCATCGTAGCTGGGCGATTCGCCGGCCGCATCCAGGTCCACGCCCTCGAAGCGCATGTCGTAGCGGCCCAGCGTCTTACGGTCCTGGCGCAGGACTTCCTTGCGGAACCGGGTGGGAGAGATGCGCAGGTTGGTTTCTTTCACATATTCCAGGCTCAGGCCGGTCAGCCGGCTCACCTCTTTGGCCACCGAATCCAGTTCCGCCACGGGCAGGTTGTGCCCCGCAAACAGAGCGTGCGCATAAGGGCCAGAAGCGAAGACGCGCGCCTGCTCCACCCAGGCGGCCAGATCGGCCGGCTTGTTGGGGATCTTGTTGAAATACCAGGCCGCTGCCGCGTAGCTGGGCAGGTTCGCGACGTACAGCGTGTCGTAGCCGCCAGCGCGAACGTTGTAGTTCAGAATCGACGAGATCAGGACCACGCCGTTCAGTTGCACGCCATCGTTGCCCAGCATGTCGGCCAGGGCGGCGGAGCGCGTGGTGCCGTAAGACTCACCAATGAGAAACTTGGGTGAATTCCAGCGCTGGTTGACCGACAGGTAGCGCACGATGAAGCGGTCGAAGGCGTGCAGGTCCTGGTCGACGCCGGTGAAGTCCTTGGGGGTCGCCTTGCCCACCGCGCGCGAGTAGCCGGTGAGGGGCGCGTCGATGAAGACCAGGTCGCTTTTATCCAGCAGCGAATACTCGTTCGGAACCAGCTTGAAAGGCGGTCCGGCGGTGGGGTTGGGGCTGTCGGTTACGATGCGTACCGGCGAAAACGAGCCCATGTGCAGCCATAGAGAGGCCGAGCCGGGCCCGCCGTTATAGAGAAAGCTCAGCGGGCGCGTCCTGGGCTCGGCGCCGTCCAGGGTGTAGGCCACGTAGAAGATGCTGCCATAGGGCTTGTCCTCTTCGTCGCGAATGACCAGGGTGCCGGCGGTGGCGGTGTACTTGAGCGTCTTGCCATTCAGCGCCAGTTCATGGCGTGTGGTAACGGGCCTTTCGGGCGGGACGGGAATGTCCTTGTCCTTTTCGCTGTCCTTGTGCTGCTCCGCGCCCGCAGACGGGGTCTGCGCGCCGGGACGCGTCTCCTGCGCCCCGATGGAGGGAGAGAGTAGAACCGCAGCCAGGGCGGCCAGCATCCACACGCCGGACTGATGAACTGATTTCATGCGCAACCACCTCCAAACAAATCAAACCATGCGAATGCAGGGCGTTCTTTCTCAAACAACCTTCGTTATTCTGCTTGGTGTCCCGCCCCTGAATTCCTTTGTAAAATGCGCAAAAGAATAAAAGCAGATTCTTCGCTCACCACCCCCGAACTGAAAAAGCGTTCGGAACCCCGTTCACTCCTGATGCACAAAAAGGTTGAACGAAAAGTTTTATGGACAAAATCAGCAAGTTGGCTTCCGCTTCGCGGAAATAGCGAGTTAGCAAGTTGGCGGCAGTTCATCCTGGCCGTAACGCGCCGCGGCGAGTCGAGTTGTTCAGAATGACAGTCTCGGGTTTGACCCTAATTTCTGAGACAGGACACTGGATTTCATTACTGCATGCCCCCGATCGCCGCCTTGTCAGGGGTCAACAATCCCTGTGCGCGGAGCCAGGTTTCCAGCAGGTTTGGCCACTGCTCCAGGGAGGGGTCGCCTTTGCCCAGGCCGGAGCCGTGCGAGCCCTTCGCAAAGATGTGCATCTCGACCGGCACGCCCGCCTTCAGCAGCGCCTGATAGAAGCGCAGCCCCTGCTCCACCGGCACCGTGTCGTCGGTGGTGGTGTGGTAGATGAACGTAGGCGGCGTCTCCTTGCTGACGAAGAGATCCGGAGAGTACGCGGCACGCAGTGCTTCGCAGCGGTCCATGACGTTGAACAGCTTGCAGTAGGTCAGGTGAGAGGTGTCAGAAGAGATGGCGCCGATCCAGGGGTAGCCGAGAACCAGGTAGTCCGGCCGGCTGCTGACGCGCTCAATGGGGTCTTCGGCCTCCGGCTTGCCGGGGATGAATTGCGTGGAGGCCAGCGCCGCCAGATGGCCTCCGGCGGAGAAGCCGATGATGGCGATGCGGTTGGGGGCGATCTGGTAATCCCTGGCCCGCGCCCGCACGGTTTGAACGGCGCGCTGCGCGTCCAGGAGCGGCACCGGCAGCAGGTAGCCATTCGACGAGAGGCGGTAGCTCAGGATGAAGGCGCGAAAGCCGTGGGCGGCGAACCAGTCGGCCACCTGGCGGCCTTCCAGATTGCCGGCCAGATTAACATACGCTCCCCCGGGCAGCACCACCACGGCGGAGCCGTTTTCATGGCCTCTCTGCGGCTCGAAAATGGTCAGCGTGGGAGTGTCTTCGCAGGTCTTTCCCTTGGCCTGGGGAGCATCGCCCGGCCACAGCCGGATGGTCTCGATGCCCAGGTAGGAGTTATTCTCACCGGCCGTGGCACAGGGCGGTTTTTGTGCCTGTGCCGTTGCACACGCCAGCAAAATCACAACTGAAACCAACCAGAATCGCTTCACGGGAACCCTCGCCTTCGCTCGCGGCGATTATAAGGCTTTGGCGCTTGAGGGCGTCCCGGGCAGTTCCCTACTCGCGACTCCTTATTGCCTACTCCCTGTCTTCATCACAGCCCGATGACGGTGTGTCCGGGGCAGGAATGGGCGGCTTGCGCGGTGATCTCACTGGTCAACTCGAACCCATAACGGGCCAGATAATAGGCCGCTCCGTGCACGCGCTCCTGCAATGCCCCGCCGGGAAAGAGAGCCTGGCCGATGGCTTCGGCGTGACGGCCGAGCGTGGCCTCGCGCTGCAATTCGAAGTTGGCTGCCAGGCGCCGCAGGCGGTTCATCTGGTAGCGCATTTTGCTGGCCGCGGTTCGCGCCGAGCGGCCCAGGCCCTCGTCGGCGGAGTTCATCCACTCCACCAGTGGGGTCAGGTCGGCCTCCAGCGCGGTACCCGTGGCAGCCAGCTTCTTTCTGGTCTCGGGCGGCAAGGCGCGCGCGGCCATGAGTTGCGCCAGCGAATCGGGAGTCGAGGCCAGAACCTGCTCCAAGGTCAATTGGTGCTGGCTGAGCAATTCGGCGATTGCCGGCTCCACCAGGGTGGCGGAAAAGCGCGGCAGCGCCGGAGTGACCCGGCCCAGAATGCGCTCGAAAAGCACTGCGGATTGCGCAAAATAAGCCACTTCCGCAGGACCGCCGATGGTGGCCGAGGTGGAGAGCAGGAAGTCCTGAAAGACCGGCCGGAGCAGCGCCGAGGGTGAAATCCGCTCCGGTTCGGCATCGAGAATTCCCACCAGCTCTGCCGTCGAGTAGTTGCGTCTTGCCGCTGCCCAAAGGCCCTCAGGCTCCTGCGCGCTGGGAGCGGTGCGCTTGAGCGCCACGCGCTCACCGGTACGCTCGTCGAGGAGAAACAGCAGGCTGTTTTGCGCGCCGACCGCGACTTGCGCGTGATAGCCGGCCGCAGTCAGTTGGCGGTTGCGTTCAAGCAGGGCCGCGTGCAGCTCGTCGGCCTGCTCAATTCCCGCGCGCAGGACCGGCGCGCCCATGCGATGAATCGCCCTGCCTTCGGCGTCGAGAATCAGGAGCCCCTCGACGGCAAAAGCTTTGGCGTAAAAATCCCGGAAAGCCTGGGCAAAGGTTCGGCCCGGCTGGTAGGCCGCGGCCAAGGCGTCCATGGCGTCGGAGGAGCCAAGCAGTTCCCACGCCTGATCGAGGAGCGGGTTGATCGACTCGTCCAGCACGATGCCGCCCACCGGCCTGGCCGACGTGGGCGCATGGGAGTACACCAGTTTGCGCAACTCGCGCCGCGCCGGAAAAACGACGTGGTTGATCTCGGCAAAATCGTGGTCCTCGGTGGCCAGCCAGAAGATGCCGGCGTGGGGTCTGCCGGCTTTGGTGGCCTGGCTTGCGCGGGCCAGCGCCGTGGCCGCCTTGAAGGGCGTAAATAGCGGGCCGCCGAAGAGTCCTACCTGCTGGCCGGTCACCATCACTCCGGCACCCTGGCCAAGCGCAGCGAGCGCTGCCTGCGCGGCCGGCGAAGGGGCGATGTTCTGCTCGGTCAGCAACCGGACGAGTTCCGGCCAATGTTCGGGAACCGCCGGCCGCAACTGCCAGCTCCGGTCTGGAGGCAGGGCGTCTGGGGGCAGCGCGGCATAGAACGGACGCGCCGCGGCTTCCCCGGCGCAATAGTCCAGAAACAGCCGGCTCAGGCCCGGCGCAACGGCAATGGAATAACAGTCAGCGGTCGGCAATTTGTTCACTCGGATGCATCCGCGGCACAGAGCGAAGTTTCCTGTGCGGCGGTGAGCGTGGAATGAGGCTCGTCTTAAGGATGCCACGCGGGGGTGAATCGATGCACGAGTACGTTTGGCTGTTCAGCTTCGCGCAGACCCGGCGTGCGCCGCGCACTGGATTCTTAGCAAATGGTGGATGGGGCCGATTCCAGGCCTGGTTTAACATCTGGCGTGTCGGAGAGTGCGTATACTCTTTATCTGACTGCGCTTCATTGCGCTCGGAGGAGATACCCGGATGCCCAAGCAAGTAAAGGCCCCCAAGGTCGCAGATGCAAAGAAGAAGGCCGCCCCCAAAAAGGCGCAGGCCGCGAAACCCAAGGCGGCGAAAGTCGCCAAGCCCAAGGCCAAAACGAAGAAGGCGCTCCCGGCCGCTTCCGCCGAGAGGGCGCAAGTCGTCAGCTCCGAAGTGGTGTTTGAAGGCAAGCTCTTCCGCGTGCTGCACGACAAGATTATTGAGCCCGGCGGCCGCGAGAACGAACGCGACGTGGTTCGCCACAACGGCAGCGTGGTGATCCTGGCCGTCGACAACTCGAAGAACAAGCACGATCCCTATATCGTGATGGAGCGCCAATACCGCCATGCCGCCAACCAGTACCTGTGGGAACTGCCGGCTGGCAAGCTGGACGCGGGCGAAGACGCCGTGGCTGGGGCGAAGCGCGAACTGTCCGAGGAGACCGGCTACATCGCCAAAAAGTGGAAGCCGCTGGTGGAGTACTTTCCCAGCCCCGGCTTTGTGGGCGAATCCATGAAGGTTTTTCTCGCCGAGGGACTGATGGCCGGAGAAGCCCATCCCGAGGCAGATGAAGAGATCGAACTGCGGCTGGTCAAGCTTTCCGAGATCCTGAAGATGATTGACAAGGGATTGATTATGGACGGCAAGACGCTCTCGGGCGTGCTCCTGTATGCGCGCAACACCAAGGGTAAACACAAGAAATAGCTGCAACACTCCACTTCCAGCAAACCCATTGCTGCACGGACGGGCCGGCCGACCAAGCCGGCCCGTCCCATATTTTGAAATCTCTCTGCGCGCGTCGTATAAAACCTTTCTTCGAATTTTCACGTCATAGTGTGTAGCGGCGGGCATTCCCCCAAAACTTTTGTCTCCGCTTACCTCATGCAAGGCGCAAGAAAGCAGGACCCAGTGGCCCAGTTCAAAGGGAAGGTCAAGTGGTTCAACAACGCGAAGGGCTATGGATTCATCGGACGTGAAGACGGGCCGGATGTGTTTGTCCATTACTCGGCGATTCAGCTGGACGGATACAAAACCCTGAAAGAGGGCGACGATGTCGAGTTCGACGTCGTTCAAGGGCAGAAGGGTCCGCAGGCGGATGCCGTGATTCGTTTGCGCGACGCGGCTGCTCACAACGCAGCTTAAAGGCGCGAACTCCCCGGGGCGCTACAGCAAGGCCGCCGCGAGGTGGTTTGCTGAACTGCGCCTGATTTCCTCCAGTTTGTCACAATCTGAGTTGATCGTCTGAGACCCATTCAGAGGAGTGCTGTGCAGGCCGATTCCATGCGCGAAAGCCGATGCGCGGAGGAGGTTGCGGCAGATGCAGAGTGGCGCGCGGGCCGCCGGCGGGGCAGAATAGGGCCGTGCGCCGTTTCCGTATCTGCGCGTCCGGAATCTGCGCGATGCTTGATGCGCAAGGGAGGACCTACTCACTCATCCACCGCAGTTTCCAAAGCGGGACGCTTTTTCTTGCATTTGGCGCGGAAATTCCTGTGTAGTCCGGCTTCGGCCGGGATAAGATAAGGGCGCCATGAGCCTACTCCATTACGAAACCCAGGAAGAGGTTGACGACGCGGCCCGCGGGGAAGAACTCACCAAGGGCTCCAGTCACCTGGTTTGGGCGAGCATCGCGGCAGTGGTTGTGGTCAGCGCCGCGATTGCCGCCTATTTCATCGCCGGGGAGAAGCCGCCCGTGGCCACGGGCGAGATCGTCCAGGTCTGGGCTCACCCGCGCCATGTCCAGACTTCGGGACTGGACGCAAACGGGGAGGCGAAGGCCAGCGAGCACTTCGACCAGGTGCTGGTCATCGCCCAGGTCAAGCTGCACAACCAGAGCAGCCATCCGATTGTTCTGCACAATATTTCGACCGATGTGACGCTGGAGGACGGGGTGCACTCCAGCTACGCCGCCACCAAGGGCGGCTACGAAAGCATATTTATCGTTTATCCGGAACTGGCCGATTTGCACGGCAAGTACCTGCCGACCGAGTTGGCGCTCGACCCCGGCCAAACAGCGGAGGGGAACATCATTTCGGCGTTCCGCATGACCAAGGAGCAATGGGACGCGCGTAAAGGCCTGAGCTTTACTCTCGGGCTACGGTATCAGCCCAGCCTGGTGCTCGCGCCCCACACCGCGGTTATTGAGAAATAGGTGTCGGCGCGCCCTTGGGAGTTGCCAGATAACCGGTGATCTGATTCTTCGAGTTGATGGAGTTGACTACAATCTCGTAGAGCATGGGGGTTTTGCCGGCGTAGAACTGCAGCGGTTCGTTTACGTTGCGGTCCTTCTTCTCGTACTTTTTGTCGTCGGCGTAGACCATCAGGGTCATCTTGCCCTTCTTGGCGTCGGTTTTTTTCAGCTCCAGGCTCACGGTGCCCACGGGCTTCTTTTCGCCCTTGTTCAGGGTGAACTCGTAATAGTTGCGATCGCCCTTGTGCTTGAGAATCTCCAACTCGTCGTGATTGCGAGCGATCAGGCTGCTGTGGTCGCTCAGGTCCCCCTTGATCGACATCAACTGGCTGATGGTGGTGGCCAGTTCGCTCTGGGTCTTGGCCACGTCGTTCTTTACGCCGCCCACATCGGTCTTTACGTTTGAGACCTCGGTGGAAACGGCGCTCACATGCTGCTCAGTCTGTTTCTGGGCGGTCGCCAACTGCTGGGCACTGGCTTCGTTGGCCTGTTCGCGGCGCATGATCTCCTGCGCCTTGTTGTCCATCGATTTCTGGGTGATTCCCAGCGAGCTGCCCAACTCTTCGGTCGCCACTTTCAGGCGCGCATCGGTTTCGCGCAACTCGGCGGCCAGTTTCACGTTTTGCTGCTTGGCATCGGTCAGCGCGACTTCCTGGGTCGACAGGCGGCTGCTCAACGTGTAACTCCAGATCAGACCTGCGACTGCGGCCAGAAGGGCGACGCCCACCGCGGCCAGCAACGCTCCAGAATGCGATCGGGGGGTACTGTCAAATTCACTCATGATTGCCTTTCTTCAGGGGTCCGTCTTCGGGATCCGCTGGTTGGTGAAATGGAATCCTTCTTTTCCGCTTGGATGCCATCCAAGGGGGTTACTCTCTCAAGATTTCTCGTCCTTCTGAAGAGATTTTTCCGGTGAGACCAAAATTTCGGCGATCACGTTCCGGGCGCCTCCGAGGAAATTACAGAATATAGAAACTTTCTCGGCTGTGCAGAAAAACATGAGGCTTACGCTGGCCGCACCCCCGTCCAGCGCGGCAAAAAAAAGTTTCCCTTCCGGGCTGTCCCAGGATTCGTGACAGGCGTGGAAGTGCTACGTTATAAACATCTCAAGCCGCATTGCAGGCGCCCGGGGCGTTTCATGAACCGCCCGGACCATCGCCCCAATCGCCAAAACGAACGTCACCGCAAGGGAGAGTTCCAAGCGCTATGTCAACTGCTGTCGCTGGGAAGGGTCTGGAAGGAATTGTTGCGGCGAACTCCGGCATCTGCTGGATCGACGGCGATGCTGGCGTGCTGGCCTATCGCGGGATCGACATTCACGATCTGGCCGTGAATTCGACCTTCGAAGAGACCACCTACCTGCTCTGGAACGGCATTCTGCCCAATGAATTCGCCCTGCGGGAGTTCCAGTCACAGCTATCCCTGGCCCGGGGACTGGATTTTCGCATTGTGGATTTGCTGCGCGGGATTCCGGCCTCGGCAAGCCCCATGGAAGTGCTGCGCACCGCGGTCTCCGCGCTGAGCTTTTACGACGCCGACGAGAAAGACAACTCCCACGACGCCAATGTGCGCAAAAGCTACCATCTGACCGCGCAAATGGCCATGATCGTGGCCATCTACGACCGGTTGCGCAAGGGCAAGGAGATTGTTCCGCCGGACCGCAGCCTGAACCACGCGGCCAACTTTCTGTGGATGCTGAACGGCGAAAGGCCTTCAGAGACCGCAGTGCGGACCATGGACATGGCGCTGGTGCTGCACGCCGAGCACGAGCTGAACGCCTCCACTTTTGCCGCCCGCGTGATTGCCGCCACCCTGGCCGACGTGCACTCGGCTGTGACCGGGGCCATCGGCGCGCTGAAGGGACCCCTGCACGGCGGCGCCAACGAGGGCGTGATGCGCCTGCTCTACGCCATCGACAAGGCCGGCGCCGATCCGGTGGAATACGTAAAAAGCATGTTGGCTGCCAAGCAGAAGATCTCAGGATTCGGCCACCGCGTCTACAAGACCGAGGACCCCCGCGCCACCCACCTGCGCAAGATGAGCGAGCAGCTCGGCCATGATTCCGGCCAGCCCAAGTGGTTTGAAATGTCGCGCGCCATCGAGCTCTATATCAACGCCGACAAGAAGTTGAACGCCAACGTCGATTTCTACTCCGCCTCGACCTACGCCACGCTGGGCATCGACATCGACCTCTATACGCCCATCTTCGCCATCAGCCGCATCGCCGGCTGGGCGGCGCACATCATTGAGCAGTTGGACGACAACCGTCTCATCCGCCCCCGCGCCGAGTACATCGGCCCGGTGTACCCCGCGGCCTACATACCCATGGAGGAACGCGCATAGGAGCAGGCTGCAAAAATCCCGTAACGGAATCAACGGAATGCAGTATCATGGAGGCGATATGGCGCACTCCGTCACCATTACGACCCCAATGCCGACCTGGGAAGAGACCGTCGAGCGCTATCGCCTGTCCAAGGCAGACCAGAAATTCGTGGCTAGCCTTTTCGATGACGAGAAGCCGAGGTTGTCAACGGCTTACGCCTTCAAGCCCCTTGCCGCAGCTTCCAAGTCGGCGAAGGGCGGTACGAAGAAGACGTCCGGTGTGGCGGGGAAGTCAATAAGCCGTGCGCGAAAAACCGCCTGAAAGCTCCGAAAACACCGTCTTTCTCAACATTCCGTATGACGACAGTTTCCGCCGCCTTTATGTTGCTTACATTACAGGGCTGATCCACCTCGGCCTGGATCCGCGTGCGACGATCGAGATTCCCGGCGGCCGGAATCGGTTGGACAAGATTATCGACCTGATCCGGAGTTGCCGCTTTTCAATTCACGATCTCTCCAGGGTTCAACTGGACCGAAGACCACCCGCGACGCCACGATTCAACATGCCATTCGAGTTGGGGCTCGCCGTAGCCTCCGCCAAACTCGGTTCCAGCCCTCATGACTGGTTTGTCTTTGAGTCCATACCTCGAAGAGCTTCAAAATCGCTCAGCGATCTGAGCGGCACCGACCCCAATATTCACAACGGCCGTGTCGAAGGAGTCATGCGGGAACTGGGCAATGCCTTCGAGCGCCAATCGTCGCGGGAACGCTATTCGGTGGCGGAAATGATGAAGACCTACAAGGCAGTGTCCCACCGCATAGAAAAGATCATGGAGGAAACCCGAGCGCAGAGTCTCTTTGAGGCCCACGTCTTCAAGTTGCTTTGCACAACGGCACGGAAAGCCTCGCACGCACTCTGACCCTCTCTGACCAGGAGAGAATCAAATCGATCCTGCCCCCGTCAACTTTGGCGCGCCTTCCAGAGCAGGTAAAGGCCCCATGCCGAAAGCGTGCAATTGTCGCGGATGGTGCCGTCGAGCATCATCTCTTCAAACTCCGCCACAGTAACCGAATGCATGGCGAGATCGTGCTCCTCGGCGTCCGGATCTTTCTCCGTATGAGTCAATCCCTGGGCCAGAAACACATGCTGCTTTTGCCGGGTGAACCCGTAGGCAATCCACAGGGTTCCCAGGTGGGTCATCTGGGCGGCTTCCAGGCCCAGTTCCTCTTTCAGTTCGCCGCGGGCCAGCAACTCGGGGGCTTCGATCTCCATCTCCCATCCGCCCTGCGGCAGTTCCAGAGCGCGCTCCTGGATGGTGTAGCGGAACTGCTCGACCAGCCAGATGCGATCCCCGTCGATGGGCAGGATGATGGCCGAGTCGTCCTTGTCCACCACCCCGTAAATGCCGCATTTCCCGTTCGAGCGGAGGATCTGGTCCTCGCGCAGCCGCATCCAGTGGTTGCGATAGACCTCGCGGCTGGAGAGGGTGGTAATCGAACTGCCCAGGCTGTTTGAGCTGTGACCCATAGCGTTCTCTTGCCCCCAGTGTAACGATTGTCCGGCCGTTTCTGCTTTGTAAATCAGCAGCTTCAGGCGCGCCGGTGGGATGCCGCTCATGCTACGCGCCCCACGCGCACATGAAGATGAAAAGCAGCTTACTCGTTCCGCAGTTTGAATTTGCGCAACCGGCCCATCAGGGACGCGGGACCGCTGACCTTGAGCCGGACGAGGTTCCCTTCGTACTCCCGGGAGTGCACCACCATGCCTGCTTCGATGGCCGCCAGCGCCGAGCCCTCCTGCTGTGGAACTCTCAACTCGGCCTCGATGACCGGATCGGAGAAGAGCGCCGCGTCCAGCGCCTGCAGCAGGGCTTCCATCCCCTCGCCGGTGCGCGCCGAGACCGCGATTTCGCCGCTGCCCTCTGACCGCTCCAGGAAACCCGCGCGCTCGTGCTCGCCCACGAGGTCGATCTTGTTCAGCACCTCGATGCGCGGCTTGCCCAGCGCGTCCAATTCCCCCAGCACCTTCTCCACCTGCGACTTCTGCTCTTCGCCATAGGTGGACGCGGCATCGCGAATGTGCAGCAGAACCTCAGCCTGGGCCACCTCTTCCAGCGTGGCGCGGAAGCTGGTCACCAGGGTGTGGGGCAGGTTGCGGATGAAGCCCACGGTGTCAGAGAGCAGAACTTTGCGCCGGCTGGGCAGCTCGATGGCCCGCAACTTGGGGTCCAGGGTGGCGAACATGCGCGAGGATTGCAGCACCTGGGCGCCGGTGAGGCGGTTGAAGAGCGTGCTTTTGCCGGCGTTGGTGTAGCCCACCAGGGCCACGGTGGGAACGGGAACCGACTCCCGCCGCTGGCGCTGCTGCTTGCGCACCCGGCGCACCGCGTCCAGATCCTGCTTTAACTGGTCGATGCGGCGCTGAATCTGCCGCCGGTCGGTTTCCAATTTCGTTTCGCCCGGACCGCGGGTGCCGATGCCGCCGCCCAGCTGCGACATCGACTTGCCTTTGCCGGTGAGGCGGGGCAGCATGTATTCCAGCTGCGCCAGCTCCACCTGCAACTGCCCCTCGCTGGTGCGCGCGTGGCGTGCAAAAATGTCCAGAATCAACTGGGTGCGGTCCAGAACCCGGCAGGGGAGCGCGGCGTCCAGATTGCGCAGTTGGGTGGGGGTCAGATCGTGGTCGAACAGAACCAGGTCGGCTTCGACCGAGGCGGCAATCCCGGCAATCTCTTCCACCTTGCCGGAGCCGATGAGCGTGGCCGGATCGGGGTGGGGCCGCCGCTGCAAGACCTCGGCAACCACCACGCCTCCGGCGCTTGCCACCAGTTCGCGAAACTCGGCCAGGGATTGTTCGGTGTCCAGCCCGGTCAGAGGGCCTGGCCCGGCGCTCGCCGGCGAAAGCGGAAAAGCCGATTCCGCCGGGGCGGGGCGTGTATCGGAATCGCTGCGCGGGGCAGATTCCGGTACCGCCTCATCGGAAGAAAGGGCGCTGGAGCGCACCGCCGCCTGCCGCGCCCCAGCCTGGGCGGTGCGGTTGGCCGCGGTGCGTCCCCCCAGCTCGACTGCGACCAGAACCGCTCGTTCCAGCCCGCTGCGGGTGCTGCCGTTTTCCGTTGTCTCGTCGGCCATCTCAGGCCGCTCCCCGCCCGTTATCGCGGCTCCGCAATGGCGGGCGACAAAGGCGGCGGCGCAGTTGGAGCCGCCACAGGACCGCCTACCGCGCCCATGGGACGGTGCTCGGCATGCTGCAAGACGCTGCGGTTGCTCACCACCGTCGAAATTGCGTGTTTGAAGATCAACTGCTCCTGGCTGTTGTTTTCCAGCAGCACGGAATACTTGTCGAAAGAACGAATCTTTCCGGTGAGCTTGACGCCGCTGACCAGATAAATCGTGATGGGGGTCTTGTCTTTGCGAACAGTGTTCAGGAAGGTGTCCTGAATATTTTGTGCCGGCTTGTTCTCCATATGCCGATCTCCTGCTTTCTTTCTTGAGTGGTTAGATGCAAATTGCACAACTCGTGCTGGTACAAGTCAACGGGCGCAGCACCGGAAACACCGGAGCCGCCAAGTCCCGCAATGTGACAACAATATAGGGGCTGGCCAATGTTTTCAACTGCGCAATGATCCCCTTGGCCGCCTCAAGCTCGCCCGCACCTCCCGCCTGTCAAGGAAACCCATTTGTCTGGGGCATGTAGAGCCTACCGCACGGAAGGAGGAAATTCCTTTTTCCTCAGGCAAAGCGCCCGCGCAGGACCGTTTGACGGCGCGCGCCGTGGGACGCGTCACGGGTGGCAACTGCTACCATCATCTCGTGAAAAACACCCAGAATCCGCCTCAGAGTCCCGCCTCCCTTACGCAACCGGTGCCCATGCTGGACCTGAAGCGCCAATACCGGGAGCTGCACCGGGAACTCCTGGATGCGGTGGGGCATATCCTTGAGACCCAGCGGTTCATTCTTGGCGAAGCGGTGGCAACATTTGAGCGCGAAGCGGCCGCGCAACTGCGCGTGGCCCACGCGGTGGGGTGCTCCTCAGGCACCGACGCCCTCTGGCTGGCGCTGGCGGCGGCCGGGATTGGCCCCGGAATGGGCGTGGTTACCACCCCTTTCAGCTTCTTCGCCTCGGTTAGCGCCATCCTCCGCGCCGGGGCCACCGCCCTATTGGCCGACATTGACCCCACCACCTTCAATCTCGATCCTGCCGCCGTGGAAACCGTCCTGAATGGTCCGCGCGGCGCATCTGTCCGCGCCGTTCTGCCCGTCCATCTCTATGGCCAGTGCGCGGACTGGACTGCGTTCTCGCGCCTGGGAAAAGAGCACGATCTGAAGCTGATTGAAGACGCCGCCCAGGCCTGGGGAGCGGAATGGAACGGGGTGAGAGCCGGAGCCCTGGGCACCGCCGCCGCTTTCAGCTTCTACCCCACCAAGAACCTGAGCGCCGCGGGCGATGTAGGGATGGTCACAACCAATTCGGATGAGGTGGCTGAGCGCGCCCGGATGCTGCGCCAGCACGGCATGCGCCGCCGCTACTACCACGACGAGATCGGCTGGAACACCCGCATGGATGGCTTCCAGGGCGCCATTCTCTCGGTCAAGCTCAAGTACATCGACGGCTGGAACCAGGCTCGGCGCACCGCGGCGGGGCGCTATGATGCCCTGTTTACGGCCGCTGGACTGGCCGAGGCCGGGCCTTATCCCGTGCATGGCGTGGTTCTGCCCCGCGAAGTAGCCGGCAGCCATCACGTCTGGCACCAATACGTCCTCCGCACCAACCGCCGCGACGAACTTCGCGAGTTTCTGGCCAGCAGCAAAATCGGCTCGGAGATCTACTACCCCGTCCCGCTGCACCTGCAGAAACCCCTTAAGAGCCTTGGCTACAGCGAAGGCAGCTTCCCTGAAGCCGAGCGCGCCGCCCGCGAAGTCCTGGCCCTGCCCATCTACGCCGAACTCCGCGAAGACGAGCAACAGACCGTGGTTGCGGCGATTGCCGAGTTCCTCGGCTAGGGTCTTTCCCAAGTACCCATCGAGAATCCCGTTCTCCGCCGTGCGCACTTTGGATGGGATTCCGGGCATATCCTAGAAAAGTACCCCGTGCACGCCCATGACCACCCCATGCGCTTCAACCTTCGATTCCCGCCGCCTCCGCGCGAAGACGCTTTGAGCGGACTACAGAGCTCGCGTCCTTTTTCCCTTCACTTGTCTCCCGAGTTGGAAGAGGCTTTTGAGCAGTCGCGCCGGTCGCAGCGCCTGGCGCATTACCGCTCTTCGATGGTTCTCGCCATCTTCCTTTTTAACGCGTTTCTGCTGTCGGACTACGCTTGCCTCCCCCGGATTTTTCGGCTCTGCGTGACGGTCCGTCTCGGCATCGTCACGCCGCTGGCGCTTCTCTTCTACTTTGCCGCACCCCGCCTCGGCCCATGGTGGCGCGATGCTCTCTTCGCCATCTCCCCCATTCCCGCCTGCATCGGCGTGCTCTATCTGTCGAGAGGCTCGACCGAATGGGTTGCCGCGGGCCAGGTTGGGCTGATCATCATGACGATGTACGCCAGCCACGCCATGCGGCCCGGGTTCAGGTTCGCCTGCGTCACCATTCCCCTTCTGGCGCTGGGCGATTCCATCTACCTGGCCACCAGCCCTGATTTGGATCTGCCCAGGATCGGCCTCTTTGTCAGCCTGGTGTGGACCGCGGCCTGCCTTTCGCTGCTGGTCTGCGTCGGGATGGAGCAGAAGGAACGCAGCAATTATCTGCTGCAACAGCGCATTGAAGCCCAGAACGCCGAACTGATCTCCGTCAATGAGCAACTCGCGCGGATTTCAATGGGCGATCCCCTCACCGGAATCCCCAACCGCCGTTCCTTCAACAGCGAATTCCGCGCCGCATGGGAGCGCGCAATTCGCAAAGAGCAGCCTCTTTCCATCCTGATGATGGACCTGGACAAATTCAAGGACCTCAACGATCGTTACGGGCACGCCCATGGCGATGCCGTTTTGTGCCTGGTGGCCCAGACCCTGCGCGACACTTTGCGCAGCGACGGCGACATGGTGGCCCGCTACGGCGGAGAAGAGTTCGTCGCCATCCTGCCCAACCTGCCCCTGTCCGGCGCAATTTCCGTTGCGGATCGGCTCTGCGCCGCGGTTCGCGCCGCCGAACTTTCTTCCACGGACAGCGGAGCGCCGGGCCGGGTCACTATCAGCATTGGCGCGGCCTCCCTGGTGCCGACTCCCAAGATGCGCGCCGCCGAACTTCTCCGCGCCGCCGACGCCGCCCTCTACGAAGCCAAGTCCCTCGGCCGCGACCGCGCCTTCCCCACCCAGCCCGAGCCTTGAACCCTATTCCCTGATCCCTGTTCCCTGCCTTCTCCCCCCTCCATGCCGTATCATCGGCCTATCATGAAGTGTCCTTATTGCGGATTCGGGCAGGATCGCGTGGTGGACTCGCGCGAAAGCAAGGAAGCCGACTCCATCCGGCGCCGGCGCGAGTGCGAGCGCTGCAATCGCCGCTTCACCACCTACGAGCGCATCGATGAAATCCCCTACATGGTGGTCAAAAAGGACGGCCGCCGCGAGCGCTTCGACCGCCAGAAAGTTTTGAGCGGTCTGCTGCGCGCCTGCGAAAAACGCCCTGTCTCTTCCGCCCATTTGGAATCCATTGTGGACGCCGCGGAAAATTTTCTGGTGGACGCTCCGGAGCGCGAGCGCACCACGCGCGAGATCGGCGAACTCATCATGAAGCATCTCAAAGGCCTGGACACGGTGGCTTACATCCGTTTCGCCTCGGTCTATCGAGACTTCAAGGACGTGCGCGAGTTCAAGCAGGAGTTGGAAGAACTGCTCGGGGGTCGCGGGTCCGGCAAGGCGAAGAAGCGGGAAGAGCAGGGGCAGTGAACGGTGGACAGTGATCAGTGGACAGTGATCAGTGGACAGTGGACAGTGGACAGTGATCGGGGGAGATCAACAGACAGCAAACGGTTCACCGACCAGCAAGCCACAAAGGAGAACCATGGCGCAGCAAACGCACAAGGTGACTCTGATTCCCGGCGACGGCATCGGCCCGGAAGTGACGCAGGCCGTGGTGCGCATCCTCGAATCCACTGGCGTCCGTTTTGAGTGGGAGCGTTTCGCGGCCGGCGCCGAGGCCTTCGAGATCTTCGGCGAGTACCTTCCCGCAGCGCTGCTCGCATCCATCGAGCGCAATCGCGTGGCGCTCAAGGGGCCGGTGACCACCCCCATCGGCGGCGGCTTCAAAAGCATCAACGTCACCCTGCGCAAGAAGTTCGACCTCTTCGCCAACTTCCGCCCCATCAAGAATCTCCCCGGCCTGGCCACGCATTGGCCCGGAGTGGACCTGATCATCGTCCGCGAAAACACGGAGGGCGAGTACCTGGGCCTGGAGCACGAGGTGGTTCCCGGCGTGGTCGAAGCCATCAAGGTCATCACCGAAAAGGGCTCCACGCGCATCGCCAAATTCGCCTTCGAGTACGCCCGCCAGCACGGCCGCAAAAAGATCCACTCCATCCACAAGGCCAACATCATGAAGCTCTCGGACGGCCTTTTCCTGCGCTGCGCCCGGAAGGTGGCCGAGGGCTTTCCCGAGATCATCTATGGCGAACACATTATCGACAACACCTGCATGCAACTGGTGATGAACCCCTTCCAGTACGACACGCTGCTCTTGGAAAACCTCTACGGCGACATCGTCAGCGACCTGTGCGCGGGGCTGGTGGGCGGGCTCGGCCTGGTTCCGGGCGCCAACCTGGGCCTGGAATGCGCCATCTTTGAGGCCGTGCACGGCTCGGCCCCGGACATAGCCGGCAAGGACCTGGCCAATCCCACGGCGCTGTTGCAGTCCGCCGTCCTGATGCTGCGCCATTTGGACGAGACCGCCGCTGCCGACCGCATCCAGAAGGCGCTTGAGAGTGTTTATTCCGAGCGCAAGTTCCTGACTCGCGACGTGGGCGGCACATCCGGCACCACGCAGTTTGCCGACGCCATCCTCACGGCCATGGGCTAGGACTGCGGTTGTAGTTTGCTGAAATGCGGCATAAGAAAAACCGGCCGGGCCTAAAGGCCACCCTCTACATTGCGGTTGATTCAGGGGCCTGAAGGCCTCTGCTCCCTCCGTAGAGGCTTTTTAGAGGCCTGACAGCCTCTGTCCCGTCCGTAACAGTCGAACTGGGGCTCAAATACTGGATCCAAAAAGGCGTCCCACAACAAAAATCGATTGCGGAAGTTTTATTTCTTCGCTATTGTTGAATTAATGGCAGACCGAAGCTATCTCGGCGAATTTGAACTCATGATCCTGCTCGCGGTTCTCCAACTCGGCGAGGAAGCTTACGGGGTGCCAATCGCGCGCCTGCTTGAAGCCCATCGCGGACGGGATGTCTCCATCGGCAGCGTGTATGCGGCCCTGGAGCGCATGGAAACCAAGGGGCTGGTCTCTTCCAGCCTGGGCGATCCCACCCCCGAACGCGGGGGCAAGGCCAAGCGCTATTTCCAGGTCACCGATGCCGGCCTACGCCAGGCGCACGAAACCCGCAAGGTACTCACATCTCTGTGGCATCAACTTCCGGCGCTGAAGAGGAGATGCGCATGAATCGAGACCACCCGCCCACCATCCCCACCTGGATTTTGGAACACTGCACGCCTGGCGGCAGCGATTCCGCGCTGCGCGGCGATTTGCTGGAGGAGTTTCGCGGCGGCCGCTCCGTTGCCTGGTACTGGCGCCAGACGCTGGCCGTGCTCGCCCTCGGTTGCCGTAGGGCTGTACGTGTTTATGGAGCCGCGCTCCTCTTTGCGGCGCTCTGGTCCATGCTGGCTCCCGCGTGGTTGCACCTTGTTTCCGAATTGCGCCTGCGCATGGATTTTGCGGGGCAGATGCGGCAAATCGACTGGCCCTGGTCGAACTTGTTCGATTTGAGCCTCAGCCTGGCCTCGGTGATGTTTTTCATCTGGGCCGGAGCGGTCCTTTACCTGCTTCCTCAGCTCGGAATCGCCAGAAGCCTTGGACTGGGCCGCCTGAGCCGAGGGTTTCTCTGGAGCACACAGATGTTCATCTCGGCCTATGGGGCGCTGGTGCTGTTGCTCGTGCTTTTCCCGACTCACTTCGCGGGCCCGCCCACTCTGACGGCCTTCGGTGAAATCACGGATTTCCGCGCGGATTCACTGGTCCGGCGCATTCCTTTCCTTCTGACTCTCCTTTGCGCTCTTTGGCCCGCAACCCGGCGCGCCATGATGGGGTGCAACAGGACCGCCGCGTAGGCCGCCATGGACGCCCTGGAGCGTACCGGCCAGCCCGCCGTGATCACGGTCGCGGGCGAGATCGCAGCCCCGCCGTCCGCGCGGCCCGCCATCATTGCGGGACTCTTTGGCGCGCTCGATGCGGCATTCTTTTTTTGCCGTGCGCCCCGGCCTCCGGTTCCGTTTGCCTCGGGCCGGGAGCTGATCCTGCGGGCGATGTGGTATGTTCTGGCCGCCGCCCTGGCTGGAGCGGCTTGCAGCCTCTTCTTCTGGAAGCGTACCCAGGCAGGCTCATCCCGCTCTCTCACGCTGGTCGTGCTCGCCGCTGCAGCGGCTTCGGTCTGGGTCCCCGCGGCGGTTCTCCTCTTCCGTCAGGACTCGATGTGGATGGTTCCAGTCACGGCCGTGGCCTCCGCGACGCTGGCCGCCTGCTGGCGTCCCATTCTCCCGCGCAGCATTGCCGCCGATGCCCCTGAACCGGACCGGTCAGAGCTCTTCGCCGAGACCCTTCAACCGATTCCCCGCGACTGGAGCGCTTTCTGGATTACCCTCTGCATCTACGCCTCGGGCTTTGAACTGAATGACGGCGACATTGTGACCGCCAGCGGGATGCTCGCCGTTTGCGGCTTTGCTATCGCCTGGCAACTGGCCTTCGTGGCGGACGATTCCACGCCCGCTCGCACTCTGCGCAAGCGCGCCGCCTTGCGACTTCTTCTCGTCACGCTGCCGGCTCTCCTTGTCACCTTCCTCGCCCTGAACGCCTGGAATCCAACCCCGGCCGGCGCTTCTTCCGCCAACATTGGCAACGACTCCGGCGGCGACTCCTCCAAACAGAATCCCAAAAAGACCTCCGGCAGTATGGGGCTCGGCCTCTCCGGCTATCAGAGCATCATCCTGTGGCCGGTCGCTGAAAAAGCCCGGATCGTCGCTCCTCTGCCGCACGGAACCGTGCCCAACTTCGACCGCATCGCCAAGCCGCTGGTTTTCCGTTTCGACGGCTCCTACTGGTACTTCCAGCCCCCGCACGCGGCGCCCGGCCCTGAAGCGCAAATCGCGCGCGGCACTCCCCTGGCCGCAAATGTCCGCTCCACCAATTTCAACCCGCTGGTGATGGAGGCCCACCAGAAACTCGGCGCGCCGATCCGGCTGGCCTGCTGCGGCGCTCTCCAGGTGGAAGTGGCAGATTGCGATAATCTCCCTGGCAACATCTCTCTGGGCGTAACGCTCGTCAATTCCGCTTCCGTTCACAAAGGCTCGACGTCCAACTCCGACCTCTTCCTCGGACTGCAGACGGTCGCTTCCACTGCGCCGTCCCTGCTGGCCGAGAGCTGTTCTCCTCGAACGCAATCGTTTCGATTCCCGATCCCCTCTCAAGCGCCGATGCGCAAATTCGATGAGATCAAGGTGATGTTTTTCCCCGATCCCTCCCGGTCGTTCATCGGAGCACGGATCGCGATTGAGGAGTTCAAGTTGATTCCGCGGTGACGCCGCATCCAAGCCGCTGATGCGGCGAAGAAAAAGCTCTGGCCAAGCGATGAAAAATACTGGACAGGCGCTACAAGCTGCGCAACTATGGTGCGGGAGGCACATTTGAAATCGCCGCTCTGCACAGGTTTTGCGCTCATTCCGGCCGCACAACTGGCCCTTCTCGCCGCGCTTTTTCCCAGTGCCCTTGCCCTCCATGCGCAGACCGCCTCTTCTCCCGCGACCAACGCGGCACCAGCGCAGCCGTCTCCGGCAGCCCTTCGAGGCGCCACCGTTCCCGCCATCAACGGCGTTGAGCTCAAGGCCACCATCAACGGCCAGGGCCCGTTTGACGCGATCTTTGACTCCGGTTCCGGGAATCTCATCACCTCCAGCCTGGTGAAGCGCCTGGGACTGAAGCTGGAAGGCACCGTGACAATGTTCACTGCCGGGAAAAGCGCACCGGCCCGGACCGTGAAAGTGGACACGGTCAACATTGGCAATCTGACCATGGCCGACCAATGGTTCACCGTCGTCGAATTGCCCTTTGCCAAGGATGAGCAGGGCATTCTGGTTGGCGCGCAATTGATACAGAATTTGCCCATCCGGGTCGACTTCGAAAAGCAGCAAATCACCTTCTATGACCAGAACGGTTTCACGTATTCCGGCGATGGGGTTCCCGTCCCCCTCCGTATCCAGGATGTAACTTTTGTGGCGGAGGGCAGCGTGGATGGCATTCCAGGCCTCTTCGGCATCGACACCGGGGATATGTATTCCCTCACGCTTTACGCTCCGTTTGTGGCGCAACACGACTTGGTGCAGCACTACGGCGCTTCCATTCACGGTTACACCGGAGAAGGCTTTGACGGCGCCGAAACCGGCTTTTATGCGCGCGCCAACTCCTTGCAGATCGGTCCGGTGAGCGTGCCCCGGCCCATTACCTTTCTCTTTCAGGACAGACCGGGCTCACAGTCTTCCACGACCATCACCGGCAACATCGGGCTGCGCATTCTCAAGCAATTCAACCTGGTCTTCGACTACCCGCACGGCAAGTTGTATCTGGAGAAGAACGCCAACTACGGCAAGCCCGACATCTTCAATCGCGCTGGCCTGGTGCTCGATCCGGATCCCAAGAATCTGAAAGTGAAGCTGGTTGTCCCTGGCAGTCCCGCGGCAAAAGCCGGCCTTGCCATCGACGATGTGATCACGCGGATCGACGGCCTTCCACCGGACGATGACACCCTGCAGAGCGCTTTCACCCGCCCGGTGGGAACGCCGCTCCGTCTGGACGTTCGCCACCGGGGAACCACACGCTCTGTTTCCCTCGTTCTACAGGAGATTCTCTAGCTGTACCCGCATTCCAACCCCAATGTTCGTCAGCCTGCCCCCTATCCTCCTGTACACTGAAGTGTTAAAAGCCATGCAAACCAAACAACCAATCGGCATCCTGGGTGCGACCGGAATGGTCGGCCAACGCTATATTCAGCTTCTTGAAAACCACCCGTGGTTCGAAGTCGCGTGGCTGGCAGCCAGCGACCGTTCAAGCGGCAAAACCTACGGTGAAGCCGCCAGTTGGCGTCTTGACACGGCGCTGCCCGAGCGCATCGCCCAGATGACCGTGGCGCCCGCGGACCCGGCTGGTGCGCCCAAAATCATCTTTGCCTCTGTGGACGCGGCCATCGCCCGCGAACTGGAGCCGAAATTTGCCGACGCCGGTTGTGCGGTGCTGTCGAATTCCAGCGCCTTTCGGATGGCGCCCAATGTGCCCCTGGTCATTCCGGAGATCAACGCCGAACATCTGCACCTGATCGAGGAGCAGCCTTCGCGCAAGCAGTCCGGCGGCTACATGGTCACCAATCCGAATTGCTCCACTATCGGCCTGGTGATGGCGCTCAAGCCCCTGGAAGAGCGCTTCGGACTTGAGAAGATCTTTGTCACCACCATGCAGGCGGTCTCCGGCGCGGGCTACCCCGGCGTCGCTTCGATGGACATTCTGGGCAACGTGGTTCCCTACATCGGCAGCGAAGAAGAAAAGATGGAAGAAGAGACCCTCAAGCTGCTGGGCAAGCTGGAAGGCCACTCCGTTACGCCGCTCGCCGCGGGCATCACCGCCCACTGCAACCGGGTCGCAGTCGTCGACGGCCACACCGAGTGCGTTTCCATCCAGCTCGGCAACAAGCTGGGCCGGGCTGTGACGCGCGAAGACATTCTTGCTGCATGGGCGGAGTACAACCCGCTGGCCGGCAAGGGGCTGCCTTTCGCTCCCGACCAGCCCATCCAATATGCGCCGCAGAAGGATCGTCCGCAGCCTCGCCTGGACCGCAATCGCGGCAACGGCATGGCCGTGACCGTGGGCCGTTTGCGCCCTTGCGGATTGCTCGACTGGAAGTTTGTCGCGCTCTCTCACAACACCGTCCGCGGCGCTGCCGGCGCCACCATTCTGAACGCCGAGTTACTGGCGAGTCTGGGCAAACTCTAGCAGCTACTAGCTTCTAGCTGCTAGCTGCTAGCTGGAAGCCGTGAGCAAGCACACGGGTACCAAAGCAGAAGAACGGGCTGGAAGCAAAGACCCAGCAAGAACGAGCTAGAAGCTAGTAGCTAACAGCTTTTTTAGGAAGACTCGCATGAGCCTGGTTGTGATGAAGTTCGGCGGCACGTCGGTCGAGGATCCAGAGGCCATTGCCCGCACCGCGGCCATTGTGGCTGGGCGCGTGGCCGAGGGCAAGCAGCCTGTGGTAGTGGTTAGCGCCATGGCCAAAGTCACTGACCAGTTGCTGCGCGCCGCTGCCGCCGCCTCTGTGGGAGACCGCGTGGGAGCCCTGGCCATCAGTTCCCGGCTGCGCGCCCGTCATCGCGACACCGCTGCCGCGCTGGTGAAAGACCCCAAGGAATTTACCTCGTTGATCAACTTTATCGACCAGAAATTCGATTCGCTCGATGAGGTTTTGCGCGGCCTGGCGGCCATTCTGGAACTGACTCCACGCATCTCCGACCTGATTGTCAGCTACGGCGAGCGCATCTCCAGCCGCATTGTCGCCCAGGCCTTCCGCGAGCGCTCCCTGGACGCCGTGCACGTGGATGCGCGCGAGATCGTCATTACCGACTCATCCTTTCAGAAAGCTGTTCCGCTGGACGATTTCATCGAAAAGCGCGCTGCGGAAAAGCTGCGCCCGCACGTCGACCAGGGCAAAGTCCCCGTTATGGGCGGCTTCATCGGCTCCAATGAAGCCGGCATCACCACCACCCTCGGCCGCGGCGGCTCCGACTTTACCGGGGCTCTAATCGGCGGCGCTCTCTCGGCCGACGCCATCGAGATCTGGACCGACGTGGACGGCATCATGACCACCGATCCCCGGGTCGTGCCCGAGGCTCTCCGGGTCAAGGTCATCAGCTTTGAAGAAGCCGCCGAACTGGCCTATTTCGGCGCCAAGGTCCTGCACCCGGCCACCATTCTGCCGGCGGTTAAAAAGAACATTCCGGTGCTGGTGCTGAACAGCCGCAACCCCTCCAACGAGGGCACGCGCATTATCTCGCTCGCCCCGCACTGCCGCAGCCCCTTCAAGTCCATCGCCGTCAAACGGAAGCTCTCCATCATCGACGTGGTGGCCAGCCGGATGTTGATGACCCACGGCTACCTGAGCGAAATCTTCGCCATCTTCGACAAGCACCAGTGCCCCGTCGACATGGTTTCGACCAGCGAAGTTTCCGTCTCGCTCACCGTCGATTCCAACGACAAGCTTCCCTCCATCGCCGCCGATCTCAGCCGCCTGGCCGATGTGAAGTACGAGGGCAAAAAGGCCCTTGTCTGCATGGTTGGCGAAGACATCCGCGGCCAGAACGGCATCGCCGCCCAGGTTTTCAACGCCATCCGCCACATCAACGTGCGCATGATCTCGCAGGGCGCCAGCGAAATCAACATGAGCTTCATGATCGAGGAGGAAGATGCGGACGAGGCTGTGCGCTCGCTCCACGCCGCTTTTTTCCAGAATCCCGATCCGGAGATCTTCGACGTCGAGGCGCACAAATCCTAAGTTCTTGAAGGATTGTTGTTGTGTTGTGGATTTGGCAAAGCTGGGCCTGGCCGGAATTGTCATTTTCTCGGGACACGGAACTTCAGAGGCCGCTGAACCGAGACCCTGGGACACCCAGGTCTTGCTTTCCCACATCTCAAAATCGAGATGTGGGGCACCCATAAATTTTGATTTGGCAAGCGCTGCTTAGTTCTGCCGCTCGACCAGGTAGTGGGCGAGGGATTTGAGGCCGTCGGCGCGGCTGCCGTAGGGCTCCAGGGCGGCGAAAGCTTCTTCGATGAGATGGGCGGCATCGCGCTTGCTCTGTTCGAGGCCGTAGACGGCCGGCCAGGTGGCTTTTTCGGTGGCCTGATCTTTGCCCGCGGTTTTGCCCAGGTGGGCTGAATCCACGGTCAGGTCGAGCACATCGTCCACAATCTGGAAGGCCAGCCCGGCTTTGCAGCCGAAACGGGTCAGGCGCGCCACGTCTTCAAGGTCCGCCCCGGCGTAAACGCCGCCTGAGACAACGCTGACGCGAATGAGCGCACCGGTCTTGGCGCGGTGAATGGCGGTGACTAGCTCGGGAGTGGGCTTGAGGTGTTCGCTTTCGATGTCCAGAACCTGGCCGCCGATCATACCTTCGACGGTGCCGACGGCGTTGGCGATGAGGCCGATGATCTGAACGGTGGCCGTGGGCGGGCAATCGAGCCCGGCCAGCACTTCAAAGGCGCGGGTTTGCAGCGCATCGCCGGCCAGAATGGCGATGGCTTCGCCAAAGGCCACGTGGCAGGTGGGCTTGCCGCGGCGCAGGTCGTCGTTGTCCAGGGCAGGCAGGTCGTCGTGAATTAAGGAATAGGTGTGGAGCATTTCCAGGGCCGCGCCCAGCCGCTCAATGCCGGCCGGGATAGAACCGGAAATGGTGGCGGCGGCCTGCATGGCCAGAAGCGGGCGCAGGCGCTTGCCCCCGGCAAAGGTGGAGTGGCGCATGGCGCCGTGGATCGAGGCAGGGACCGTCTCGACGCTGGGAAGGAGAGCCTCCAGCGCCCGGTCGGTCAGCTCCGCGCCCTCGTGAAGCAGCGATTTCACGTCAACGTACATTGCTTTCATGATAAACCGGGCCGGGTCCACATTCGCTCCAGTGAACATAGGAGTGTGAGCAAGAGCAGGGAGAGGACGCTGAGCCAGCGTCCGGCGAGGAGATCGGGCGTGGTGGTCCAGGTGACGGCGAGATCCACCGGGCCCAGCTGGACGGGCACGGCGATCAGGCCATCGGCGCGCTGGGGCAGGCTTTCCATCACGCGGCCATTCAAGGTGATCCGCCACGCCGGATAGGCGCGCAGGCGAAGAATCAGGAAGCCGGCGTGGGGAACGACGGCCCGGAGGCGCTTCGTTTCCGGCTGCCAGAACTGCCCGGTCAGGGCGCGGTCGCAACTTTTCTGTTCCACCCACCAGTCGGGGTTGGCTCCCTGCACATCGACGATACCCAGTTTGATCGCGGGGTCGGTGACCAGGCAGGCGTCCGGCAGGCCGGTGGCGACCAGGGAGCTGTCGGAGTCCGGGGGCTCAAATTCGTCGTAGCCTTCAAAGCCGCCGCCGGTGCGGTAAACACCGACCATGGAGTCGACCGCGTCGTCCTGGTCGCAGGGCTGGAGGAAACGAGTCGCCGCAAAGACCGAGGCAGCCAGAAAGAGGGCCGCGCAGGCGGCTACGACGGCCACACGCCTCCAGCGGCGGGCCGATGGAGCAGGCCAGACCGCCGCGGCAAAAAAGATGGCCATCGGAGCTCCCAGCACGGTGAGCCAGCGCCAGGGAAATTGCAGGAATCGCAGCTTGGGCAGGAGATTCCACACGGGCAGCGAGATGGGAAGCAGGAGAAACAGAACGACGGGTGGGATGAGTGCCAGGAGAATCCAGAAGCGGCTGGATTTGGAGCGCTCTTCCGGGGACTGGAGTGCGCGCGCAGGCCGGCAGCGCAGCCAGGCGATCAGCAGGCCGCCAAGGGCCACGGCGAGCATGGAGACGGCGAGGACGGAGACCTTGTGCAGCTCAATGTCGTGCGGACCAAGATACGGGTCGGCATGATGGGCAAAGAGCCAACTGTTCTCAATCAACAGCCCGGGATCGCCGGTGGCCTGTTCGACATCGACCCAGCGCTGTTCCCGGATGGCGGGAAGCAGGTAGAGGGCGGCCAGGCCGATGCCCAGGGCGGCAGCGAGGCCGGCGCGCACGATGGGAGCCCAGGATTTTTGAAGCACGGCGAGAACCAGCGCAAGGGAGGCGGCCAGGTAGCAAGCCATGATGCCGACCGGCAGATTCGAGAGCCAGCATCCGGCCAGAACCAGGGCCAGGGGCGCGGCAGAGCCGTCCAGAGCACGGCGAAGCGCAGGCGCGGAAGGATGGCGGTCGCGGAGGAGGAAGAGCAGAACCAGGGGAAGCCAGAAGCCGCCGGCCAGTTCCCCGAAGGCGGAGCGCTCGTAGGCGGTGAAGAGGGAGTAGCCGCAAAAGAGCGCGGCACAACCGGCCAGGGTGGCAGCGCCGTCAGAGAGCGCCAGCCGGGCCAGCGCGCGGGTGGCGAGGCCTGTGCCCGCCAAGAGCAGGAAGGTGAGCGCCACTGGAACCAGTTGCCAGGGCAGGACTGCTCCCAGGGCTGCGCCCAGCATCCAGGTCAGCGGCGGATAGAAGACGAAGCGCGGCTCGCCGGCTCCGAAGTTGGCGCTGGGCGTCCAGTGGGGATACGGGATGCCGTGACGCCAACTGTTGAGGGCGTCGAACCAGGAGACGAGGTGAAAGTCGAAGTCGTGGCCGCAGGAGTTGCCGCGGATGAGTTGCGGCGCGACGGCCACCGCGGCGGCCAGCAGGATGAGGGCGGGACCGACAAATCGGTTCCAGCGGTTCAGGGACAACGATCTCATGGCAGCAGGCGCAGGGTGTGGCGGGTCTGGGCGGCTACGGCCGCAGAGGTGAAGGGGAACGCAAAGGTGGTTCCCCCGTAATAGGCGGGCCACTGGTCGCGGAAGTAGGGGCTCAACGGATTGCCGCTCTCGCCCAGGACGATGTTCTCAGTGGAGCCGTCGATGTTGCTCCAGTCCATGGTGAAGCGCTGCGAAGGGCCAAAGTCGCGGCCCACCTGTTTGACGGTGGTGGTGTCGCCGGAGAGCGGCTGCGCGCCGGTTCCGGCGATGCGGCCGATGAGCGGCAGGAATCCGGAAAGCGGATGCTCGATATCGACCACGTGCCAGCTTCCATAGTTCCAGCGGGCTACGTCGACGGGAGCTCTGCCCTTATCCATGCCCTTGCGGACGGCTTCGGTCAGCAGGGCGTCCCAATTCTTGAAGCCCTTGGGAAGCCAGTCCACGCTGCCGTGCATGATGATCTCTTCCTCGGCAAAGTTGGATTCGGACCAGTCGTATTGGATAGCGTCCTTGCCCAGCTTGGGCTCCAGCACCAGCGGCCAGAAGGCGGTGCGGGCCTGGTCGATGATGGATGCGGCGGCGGAGTCCGTGGTCAGGCGGCCGTCCCAGGAGCGCATCAGGTCGGCAGCCTGGTGAAGGCGATCGTCCGCGCCGTGGGTGTGGTCGATGGCGTAGGCCAGGCGGTGGCCAATCTCCTGGTCCACCTCGCTGTAGACATCGTTCTGCACCGAGAGCAGATCGGAGGGACGGAGCTGGTCGCGACCTTCCAGGGATTTGTAGATGCGCTGGGCGCGGTAGGGATCGACCCATTCGAGAGCGAGTGGGTAGGGAGATTTCTCGGTGGTGACGCGCGAGTTGGCGGTGGCCACAAACCCGGAAGGCGGATCGGGCGCGCTGGGCATCTGGTCAAAGGGGATGTAGCCCTGCCACTCATGTAAGTGATCGCGGATCGGCGCGCCGGCAAGCCCCGCGGGTCGAAGCGGAACCCGGCCAATGGCTTGATAAGCGATGTGGCCCTGATCGTCGGAGTAGACCACATTCTGCGTGGGCCAGGACCATGTAGCAAGGGCTGCCGAGAAATCCGCCCAGTTGGAGGCGGTGTTGATGAGATAGAGCGGCAGCGTGTTCAGCGCCGGATCGTAGAGGGTCCACTTGAGAGCGATGGCGCGCGTCTCCTTGGGGAAGAGCGGGTTCAGCAGAGGGCCGTGGGCGGTGGACTGGACGTCGAGCGTTACGTCCTTGCCGCCCCGCACGCGGATCACTTCATGATCCACGCCGAGCGGCTTCCATGCGCCGTCCGGGGCCTGGTAGTTACCCTTGCCGTCCAGCGTTTCGATGTACAGATCCTGCACGTCGGCGAAGAGGGCGGTAAAGCCCCAGGCCACGTGGTCGTTGTGTCCGGCGATCACGAAGGGCATGCCGGGCAGCGTGACTCCCGCGGCGTGGTAGCCGGGCGCGCTGAGGTCGGCCATGAACCAGATGTTGGGCTCGGTCAAGCCGAGGTGCATGTCGTTCGAGAGCAGAGGCTTTCCGCTGGCGGTGTGCCTTCCGGCGATGACCCAGTTGTTCGAGCCCGGAGAGCAGTTGGCGCAGGCGGGCAGGCCGAGCAGGTCGCGCAAGGCGCGGGGGCTCTCCTCGGATTGCGGCGCCAGGCTGGCCTGGCTGCGATCGTCGTCGTCATCCCCTTCCTCATCAGTCGTGGGAGGCGGCTGGGGATGGGGCTGGCTCAGGTCCACCTGAATGCCGGTGGGCGGGCGGTCACGCCAGGAGCCTACCGGGTAGAGATCGGCCTCGAGTTTGGAGTTGTGCAGATGGCTGGCGACCCGCTCGCGCCCCAGCTTGGCGTACCAGTGCGTGTCCAGCGTCTGGACCATCATGATGCCCACGGAGAGAGAATCCACGCCGCTCCAGGGCTGCGGGCGATAGAAGAGCAGCTTGAACTCCGGCGGCAGCGAGCCCCGATGCTGATCGATGTAGAGGTTGACGCCGCGGGCGTAGTCGTCGAGCCGGACGCGGTCGGCGGCCGGCAGGTTGGTGTAGACGCGACGCGCCGTGTTGCGAAACTGAAGAACCCGCTGCGTCCGGTCGTGGCGGACGAGCGAGGGACCAAGAATCTCGGACAATTCGCCGTTGGCGTTGCGCCGCAGGGCGTCCATCTGCCAGAGGCGGTCCTGGGCGGTCACGTAGCCCTGGGCGACGAAGAGGTCTTCCTGGCTGGCGGCCTCAATGTGCGGAACGCCGTGCGCATCGCGGCGCACCGTGACCGGCGCCGAGAGTCCGGCCAGGTGAACATCGCCATCCAGCTCCGGCAGCGCGGCTTTGGCGGCCGAACGCAGCCATGCCACGCCCACTGCCGCCGCCAGCAGCAGCAGAATCGTCAAGCTGCTGACCGTCCAAAGCAGATTCCGTCCCCAGCGTCGGGTACGCAGTGAAAGATGAATAAGAACCGGAGGCGCTGCGGGAGAGTTTGTCATGGATCTAGTACAGGATAACTCTCTACTGCGCACGAGAAGATGAAGGATGAAACCGCGCTTACTTCTCCGCCTGCTTCCAGATCGTGTTCTTTTTCTGCCCGTTGAAGTCGCGAGAGAGCCGGCAGGAGCGCAAACCGCCGCTCTCGTAGAAGTTGGTACCGGGGTCGGGGCCGGTGAGGGTGGCGAAGAAACCGCCGTGGGCGCAGGGAACTCCCTGGACATCCTGATTTTCGGCCAGATAACAGCCCTTCAGTTTCCCGCTGGGGTAGAAGCCCACCCAGGCACCCTCGGCAGGGCCGAGAAAGCCGCCTCCATCGCAGAGGACATCCTGGATGCGCGTGCTGTGCGCCATCTGAACCCCATAGCGCGAGCCGTCAGGCTTCAAATAAATGATGGAACCCACGGGGACCAGCGCTTCGCCGAACTGTGTCTCCCGGCTCACCGTGCACCGGTGCAGCTTTCCGTCCTGGTAGAACCAGGCATAGCCTTTGGCGCAGGGGTAGCCCTGAATCTCCACTGGCTGGGACAGTTTCCTGCGTTCGGTCTGGAGTGGGACGGCCGCGATTGCGGAACATTGCAGGGAGCACAGAACCATTGCGAGGAAGACGGTGTTGCGCATGGCCCTTCCTTTCACCGGAACAATCCGGAAGCCGATTCCTGTTCGACGAACGCGGGATATCTGGTCGATTCCGATGCGATTGTAGGCCCCGGAACCGGACTCGGCGCGGGTTTGGCAGGTTCAGCGGAACGGGCGGGTCTGTTCTGCGGCCGGGGCTGGCGGTAGATGAGACTTCCGGGGATGAAGAGGGCTACCCCTGCGCAAATGGGATAGGTGATCAAGGCGAAGGCCCCGGCTCCGGCCAGTCCTTCAAAAACACCGGCCCTGGTGTCCACAGGGCTCGAAGCGCGCAATCCGGCAAAAACACCTCCGGCGACGGCTGCAATGCCTGTCAGGACGCGGCGGTTGCGCACCTGGTGGTCGAGCCGGACTTCTTTCACCTGGTTGCGATCGAATTGATAACTTCTGTCCCCGGACCACGCATACCGGGCGTCGCAGAAGAGAAGATCGCCGGTGGCCCCGGCAAACCGGCAGTGTAACGTTTGCCTTCCTGCGATGGACACTGAGATCTTGTCGCCATTGGCCAGATCGCGCACGCGGCTCCAGTCTGCGTTTGCGGAGCCAGTTGCGGGTTGCAGCTCTGGCCGGGCCTGCGCACCAGTCGCGGGGAGAGTCTGCCCTCCGCTGAAGGCAGCAAGAATCAGAAGGGTAAAGAGCAAGAGCAAGGCCAATGAGATCCAAGAGTGCCGCATAAGTGCCAGCCTCCTTTCCATTCCTCATGCCGGCGATCTTAGGCAGGCTTGCGGGACGGGCGGGAGGTGATTGGGACACTTTCGCAACTGTCACAATGAAACTGAGGAAGGTGGCGGGCCAGCTTTGGCCAGGGAGTTTTCCATGGTGCGCAGTTGTGCGATCGAGGCGTCGGCCAGCAAGCGGAAGACGATGGGGTGGCAGCCAGCGGGCAGTTCCGGCTCCGTGGCCACATCGCAGACCACCACGGCGGCTTGCTGCAGACCCCGCTTCCAGCTGGCACGGGATGCATCGCGCACCAGCAGGCTTTCCGGAGCGAAACCTGCGGCGATGAGCATGGTTTGGGCGATGCGCTGGAAATCCTTCCACCGTGAAGCGATGCCGACCAGAACTCCGGCGGGAGCAGGCAGGTAGCCACCCAGAGCGGGCGCAACCGGATGCACCTGGAGGACGGCCAGTTCGGCTCCAGGGGGCAGAAGGGTGCGCACCTTGGTCGCCTTGCTGGGCAGGACCACGGGCATGGCGCCTTCAAGGAAGCCGTCTTGCGCGCACTGCTCTAGCGTACAGCCGGAAACCGGCAAGCCCAGGGACTTCTCCATCTCGCAGGTAACGATGCGGCGCAACTCCGGGTCGGGATCGATCAGCAGCCAGCGCGCCGGGGGTTCGCAGGCCAGCCAGCGTCGCAGACGGGCCCGAAGCAGGGACTCCGGCGCTCCGAGTTTGCGCGTCTTGGCCGCCAGGTCGCCAATCAACTGGTCCACGGCCAGTTCCGGCGTGAGCGGCGCCGGCGGACGACTACCGCAGACGAAAACGCCGCTGCCGTGGTGGAATTCCACCCAACCCTCGCGCTCCAGTTGGCGATAAGCGGCGCTGGCAGTGTTGGCGTGAATGCCGAAACGGCGGGCCAGGTCGCGAGTGGAGGGCAGCCGCTGGCCGGGCAGGATTTCACGGCACAGAATGCCCAGCACCACCTGGGTCATCAACTGCTCGCGCAGTGAAACTTCGCCAATGCGGTTGAGCCAGAGGCGCATGAGCTTTCCTCAGCCTGCCAGTTGCTCCCGGACGTGCGCGGTCTCTGCGGCGGGCCTTCTGCGGCCATAGATCGCCAGCAGCGCCAGCAGCAGGAGCAAAATCACGCCGAGAACCAGCAGGCTGCCCTCGGGGCCGTCCGAGCCACCGCTCCACAGAGGATTACCCGCGGGAGTGGTGGAGAGGTAGTGCCCCTGCGCCACCATGCCGCTGTCGGCCGTGCCGTAGAAATAGGTTTCTGCCCAGTCCCAGGCGCTGTGGCAGCCGATGGCCCACCAGACGGAGCCGGTGACCCGCACGCTGACGCAGAAAACCAAACCGATGGCGGCGGCGGCAAAGATGCCGATCCAGTTCTCGCCGTTGTTGCCGGTGTGGACGGTGCCGAAGAAGGTGGAAGTGACCCAGGCCGCCTGCCAGAAGCTCGAGCCCTCGGTCTTTTTCAGATGCAGCCAAAGACAAGGCGCCAACCCGGCAGCGGCAATGAAATAGACGCCCCAGACGCCATTGCCCCTGGCGAACACAACCAGGTACAGGCACATGGCGGCTTCCGCTCCCAGAGCCCACCAGAAGTTGATGCTGTGGGTGAGGGTGAACAACAGATAGCCGCGGAAGATTCCCTCCTCGACGCAGGCGACCAACAGAAAAACGACGGCCCAGAGAGCGCCCAACCTGAAGATTGCAGCTCCGGAAAGCTGGACCGGGCCAAAGCTGAGCCAGTGGCCCGAGGCCAGGGCGCCCACCAGCGCCGAAAGCGCCGCGAATCCGAAGACCAGTCCAGAGAGAAAATGGAGCGAGCGCCGGGGTCCGGTCAGGTTGAAGTCCAGCATGCGGCGCTGCTGGAGAAGGGCGGCAATGGCCACTGCACCCAGCATGGCGAGGAATGGAATCAACTCCCCGAAGAATGCTGCGCGAGAGGTAAACTCGGACTTCTCGCTGACCAGGTGGGCCATGAAGAAAGCCGTACCTGCGACGAGCATGAAGAGTCTGAAGAGCAGAACGGTGATTAGCACCGCCCAACCGGCGCGCAGCCCGTGGCTGCCTAGAAAGACCCATTCCGCACCGCGTGAGATCCGGGAGTCCTGTGGATGGGTAAGCGGCTCGGAGGCTGGGCCTCGACGAGCCGAGTCTTCGGCCGGCAAGTTGTCCGGCGGCTGGGGCTGATTTTCCGGCTCCAACGAGCCTCCTTCGGAATTCAAACCAATTTTCAAGGATGAATTGTGCTATTGAAAAGATAGTCTACGCAGGGGCCGGGAAGCGAGTTTCCCGACCCTCACGGAACCGCCAACTGGGCATCTACTCGTCGCGCAAAGCTTCCATGGGATCGATGCGTGAGGCGCGGCGCGCGGGAATCCAGCTTGCGACCAGCGCAATGGCCGCAATGGTTGCGGTGATCGAAGCAAAAACGGCTGGATCGTCCGGGCGCACGCCTACCAGCAGGTTGGCGACCATATGCGCCAGTCCGAAGGCCAGTAGAAGGCCGACGCCGACCCCCGCCGCGGTGAGCCAGGAAGCCCGGCCGAGAATCATGCCCAGGACGTCTTCGCGGCGCGCGCCCATGGCCAGCCGCACGCCGATCTCCCGGGTGCGCTCGCCCACCAGGTTGGCCATCACGCCGAAGATGCCGATGGCGGCCAGCAGCAGGGCGATCAGCGCATCCACCACCAGCATTGCGGCGGCATACATCAGCCCCGTCAGCAACTCATGCAGATACTGCTGGTAACTCATCACCACGTCGAGGGGCAGCGCGGAATCGAGCCCGGCCAGGGCCTTGCGCGCTGCCGGCGCCAGGGCCAGCGGATCGCCGTCGGTCATCACCGCATAGGTTGTTCCCTCGAGCGGCACCTGCGCCGCACTCATATAGACAGCAGGCTTGCGGGTCTGGTCCCAGGTGGAGTAGCTGGTCTCTTCGGCGACGCCGACGATGGTCAGCCACGGGTCTTTGCTGTCTGCTCCGCCCATCCGGATGCGGCGGCCGATCGGATATTCGCCGGGGAAATAGCGCGCCACAAACTGCTGGCTCACCACGGCCACCGGCAGGGTATCGAGAGTGTCGCTCGAGCTGAAAGCGCGTCCCGAGACGATGGGGACGTGAAAGGCGTCAAAGTACCCCGGGCTCACCTGGAGGTGCAGAGCGCTCTGGAATTTGCCGGGGATTGCGGGCCGGTTTTCGATGGCCATATCCTGCATCCAGCCATTGTCGCTGTAGGGCAGCGCGGAGCTCACCTCGGCATGGGTCACGCCGGGCAGGGCACGCAGTTTGGTGAGGCTGTCCGCGTAGAAGGCCGCCAGTTTCCGCGGGCTGTCGTAGCGGGCCGGGGGCATTTGCACGTTGAAGGTGAGGATTTTTTCGGGGTGGTACCCGTCTGCCAGGTGCAGCATGGACCACATGCCCTTCGACATCAACGCCGCACCAATGACCAGGGCGACCGCCAGCGAGATTTGCGCCACCGCGAAGATATTCCTGAGCCGATGGGTGCGGCTGGAACCGGTGCTTCCGCGCGATCCGGCTTTGAGTTGCTCCACCACGTTGACGCGCAGGGCTTCGAGCGCCGGCAAAAAGCCAGAGATCAGACCCGCCCCCACGGCCAGCAGGAGAGAAAACGCCATCACGCGGCCGTTCAAGGAGGTGTTGGACCAGCCCGGCATGTAACGCGCCACCCGCGCGGGCATGGTGATCAGGATGATATGCAGATAGAGCGCGCCGAAGATCAGCCCGCCGATGCCGCCGACCAATCCCAGCAGAATGTTTTCCGTCAGTAACTGGCGCAGAATTCTGGAGCGGCTGGCGCCGAGCGCGGTGCGCATGGCCATCTCTGGCCGGCGCGCAATGCCGCGTGCAAATTGCAGGTTGGCCACATTGGCGCAGACCACCAGGAGCACAAAGAGCGTGGCGCCCATCACCAGCCGGTAATAGAGCGGGGTCAGGTCGCCGTTGATGCCGTCCAGCAGCGGCTCGACTTTCACCGACCAACCCAGGTTGGTGGCTGGATAGGCCTGCGCCAGGCGGTCGGCGACGATGCGCATCTCCGCCTGAGCCTGTTTGACGGTGACACCCTCGCGCAGCCGCCCGGTCACCAGGTAGTTGTGCGTACTGCGATTGGCGAGTTGCTGCGGGGTAGGCGCAAAGGGCAGATAGAGATCGGCGTCTGAGGGATACTGCATAGACTTCGGCATCACGCCGACGATGGTGAACTCGCGCTGATCCAGCTGAATCTTCTGGCCCAGCGCCGCCGCATCGCCGCCGAAGCGCCGCTGCCAGAAGCCGTAATTTAGAACCGCCACCGCGTCGCGGCCCGGCTGGCACTCGCTCTCGCCAAAGACGCGGCCCAGCAGCGCCTGGGTGCGCAGGACGGTGAAGAAACTGGCTGAAGTCAGCGTCGCCCGCACGTGCGCCGCATCGCCCGCCCCGGTCAGGCTCATGTCCGAAGTGGTCCGAACGGCCAGCGATTCGAAGGAACGGCTCTGGCGGCTCCAATCTTCAAAATTGGCCAGCGTCGCCTGGCCGAATCCGCCGCGGTCCTGCCGCTCGGCCACCGTCACCACGCGATCCAGTTGCGGCACCGCCACCGGGTGCAGCACCACCGCGTCCATGCTGCTGAAGCCCGCCGTGTTGGCTCCAATGCCGATGGTCAGGGTCAGAACCGCGGCGATGGTGAAGCCCGGCGACTTTCTCAATTGCCGAATGGCGTAGCGCAGGTCCTGAAGCAACGTTCGCATGGAATCCTCCGGAGATTCTTGTGATGCACGGCTGGGAGCACCGTTGTAACAGCATTTGATCAACCAAACCACGCGGAGAGCGGGGGGTTCATTCTAAACACGTTAAGAGGACAAGAAGAAGAAAGCGCTCCCGGCGCCTGTCCGGAATCGCGCAAAACTGTTCGTTTACGGACGATCGTACGAACGATGGGATAGACGACGGGGACCGCTTTTACACCCTCCCGCCTTGACACAATCGGCCAAGCCCTTGATGCTTAACAGTTCGGTCCTTAGCATATTTAACCTCGGGAGGAACCATCGCTTTGCGGGTTCGCGTCTTTTACCACGACAAATGTTTCGACGGAGCCTGCTCGGCCTCGCTGTTTACACGCTTCCACCGGGAGTGCATCGCTCAGGACGCAAGCTACGAGTATCACGGGCTTGTGCACCGGGCTGGCGCGCTTTTTGACGAGAGCGAGTTTACGGGCGACGAGAACGCCATCGTCGATTTCAAATATTCCGCCTCGCCCAAAATCACCTGGTGGTTCGATCACCACCAGTCGGCGTTTTTGACACCCGAGGACCACCAGCACTACATCGCTTGCCAGCAGAATCCGGCGTGCGGGGGCCGCAAGTTCTTCGACCCCGATTACACCTCCTGCACCAGCTTTCTGGCGCACATCGCTTCGACGCTTTTCGGTTTCGACACGGCGCCTGTGGCGGAGTTGATCCACTGGGCGAACATTGTGGACGGCGCGCTCTACGAGAGTCCCGAGTCGGCCGTCGAGATGCCGGCTCCGGCCATGAAGCTGACGCTGATCATCGAGGCGACGCAGGACCCGGCCTTCATTCCGCGGCTGATTCCGCTGCTGACCGAAATGCCGCTGGCCGAAGTGCTGGCCCAGCCCTTTGTGGCCAGCCTGCTGCCTCCGCTGCTGGAGCGCCACAAGGAGTCTCTGGAGCTGATTCGCAGCCGTTCGGAAGAGCGCGACGGCACCATCTTCTTCGACATCACGGACCGGCCGCTCGAAGGGTTCAACAAGTTCATCCCCTACTATCTGCACCCCCAGGCCACCTACTCGATCGGCCTGTCGAAGTCCAGCTTCCGCACCAAAGTCTCGGTGGGCTCGAACCCCTGGACCAAGGCAGATCCAGCCAAGATGGTGAACCTGGCCAAGGTTTGCGAGCGCTACGGCGGCGGCGGCCATGCACGCGTAGGCGCCATCAGCTTTCCGCCCGACCAGGCGGACCAGGCGCGCGTGGCCGCGGCGGAGATTGTGGCCGAACTCAGGGCCAATAACCCGTTCGCCTGAGGCGACGGGTTCAGCCCAAAGACGCGCTTTTCAGGGTCTGCAGTTCAGCCGCGGACTTGGTCGTTTTGCGACGCGGGCTGAGCTTACGCATGGGAATTCGCGCTGCACCCTGTGCATTTGTGCTCTCCGCCATTGGAGCCACGCTGAGTGAGACGGCAAGCTGCAGGCTGTGGGCAAACTCGAGGAGCTTAGTGATGCTGAAGCGCGTGATCTGCCCGCGCAACAACAAACTCGCATCGGGCTGGTGAATCTGCAAGAGCCTGGCAAGCTGGGCCTGGGTGAGCTTGCGTGCCTCAATTTCGGCCCGGATCGGAACCCAAAGATCATGCTTGATCTCCATCTCCCTGATTTCCCTGGGAGAGAAGCCGAGGTCTTCGAGTACGTTCCCCGTTGTAATGTGAGCGGGCTTATTTGCCGCCTTTGCGCTTGGCATCGGACCTCACTTCCTGGATGCGCTGTTTCACCTGGGAAAGCCGCATCCGGGCTCGATTCAGATCGTTCTTTTCGGTCTTCCTGCTCTTCTTGGTGAAGGAGTCCAAAACGTAGATCGTGTCCTCGATCCGCGCCAGGTAAATGACGCGATACCACGCTGCATCATCCGCGGCTTTCAGTTCGAAGACCCCTTGTCCTATCGACTGCATGGGCCGCGCCGCGAGAGTCGGACGCTCCCCCTCCTGGAGTTTCAGAAGGGAGAGCCCGAAGACTCGCTGTATGTCGCGCGGCCATTCCTTGAGGACTTCCAACGAGTCGCCTTCCCACGAAATGGCGGCTCTCTGCGGCTGAACCATGCGATCTCCGCGCTTCTTTGTATAGCAAAATAACTATACACCATCGGAAACTCAAACCACGCAGGTTCAGCGAACGTTCGACGATTCCTTACCGCGCGAGCATCTCGGCAGCCTTCAGGAACCACGGGTCCAGCGGCTTTTTGCCCACCACGACCTCCTCCAGCGGAGTCGTGATCAGCGCGCCTCCCGAGACCCCGACCAGCACGCCCTGGTTGCCGGCAATCATTTGCTCGGCAGCTTCGGAACCCAGACGAGTGCCCAGCAGGCGGTCGGCGCAGGTGGGTACGGCGCCGCGCTGCACATAACCGAGCACGGTCGCACGGAACTCGTACCCGCACAGCAGATCGTGCTCCTTGAAGTACTGGCAGATGCCCTCGGCGTTGTACTTGGCGCCCTCGGCCACCACCACAATGGCGTGCGGCTTGCCGCGTTCATACACGTCCTGGATGCGCTCGGCCAACTGCTCCGGAACCACATCCACTTCCGGCAGCACAATGGCTTCGGCACCGCCGGCGATGCCCGCCATCAGGGCCAAATAGCCACACTTGCGGCCCATCACTTCGACAAACAGGGCGCGGCGATGCGAGGATGCCGTCACTTTCAGATTGTCGATGGCGTTCAGAGCCACATTGAGGGCGGTGTCGACGCCGATGGTGATGTCCGATCCGAAGAGGTCGTTGTCGATGGTGGAGGCCACACCGACCACCGGGAACTCCATTTTGCGGAGCGCGTTGGCCCCGGTCTGCGAGCCGTTCCCGCCGATGACGATCAGGCCATCGATGCCGGCTCCGCGCAGCCGGCGAATGGCCAGTTCCACGCCTTCTTCGGTCTGGAACTCCGGACAGCGGGCCGAACCGAGCACCGTGCCGCCGCGCTGGATAATGCTGCTCACGTCGCGCGCGCCGAGCCGTTTTAAGTTGCCCTCAATCAGTCCCGAGTAGCCCTGATAGACGCCCCACGTGTTGATGCCGCGTGACTGCCCGGTCCGAATCACCGCGCGAATCGCGGCGTTCATGCCCGGAGCGTCTCCTCCACTGGTCAAGACTGCAAGGTTTCTCATGTATGTTTTTCCTCATTTAAGCGATCTATCTCAGAATCGCACGTTGCCCCGGAAACAGGCGGTGACTGAAATCACCTCCCAGCGCGCAAAGGGCACACGAAAGGCAGGGGAGCCTTCGATCCCTTGTGAATTGGAACAAAACGGCAAAGGTCTGGAGGTTTGCCGGTCTCCTACACCTTGACCTTCATGCTGGGCCAGTCGGCGCGGCGACGCCCAAGGAAGGCGTCGACGCCTTCCTTGAAGTCCTCGGCCGAGCGCTGCAGGGCGTTGACCTGGATGGCGTCTTCCAGTTCCTCATCGAGGCGGCGGCGGGCGTGCTTGGCCAGCAGGCACTTGACGGCGTGCATGGCCTGGGGGCTGTTCAACAACAGCGTCTGGGCCAACGCCTGGGCGGTCTGCAGCAACTCTTCGCCGGCCACAATCTGCGTCACCAGGCCAATTTCCTGCGCTTCCTGCGCTTTGAGCAGGCGGCCGGTCAGCAGCAGTTCGCGGGTGCGTTTTTCGCCCACCTGGCGCATCAGAAATGAAGCGGCAATGGCCGGAACAAAGCCCACGCGCACCTCATTCAAGCCGAATTTGGCTTCGGGCGTGGCCAGCGTGAAGTCGGGAATGGTGGCCAGAATCATGCCTCCGGCGATGGCCGGTCCGTTGACTGCGGCGATTACCGGCTTGGGGAAGTCGTAAAGCGTACGCAAGACGCGCGCCATGTTCTCCGAGTCGCGCCGGTGCTCTTCGTGCGTGCGGGCGGTGGTGGTCGCCAGCATTTCCATGTCCAGCCCGGCACAGAAGGCCGAACCGGCCCCGGTCAGGATCACCACGCCACAGTCGCAGTTCGCGGCTTCGCCGAGGGCCAGGGTCAGTTCCTCAATCAGAGCCGGGGAAAGCGCGTTGCGCTTGTCCGGACGATTCAGGGTGATGGTTCTTACCCCGCCAGCGGATTTGGTGACAATGTGTTCGAAGCGGGCCATGGAATTCTCCTTAAGCGAAGCGCCGTGAAACTGCTCCGTGGGCTTGAACTGCCTATCGTAGCGCAGATTCGCCTTCGTTGTCTGGCGGCTGGAGTCGGGGGTTGCAGCACATGGCTTTCGTCCTCTGGCAGCAAAAGGAATCTCCGCTTTTCAGGCAAGGAAGCGCGCCTCGCCTGGGGCGTTTTTATGATCACTCCCAAATGGCCATTTACAACCCCAGCTCGACTGCCCTCTTTTTCATCGCCTCCAGGCAGAACGCGATGTGCGCGTCCAGCTCGACGCCCAACTCTTCGGCGCCCTGCCGAATGTCGTCGCGGTTGACGGCGCGCGCAAAGGCCTTGTCCTTCATCTTCTTGCGTACACTTGCCACTTCCACATCGGCAATGGCCTTGCTGGGCTTGACCAGGGTGCAGGCGGTGAGGAAGCCCGCCAGTTCGTCGCAGGCAAACAGGGCCTTGGCCAGGTGCGTGACGCGCGGCACGCCGGAGTATTGCGCGTGGCCCAGGATGGCGGTGCGCACTGGCTCCGGCCAGCCCAGCCGCTCCAGTTCGCGCACGCCCACAAACGGATGTTCCTCGGCGGTGGGGTGGCGCTCATAGTCGAAATCGTGCAGAAGGCCGGTGGTGGTGTAGAGCTCGACCAGCGCTTCGCGTTCCGCGCCGGTGAGAGTGAGCCGGTCGGCCTCGGCCTCGCCGCAGGCGGTGACGCAGATCTCAACAGCCAGTGCGTGCTTGCGCAGGCTATCACTCTCAGTCCATTCGGTGAGCAGTTGCCAGGCCTGTGAGCGTCCGTAGCCCGGAACTTCGGCAGAAACCTCGCTGCCGGTGAAAGAATTCGTCATTTTTAGCTCCCTGTTGTTCAATATGGTTCGTTTATCTTAGGGTTTTTCAGGGTATGATAGGTGAAACTTGGGTTTGACCCTAAGTTTGTACTTGACAATTATGGTTCATTCACCTGAAATGAGCACAGATCGTGGTGCGAAAAGGCACCCCGGAGACCAAGCTCTGGCACTCCGCACACAGCCGATGGCTACAACTCTAGTGAGCGTGGATGCACGCGAAGTAGTGCGCTGTGGATTCTGCACCCTGATTCAGTTCAGGACCACCAACTCCCTTTGCAGAAAATGTCGCAAGCCGCTTCATGTGGAAGAGGCGGAAAAGCCAGGTCCCGTTGCAGTCGATATTCGTCCTGCGGAGCCTTCGGCCGAGGCCGGACTGAGGGTAGCCGGCAAGGTGCGCGATATTCGCCGCGCGCGCCACTTGAGTCAGCGCCAACTGGCAGGGCGGATGGAAGTCCCCCGCACCTACATCTCCAAAATCGAGAACGGGAAGGCGATTCCGACGCTGGGCTCTCTGGAGCGGCTGGCCGCAGCCCTGGGTGTGGACGTGTGCCAACTGGTAGGGGACGCCCGCAGCCGCCGCGACGAAGAGGTATCGGCGGTCCTGGAGGACACCCTGCTGGCCGAGATTGCGGCCTTGCTGCCCAGTCTGTCGCCTTTGCACCGGTCGCTGGTCTCGGAAGCTGCACGCGAAATGGCCCTGGGACGCAGGCGCACGGCATAGGGAAGGCCGGCAAACTCCGGTCGTGGAGTTTGCCGGCGTCTTCCGCGCCGGAGTCTGCCCGTGCTTTTATCCATCGCCTGGTCCTTGTCTTCTTGCATCTCAGCCGGAAAGTTCCCCGTTCTCATTGTCTTTGAGCCGCCCGGTGGTGGATGATGAAGACTGGGATGGTTGTGCGCCAAGCGGAGGTCTGAGCCGTTTGCGCCCACCACTTATAGAATCAGGACCGGACACAAGGCGGATTCTTTGCAATCTTTCTCCAACCTGCGCATCGACGAGTTGCCTCCCGAGGAACGCGCCGTCTACGACACCCTGAAGCCGGAGCGGTTGCCCGCGCACGTGGCCATCATCATGGACGGCAACGGGCGCTGGGCCGGCCGCCGCTCGCTGAAGCGCTTCCTGGGCCACCAACAGGGCGCCAAGAGCGTGCAACTGGTTACCGAAACCGCCTCCCGGATCGGTCTGCCGTGGCTGACGCTCTATGCGTTCTCTCTGGAAAACAATCTGCGCCGCCCTCCCGCGGAAGTCAGTTTCCTGATGCGCCTGCTCAGAAGCTACCTGGAGAGCAACCTCGAGCGCATGATGGACAACAATGTGCGCATGAAGTACATCGGACGCATCCACGAACTGCCGCCCGAGGTGCAGGAAAAGATGCGCTGGGCCGAGGAATCCACGGCGCGCAACACCGGAACCACCCTCACCCTGGCTCTGAACTACGGAGGGCGCTCGGAACTGGTGGATGCTTTCCGGGGTCTCGCAGCGGAGATGAAGACCAAGCAAATGGCTCCCGAGCAGATTACCGAGGAGGACATTCACCGCCATCTCTACACGGCACACATGCCCGACCCCGACCTGCTGATCCGGACCTCGGGCGAGATGCGCCTCTCCAACTACCTGCTGTGGCAAGTTGCGTATACCGAGATCTTCGTCACCGATCGGCTTTGGCCGGACTTCCGCGGCACTCATCTGCTGGAGGCGATCGCCGACTACCAGCGCCGGGAGCGGCGCTACGGCGGCATCGGCAAAGACTGCGGCATCGTCGAAGAAGATCCGGACAAGATCGTCCTCCCGGTGAGATAAGGCCTTCCCTCCTCCAAATTCTGCTTGAGCGCATATTCATTTCTGAATCAGCGCGTTGGTGGCTTGCCTGCCGGCACGAGCCCAGCCCCCGGCGGTGTATTCTCATCCCTGAATGAAACGCATCCTTACGGCTGTCATATTGATTCCAGTGGTCATGGTCCTGGTGTTTCTGGGACCGCGGTGGCAATGGCTGTTTAATCTCTGCGTTGCGGCAGTATCCATGCTGGCGGGCTGGGAATATCTCGGCCTGGCCGAGCGGGGCGGAGCCAAACCCCCGCGCATTGCGGTACTGTTGGCGATTCTGGCGCTATTTATCGGAACCTACCTGTGGCCCGACCAAACCCCGGCCATCCTCGGCAGCCTCGGCCTGGGTTTGCTGGTCTACTGCACATTTCTGAGGCCGGTCGCGCAGGTCATGGCAGATGCCTCGGCGTCTGTCTTCTGCCTGCTTTATGTCGGATTCACCCTGATCGCCCTGCCCGCCCTTCGCGAGCAGACCAACGGCCCATCGCTGGTGGCGTTTCTCTTCTGCGCGGTCTGGGCCGGCGACATCGCGGCTCTCTACATCGGCAAGGCCTGGGGACGGCACAAACTGGCCCCTTCGCTTAGCCCCAACAAGACCTGGGAGGGCACGGCGGGCTCGGTGGCCGGCAGCCTGCTGGCGGCAGGCGCACTGCTGGCCCTGGCCCATCTGTTGGCGGTGCAGTGGGACTCGGCCGTGCTCTCCTACTCCGAGGATATTTGGTACTGGCTGATGTTGGCCGTGGTGATCAACGTGGCAGCACAGGTGGGCGACCTAGTTGAGTCCGCGCTCAAGCGCTCGGTGGGCGTCAAGGATTCCGGTTCCCTGCTCCCGGGCCATGGAGGCGTTCTGGACCGCATCGACGCATTGCTACTGGCTACCCCGGTACTTTGGTACGCACTGCTGATTCACCAGCGGTTTTAACGCTACAGTTGCATCTGGCGATAAGGCCCGAGCCTAAAGGCCCACAATTTTGCTCGTTTATTTTCAGGGGGTTAAAACCCCCTGCTCCCTCCGTAGACGTCGATCTGCAGAACAAGGCAATCTGCAAAACAAGCCGATCTACAGAACAAGGCGATCTACAGATGTAGTACTGTGGGAAATTCCAGCCCCCGGCCCAGTCGCTCGCTTTCAAGAGCAACGGCCTGGCTGGGGGAGAAGCGCTTAAAATAGATAGCGGCAGAACTCCTGCCCCTAAAGAGACACATTGAAACGACTCGCGATTCTCGGTTCCACCGGCTCCATCGGCACCAGCACCCTTTCCATCGTCGAACAGTTTCCCGACCGCTATTCCGTGGCCGCACTGGCCGCCGGCCGCAATGTGGACGAGGCCTTTAAGCAGGTTGTCCGCTGGCGCCCGAAGATCGTTTCGCTGGCCACCGAAGAGTTGGCCGGGGAAATGGCCAAGCGCCTTCTCCAGGCTGGCGTCAGCGGCGTTGAAGTGGTGCACGGCACCGCCGGAACGGTTGCGTGCGCCACGCTGCCCGAGGCGGATTTTGTGGTTTCGGCCATTGTGGGCGTTGCCGGCCTTGAAGCCACGCACGCCGCCATTCTGGCCGGAAAGCCGCTGGGCCTGGCTAACAAGGAGTGCATGGTGGCCGCGGGCGAGATTCTGACCCGGGCCGCGCGCGAGCATAACGTACCCATCCTGCCCATCGACAGCGAGCACAATGCGGTTCACCAGTGCCTGCGTGTGGGTGCGCACGAAGAGGTCAAGTTCATCTGGCTCACCGCCTCAGGCGGGCCGTTCCGTGCGCTTCCGCTGGACCAATTTGCCCATATCACCCCCGAGCAGGCGCTCAAGCACCCCACCTGGGTCATGGGCCGCCGCATCACCGTCGACTCGGCATCCATGCTCAACAAGGGGCTGGAAGTGATCGAGGCCTGCCGCCTCTTCGATGTACTTCCCAGCCAAGTGCGGGTTACCGTTCATCCGCAGTCCACCGTGCACTCGCTGGTGGAGTACGTGGACGGCTCGATCCTGGCGCAGATTTCCGTTACCGACATGCGCCTGCCCATTCTGTACGCGCTGGCTTACCCCGAGCGGCCGGCTTCCACGCTGACCTTCAACCTGGCTTCCCTGCGCCACCTGGACTTCGAACCGCCCGATTTCGAGCGCTTCCCCTGCCTGCGGCTGGCCTTTGAGGCGGCGGAAAAGGGCGGAGCCCACTGTATCGCCCTCAACGCGGCCGACGAGGTCGCGGTAGCGGCCTTCCTGGACCGGAAAATCCCCTTCATGGGAATCCCGCGTACAATTGAAGAGGTGCTCGCAGCCACGCCCGAGGCGCACCCCGCCACCATTGCGGAGGTGCTTGCAGCAGACCGGGCGGCACGCGAAACAGCTCAGGCCGTCGTGCGAGGATGCGCGGCGCAAAGAGCCTGACGCTGGGCGCTCTATTGAGGGATAAACCGCACATCTATGCATGAATTTCTAGTTTCAGCCGCAGCTTTCATCGTCCTTGTCGGGGTCATGGTCGTGGTCCACGAATTTGGCCACTTTGCCGTGGCCAAGCTGTGCAAGGTGCGCGTCGAAGCTTTCTCCTTCGGCTTCGGACCGCGTCTGTTCGGCTTCAAGTACGGTGAAACCGACTACAAGGTCTGCCTGCTTCCCCTGGGCGGCTTTGTCAAGATGACCGGCGAGAACTTCGGTGAGCCGGGCGATGCGGCCAGCGGCACGGCCGATCAGGCGCCGCCGGAAGATCCTGGCGCCTTCACCTCCCACCCGCGCTGGCAGCGGATGTTGATTGGCGTGGCCGGCCCCGCCGCCAACTTCGTTTTGGCCTTCGTGCTGATGTTCATCTACTACGCCTCAATCAACGAGGTGACCTCGGTCGAAGTGAAAGAAACGGCCGTGGAGTGGGTCACCGGCGGCTCACCAGCCGAGCAGGCCGGCTTCGCTCCCGGCGACATCATCCGCCAATTTGATAACGCCGACAATCCCAGCTGGGAAAAGGTCTACGAGCGCATCAAGCTGAATCCGGATCAGACCATCCCGGTTACGGTGGAGCGCGCCGGCAAGGTCGTTCCCTTGAGCCTGCGTGTGCCGTCCAGCGCCAAGGGTCAGGACTTCGATCTGACCGATCTGGGCATTCTGCCGCAATTTCTTCCCGGCCCGATCGGGGTCCAGGAAGTGCAGCCGGGAACACCGGCAGACCAGGCTGGCCTGCGCCCGGGCGACGCCATCCAGTCCGTGGACGGGCACCCCTTTCATACCGTTTCGTCGCTTCTGGCCTATATGCAGGGAGGCAAGGGACAACCGCTCGCGCTGGTGGTCCTGCGCAACGGCGCCACGCTCAACATGGTCGCGCATCCGGCCAAGCTCGACACCTCCTATAAGCTGGGCTTCGCCACCACGCCGATTCCCTTGCGCAACGACCCGCTGCCCCTGGCCGCCGCGGCCCGGAAGTCCACCGCCTTCTGCAAGGACAACTCGTTTCTGATTGCCGAAGTGCTGCAGCGCATCTTTACGCGCCGCGTCTCGGTTTCGCAGCTCTCCGGTCCAGTGGGCATTGCCCGCATGGCTGGCGAAGCCGCGGAGATGAAGGGCTGGTTCCCCAAGTTCGGTCTGGCTGGCGAGATCAGCCTGAACCTGGGCATTCTCAACCTGCTTCCCTTCCCGATTCTGGACGGCGGCATGATCCTGTTCCTGCTGATCGAGAGCTTTCTCCGGCGCGACATTAACATGGCCGTCAAGGAGCGCATCTACCAGGCGGCGTTTGTCCTGATCCTGGCGTTCTTTGCTTTCGTCATCTTCAACGACGTGACCAAGCTGCCGATCTTCACGCATCTAAAGCCGTAAAGCAGCGAACAGCGAACAGTTGACAGCTAACAGTTTTTCAGTGGCGCGTAGCCGGGTCTTTTACTGATAGCTGTTAGCTGGCGGCTGTCAGCTGCTTTTAGAGAGTCTGCACGATGCCCGTTACCACCGAACTGAGGGTGCGCTACGCTGAAACCGACCAGATGCATGTCGTCTACTATGCGAATTACCTGGTCTGGTTCGAGATTGGCCGCGTCGAGGTGCTCCGCACCCTGGGCCTTTCCTATCGGGATCTGGAAGTCGATCACGGCTGCATTCTGCCCGTGGTCGAAGCCACCTGCCGCTATCGCTCTCCCGCTCTCTACGACGACGAAATCCTGATCGAGACCCGGCCCTCCCTGCTGCGCGGTTCGGTCATCAAGTTCGGCTATCGCATCCTGCGCAAAGCCGTGAATGGTGAAGAGCCCAAGCTTTTGGCCGAAGGCGAAACCGTGCACGTGGTCTGCGACCCGCAGATGAAGCGCAAACACTTGCCGCATCCGTATATGGAAGCGCTCAAGACACTGATGGTGGATGAGTAAGAAATTGCGGCAATCCTGAAGAGGGATGGGACATGCTGGGTTGAGCAACGGACGATCGAGCGATTATTTGACCACAATGTCAGCTTCGAGATCCTTGCAAAACTCTCGCTAACTCCCAGGCGATCCCGTGCCGATGGGCCAAGAGTATACTTGGCAACTATCAAGATGCAAAGAAAATCGTCCTGTCCCTGAATGACAACGGAGCCAAACATGTCAAAGGCGCAGCGGAACTGTACAATCCTTCTCGCGATCCTACTTCTTGCAGGACAAGCGATGTTCTCAGCCCCTAACAACGCAACGCTTACCGGGGTCGTGAGAGATGCAGCAGGCAAGCCACTCGACCACGCCACCGTGTTGATATACCACGCTGGCGTGAAGAGGGGCTATAGCACGTTTTGTCCGAGCTGTTACATTGACTGCGGCAAGCGAGCCCTCACCGACGCGAGGGGAGCGTTCACAATTCCTGGTCTTAGTCCCGACCTTTGGTTCGAGCTGTTGGTCGTTCACGAGGGATTCACTCCGTCATTCGTGAAAAGGGCTGATCCATTGCAGGGACCCGCCCCAACTGCTGTACTTACAGGACGCACGCCGGTGAACGATCCTACGAGGGTAGTTCGCGGGCGAGTTGTGGACAAGTATGGTGAAGCAATTCGCGATGCGGTTATAAGGCCATTTGCAATACTCGTTGGAGATAAAAGCGAATACGGTACTGTGGAGGGCCTCGATCCTATCGCGACTACAAACGATAGAGGAGAATTCGAGATCGCCAACCATGAAGCCACGTCCAAAATGGCGCTCATGGTAGAAGCTCGCGGCATGGCTCCGAAATTCACCATTCTACAAACGGGGCTAGAGCGTCGCGTGGTCACTGTTACGGATGGTGCCTGGGTTCGAGGCCGTCTGATGCAGAACGGGAAACCCCTTGCCGGTGTTGAAATCGGATTAACTCCTCGGGAGCCATGGCAAGGCGGGATGAACCTCGCCATTTCCGGAAGTGTCTATGATGAGATTCGCATCGGAACACGGGACGACGGGTCATTTGCTATCACGAATATTCCCGCGCCAGAGAAGTGGATCGTCTATGCAAAAATGGAGTCGATCGCATCGCAGGGTGCCACAAGCCCTGTCGTGGTTGCAACGAGTTACGACAACCAGGAAGTGAACGTTGGTGATATCGAAATTAAACTCGCTTACCGGCTACACGGCAGGGTGGTGTTGAGTGATGGCAAGCAGATCGCGAATGGCATGAGGGTATATATAGGCTCTGAAGTCACGCGTGATACTCAATCTTTGCTGCTGCCTGCCGATGGCAGCTTCGAATTTAAAGGGTTAGCCGAAGGCAGTTACTCTGTATGGGCGGCTGTCAAGGGTTACGCCCCACCGAAGGACAGTCCAGACAAGGCCATCGTTGATCGGGATATCGATCACTTCGATGTCAATCTTCAAGCCGTCAAAGCTGAAATGAACCAACATTGACGAGGAGTGAACTCCGGATGGTCGCCCAACCAGAAGTCACCCCACGGTTCCCTCATCGTTTGCCGCAATAAACGAAGACCGCGTCAACAAAAGAGCCCCACGCAGAAGATCCTGCGCGGGGCTCTTTCATTTATCGAAGCAATTAGACAGTCATCGACGGCGGAGCGTCCTGCTCGGTGGCGCCGAAGGACTTGTTGGGCTGGCTGCCCATGGTGAAGACGAACGTGCCGCCATTCTCAATGTCCGCGTGCTTGAACCAGACCTTGGAATGCGGCTTGCCGTTGAAGGTCACCGACTGGATGTAGATGTCCTTCTCCGAGCTGCGCCGTGCGATCAGAGTCAGCTTCTTGCCGCTGCCCATTCGCACCTCGGCGCGATCGAACATCGGCGTGCCGAAGACGTAGTTGGCGCTGACCGGATCCACCGGGTAAAAGCCCAGGGCGCTCATGACATACCAGGCCGACATCTGCCCGCAGTCCTCGTTCCCCGCCAGTCCATCTGGCTTGTTGTCGTACATGGTCTCGCAGAGGCTCGCTACCCGCTCCTGCGTCTTGTAGGGAGCACCAACATAGTTGTAGAGGTAGGCGATGTGATGGCCCGGCTCGTTGCCGTGCGCATACTGGCCCACCAGCCCGGCGATGTCCGGCGGCGCGTTCGGAGGCAGTTCCGGAGAGGCATTGAAGATGCCGTCCAGCTTGCTCACCAGGGCTTCACGCCCGCCCAGCAGTTGCGCCAATCCCTTGGGATCGTGCTGCTCGCTGAAGGTCGTGACCCAGGGATTCGACTCCGTGTAGTCACTCCACTTATCGGAGTGGCCCATTTCATTGGCGGCGAAAGGCTCCGTCCACGTGCCGTCTTCGAGCTTGGGGCGAATGAAGGTGGTGCTCTTGTCGTAGAGGTTGCGATAGTAGCCGGCCTGCCTGGTCAACAGAGCCGCATCTTCCGTGGCTCCGGCAGCCTGCGCCAGCCGGGCCGCAGCCCATGCGTCATAGGCGTAGTCCAGAGTTTTGCTGGCCGACTCGGATTCCTTGTCGGCAGGAATGTAGCCCATCTTGCGGAACGAAGCCAGTCCCTGGTAGTCGTCCTCCAGGGCGCGCTTCCTCACCACTTTCCACGCTCTGTTGGCGTCAACGCCCGGAATCCCTTTGGCCACCGCCTCGGCTATCACCACAACCGAGTGGTAGCCGGTCATGCAGCCGGTTTCCTTGCCGTGCAGCGGCCAGACGGGCATGCCCGCCGGGCTCTCTTCCGCCATGCGCGTCAGGCAATTCACGATGCCCGGAACCCGCTTGGCCTGCACCAGCGTGTAGAGAGGATGCGCCGAGCGATAGGCATCCCAGAGCGAATAGGTACTGTAATTGTGGTCGCCGGCCGCGAGCGTGTGCACCTTGCCGTCCATGCCGCGATACTGTCCGTCCGCGTCGTCAAAAAGAGTGGGCGCAACAAACGCGTGATAGAGGCCGGTGTAGAAAATCTCTTTCTGCCGCTGATTGCTGGATTCCACGTGAATGGAAGAGAGCTCGCGCACCCAGGCTTCGTGCGCATTCCTTCTGACGCCGGAAAAGTCCCAGCCGGGCATCTCCGAGTTCAGATTCTTCGCTGCGCCTTCGGCGCTGACGCTGGAGAGCCCCACCTTCACCAGCACTGCCTCGCCTTCCGTGGTGGTGAAGTGAAAGACGCTCCGAAGCGATTTGCCGTCGGCCTCGCGCGTTCCCTCGGCCAGAGGCTTGTCGGCGGAGACGATCTCAAAGGACGAGAAGGGCTTAGAGAACTTCATGGCAAAGTAGATCTCGCGTCCGCTGGCCCACTGGTCGGTGCTGCGCCCGCCCATCACCACGTCGTTGCCCACCACGGTCAGCTTCGACCAGAGCATGCCTTCGGTCTTGTCGTCGTCGGCGTGCAGCAAATCGAGCAGGATGTGGCTCGTGTCGCTCTTGGGGAAGGTGTACTTGTGGATGCCGGCCCGTTCCGTGGCGCTCAGTTCGGCACGGATGTTCAGGTCCTTCAGCAGCACGGAGTAGTAGCCTGGCTCGGCGACTTCGTCGTCATGGGAGAAGCGCGCACGATAGCCCTCATCGGCGTGGTCGCGCCGGCCCGTGACGGTCTTGGCCGGACCGGTTCCCGGCATCACCAGAAAGTCCAGCAGGTCGGCGCAGCCGGTACCGCTCAGGTGCGTGTGGCTGAAGCCGCTGATGGTTTTGTCGGCAATGTGGTAGCCCGAGCAATGGTCCCAGCCGGTCTTGTCGTCGCCATCGTTGAAGGTATCGGGGCTGAGCTGCACCATGCCGAAGGGTACCGTGGCGCCGGGATAGGTGTGTCCGTGGCCGCCCGTGCCAATCTGGATCTTGACGTAATCCGTTACGTCACCGTGCGTGGAGGAACCCGCACCGTGGGCCAGGATTTCGGCGCCCATGCCCTTCATTAAACCCATTGCTCCCGCAACCGCCGAAGCCCGGCGAAGAAATACACGTCTGCTGATCATTTCATTTGTCCTTGGAGTTTTCTTTTTGGAGTGGACGACTGGAAACTGCCAGCCTCATGGGCCGTACCAGGCTGCGGAAACAGCCCAACTTTTGGATAGAAGTCGCGAGAAACATTCCTCCGCGGCTAAAGCCGTTCTGATTTTGCGGGCTCTATGCGGGGGTTAAAACCCCCGCCTCCCTCCGTACCTGGTTTTTCCGCAGCCTGTGCAGGCTCTCTTGATCAATGATAGTCGATGGAACCGGCGGTTCTACTTGTCCCGCGCCACGACGAAATCCGGCACCCAAAGCAGGGCGCGCTTGAACTCCGAGTCGGGCAGGGGAGCCAGGGCCTTGCGACTCTCTTCGGCATGGCGCTCGGCAGCGGCCATGGCGTATTCCACCGAGCCGTTGCGGGCCAGGATCTGCTGAATCTCTTCGCGACTGACGCGCTCGAAGCTGCGGTCGTCCAGAACCCGCTGAATCGCCTGGCGGTCGCGGGCCGTGCCGTGGTCAATGGAGTGAATCACCGACAGCGTCGCTTTGCCCTCGCGCAGATCGCTGGCCACGGGCTTGCCCAAAACCTCTTCGGTGGCCGTCAGGTCCAGCACGTCGTCCACAATCTGGAAAGCCAGTCCCACTTCCCTGCCGTACGCTGCCAACGCTGTCTCCTGCTCCTCGGTCGCCTCGGCCAGCACCGCGCCCAGGCGCATGGAAACCGCAAACAGGCAGGCGGTCTTGCGGAAGATCAAATCGTAGTACTCGGCTTCGGAGACGGCTTTGCCCAGCTTTTGAATCTGCAGCAGTTCGCCCTCGACCATCTGCTGGGTCAAGCCGATCAGCAGGTCGAGCACGCGCAGATTTTTCTCTTCCAAGGCCACGCGGAAGGCTTGCATATAAAGCCAGTCGCCGGCCAGCACGCATTTTTCGTTGCCCCAGGTGGTGTTGGGCGAGGGACGGCCGCGGCGCAGGTCCGCTCCGTCGATGATGTCGTCGTGAACCAGGGTTGCGGTATGCACCATCTCCACGACCGTGCCCAGGCGAATGGCGGCCGGGCCAGAGTAGCCAAGCATGTGCGCAGCCAGCAGCAACAGGGACGGCCGGATGCGCTTGCCACCGCCGGCCCTCAGGTACTCGGCGATCTCCGTGATGGTGCTGACGCCGGAGGCGGCATCGCGGCCCAACTCCAGTTCAATCGCCGCGAGATCATCCCGCAGCAGATCGAAAATCTCCCTAGCCGTCGCTGTCGCCAATGTGCTCAAAGTTCTCCGGTTCTCAAATCGATCTCTGCGTGGTTGGCAGTAACCCGCGACGCCTAAGTATCAGATGCGCCAGCACCAGCCAGGAATCCGCTAATTCGAGCGATAGTTGGTAAACTGCAACTCCACGCCCAACTCTTTCGCCCGCAGCAATGCGATGATCGATTGCAACTCGTCGCGGTCCTTGCTCGATATTCTGACTGTATCGCCTTGGATCGACGCTTGCGCTTTCTTTTTCGAGTCCTTGACCAAACGCACAATTTCCTTGGCCTTTTCAATGGGAATGCCCTGCTGCAGAGTGATCTTCTGGCGCACGCTTTGGCCGGCGGCCGGCTCCAGCTTCCCATAGGTCAGGTTCTTGAGCGAGACGCCGCGCTTGACCAGCTTCTGCCCCAGAATCTCCTTGATCGCCTCCAGCTTGTATTCGCCGGCCGAAGCCAGCTGAATCTCCTTGTCGCCCTCGACCAGCGTGATCTCCGAGTTGGAATCCTTCAGGTCAAAGCGCTGGCGAATTTCCTTCAGCGCCTGGTCGATGGCGTTGCGGACCTCCTGGATCTCCACTTTGCTGACAATGTCGAACGAATTTTCCTGGGCCATGGCTTTCTCTTCCTCGATGGACCGGCCATTGGTGCCGGTCGAACTTTATCAGTTTCCCACGTCAGGGGTTGGAACAAACAGCCTGAAGAAGTTTTTCGTGGTGGCGGCGGCGATTTCTTCAGCCGTTACGCCCAGCCGCCCGGCCAGAACCTGCGCGGTTTCCTTGACCCAGGCCGGTTCATTGCGCTTGCCGCGGTTGGGCACGGGCGCCAGCCAGGGCGCGTCCGTTTCCACCAGAACGCCGTCCAGCGGCAGCTTTTCCGCGACTTCCCGTAGCGGCTGCGCCTTGGGATAGGTGAGATTGCCGGCAAACGAGAGCAGAAATCCAAGGTCGAGCGAACGCCGCGCCTGTTCCCATCCGCCGCCAAAGCAGTGCATCACGCCGCCCAGCCCCATGGGCCTCCAATGCTCTTCCAGAATGGGAAACAGCTCGTCCCAGGCGTCGGTAGTCCCGTCCTGGGGGCGGCAATGAATGAGGATGGGCCGCTTGCACGCGGCGGCAATCTCCAGTTGGCGCATCAGCCCCTCGCGCTGTACCGCGTGATCAGCGCCCTCGTGGTAATAGTCCAGCCCGATCTCGCCGCAGGCAATCACTTCCGGCTCGGCCAGCAAACCGTCCAGTTTGGAAAGTAGGGCGTCGTCGATCTCCGGTGTGTTGTGCGGATAGATGCCGGCGCTGGCATAGAGCTTGGGCAGGCCGGAACCGCTCTCCGGATGGCGGTTGAACTGGCGGCAGACTTGAAGCGCCTGGTCCATTCCGCTGGCCTGCTCGCCAATGCCGATCGTGAGCACTGTGCCCACTCCGGCCTCCCAGGCGCGCCGAAGCATTGCCTCGCGGTCGTCGGCGTAGCGTTCGCTGTCAAGGTGCGCGTGGGAATCGATCAGCAAAGGGAAAGCCTCCAGCGGGTGCATTGCTGCTCAGCTCCGGAGAACAGGACAACGGGCCAAGCAGCAAGGCGAGGGTCGGAAATCGAGGTTACTTGAGCCGCGAGCCCAGCGGAACCTCTTCCAGGAATCCGGTCAGCACCGGCGCGCCGCCTTCGAGCGATGCCGCCAGCAACATGCCATTCGATTCCAGACCGCGCATCTTGCGCGGAGCCAGGTTGGCGACGATGACGATCTTGCGACCGACCAACTTTTCCGGCTCGTAGTACTGCGCGATGCCGGCCAGAATCTGCCGCTTCTCGTAGCCCAGGTCGACTTCGAGCCGAAGCAGTTTGTCGGCCTTGGGAATGCGCTCTGCCACCAGAATCTGCGCCACGCGCAACTCCACCTTGGAGAAGTCGTCGATGGTGATGTACTGCTTCTCGTCCGGCAGCACCTGCGGTGCGGCAGAGGGCTGCGCCGCAACAGGATTTTCGGGCGTCACCACGGGAGCCGGGGCAGCCGAGGCAATAGCGGCCGGCGCTTTCACCGTGTCCAAAGATGGCTTTACCGGCGGCTTTACAGAGACAGCTGCCTGCGACAAGGCAGGAGCCTCAAGCGAAGCGGAAGGCTCCGGCTTGGTTGCACTACTGTTGATGGCGGCCGCTCCATTGGTGGTGGCGGCTTCTACGGCGCTGTGGTTGTTCTCGTCTTCAAGATTCTGCATACGGTCGACTGCGTCCTTTTCCGCGCGGGGAAACAGTGGTGCGGGCTCGCCAAATTTGGTCCCGGCCTTCAGTCCGCCCCACGCGAGGTTGGTCAAAAACGATTGCTTGGCCGCATCGGCGATCTCGCCCTGTCCAAGTTGCAGCCATACCTTGGCGGCCGACTCCGGAAGGATGGGATAAACCAGCGCAGTAATGATGCGGATGGCCTCCGCGGCGGTGGCCAGCACGCGTGCCTGTAGCGCCTTGTGCTCTTCTTCGGAGCGCCCCTCGGGCCGTTTCCAAGGTGCATTGGCGGTCAGATAGCCGTCGGTCTCCGCCACCAAAACCCACAGGGCCTTCAGCGCTTCAGAGAAATTCAGTTCGTCGAACGCGGGGCCAAAAGCGGCAATGGCGCCCTTGGCCGACTCGCGCAGAGCGGTCTCCGCCGGAGTTTCCACGCCAGCCTCCGGCAGCACGCCGCCGAAGTACTTGTGCACCATGTTGACCACGCGGCTGACCAGGTTTCCGTAGCCGTTGGCCAGGTCGCCGTTGTAGCGCTGGACGAGAGCATCGAAGGAAAAACTGCCGTCCTGTCCGAAGGGAATCTCGCGCAGCAGGAAGTACCGCAGCGCATCCGCGCCCAGAATCGCCCGCACCGTGTCGGCGCGAACAATGTTGCCCCGCGACTTGGACATCTTGCCCTGGTCGAAGAGCAGCCAGCCATTGGCCCTGACCGAGCGCGGCAGCGGAATTCCCGCGGCCATCAGGAAAGCCGGCCAATAGACGCAATGGAAGCGGCTGATTTCCTTGCCGATCAGGTGCATATCCGCCGGCCAGAACTTCTCAAAGCGCGCCTTGTCCGCCGGGTCGTCCGAGCCGTAGCCGAGCGCCGTGATGTAGTTCGCCAGCGCGTCCAGCCACACGTAGATCACGTGCTTTTCGTCGCCGGGAACCGGAATGCCCCACGAGAAACTGGTGCGGCTCACCGAAAGATCTTTCAGGCCACCGCGAACAAACGAGATGACCTCGCGCCGCGTGGACTCCGGGCCCATGAAGCCGGGATTGGCCTCGTAAAACTCCAGCAGTTTGCGCTCGAAGGCCGAGAGCTTGAAGAAGTAGTTCTCCTCGCTCACCGTCTCCGTCACGCGGCCGCAATCCGGACAGAGCGTTCCCTCGGGGCCATCAACATAAAGCTCGTCCGACACGCAATACTGGCCGGTGTAGGAGCCCTTGTAGATGAAGCCCTTGTCGCGCAGCGCGGCAAACAGCTTCTGCGTGCCGCGCTTGTGGCGCTCTTCGGTGGTGCGGATGAAGTCGTCGTAGCTCAGACCCAACCGGTCCCACAAGCCGCGAAACTCGCCGGAAATGGCGGTGGCAAACTCCTGCGGCGTGCGTCCGGCCTGCTCGGCCGAGCGCTCGATCTTCTGCCCGTGCTCGTCGGTTCCGGTCAAAAACCACGTCTCGATGCCCAGCGCACGCTTGCGTCGCGCAATGGCGTCGCAGACGATCGTCGAGTAGGCGTGGCCCAGGTGCGGACGCGCATTCACGTAATAAATGGGCGTCGTGAGATAGAAACGTTTTGAACTCTCGATTGAATTGGTCATGGGCGGGGTGTTCGCTTGCACTCCGTCCCAGGAACGGATAAGAAGCGCAAAGGAATCTCCTTACTATTTTACGGCATCCTCTTTGGAGGGGGCGGTCGGCCCCGCGGCAGGTGCTCTTGTCGCCCGCGTTCCCCCCTGCGGCAAGCACCCATCTGGTAGAATCACCCTTGAAAATCAAGGATTTTAGCGCCTTTCCAGAAGTAATCTGTCCTCGTTTTGAACCTGTTCGGTGCCGACCCTCGCCAGGGATTTGCCCGCGTTGAGCGGATCGGCCTTGAAGCAGGCGTTTTCTGGAAGCGCCGATGAGGCCCCGACGTGTATTCGACATTACAGAAAAGGCTCGCCGCGCACCTGAGCGCGGTTCTGCTGGCAAAGTACGACCTGCAGCTTCCGAATATCCCCATGGAGATTCCGCCCGACCTGCGCTTTGGCGAGTTGTCCACGCCCATCGCCTTCGAGTTGGCCCGCAAGCTGCGCAAGGCGCCCAAGATCATCGCGCAGGAAATTGTCGCGGCTCTCGGAACGTTGGAAGGCTTCGCGGGATTTGAAGTCGCCGGCGCAGGCTACATCAACGCCCGCCTCGACCGCTCCATTGGCGTCCGCCTTACCGCCGCCACCGACGCTGGTCCGCAGGCGGCCACGGGCCTCTACGCCCTGGTCGAGCACACCAGCATCAATCCCAACAAGGCCGCGCACATCGGCCACCTGCGCAATGCGATTCTTGGCGACACCTTCGTCCGCCTGCTCAAGGCCGCCGGGCAAAAGGTGGCCGTGCAGAACTACATCGACAACACAGGCGTGCAAGTGGCCGATGTGGTGGTGGGATTCCTGCACCTGGAAGGACAATCCGTCGCCGAAGTGCGCGCTCTGATCGCCGAGTGCGAAGCCCACACCGCCGCATCCAAAGACAAGTTAGGCGCGTTCGATTACTACTGCTGGGACCTCTACGCCAAGACTTCGCAGTGGTATACCGAAGGGACCGACGAGGAGAATGCAGCGCGCAAGAAGCTGCGCTATGCAACCCTGCACGAGCTGGAAGTGGGCGGCAACGAGACCTCCGAGATTGCCGAATTGATTTCGACCGCAGTGCTCAGGCGTCACCTGGAAACCATGCTGCGCCTGGACATCGAGTACGATTTTCTGCCCCGCGAGAGCGAGATTCTACACCTCAAGTTCTGGGATGCGGCCTTTGAGCAGCTCAAGAAAACCGGCGTCCTCTACTTTGAGAACGAAGGCAAGAACAAGGGCTGCTGGGTCATGACGCGCCCCGGCGCCGACGTGATCGAGGGCGATCTGAATGAAGACGCCAAGGTGATCGTCCGCTCCAACGGCACAGTAACTTACGTGGGCAAGGATATTGCCTATCACTTATGGAAGTTCGGCCTGCTGGGCAAGGATTTCGGCTACAAGCCGTTCTTCACCTATCCCGATCATGAGTGCTGGATTTCCACCGTAGACGGCATCGAGCCGCACCCGCACTTTGGCGGAGCGCAGGCGATTTACAACGTCATCGACGCGCGCCAGGCTGATCCGCAGGCCAACGTCATTCAGGCTTTGCGCGGCATGGGCCACACCGATCAGGCCGATCACTACACCCACTTCAGCTATGAAATGGTCGCGCTTACCCCGCGTTGCGCAGTCGAGATGGGCTACGATGTTTCCGCCGAGGACCTGGCTCGTCCGTATATCGAAGTTAGCGGCCGCAAGGGCTTCGGCGTCAAGGCCGACGACCTGATCGACAAGCTGATTGCCGCCACCCGCGCCGAAGTGGACGCGCGCCAGACTGACCGCGACGAAGTTGAGCGGCAACGCATCGCCGAACAAATCGCCATCGGCGCCCTGCGCTACTTCATGCTCAAGTACACGCGCAACTCAGTCATCGCCTTCGACTTCAACGATGCGTTGAGCTTTGAGGGCGAGACCGGCCCATACATCCAGTACGCCGTGGTACGCGCGCGCAACATCTTCCGCAAGGCGGGAACCACGGCGGAAGCGGAGTTGGCAAAGTTAGCGGGGTTAGCTGATGCTCCGATGGCAAGTTATCTGGCAGACGAAACCGCCGAAGACATCTGGGCTCTGTGGCTCAGGGCTGGACGGCGCACACTGGTGCTGGAGCAGGCCATCGCCTCCTCCGAGCCGGCAATTCTGGCCAAGCACGCCTTCCAGTTAGCGCAGGAGTTCAATAACTTCTACCATCGCCATAACATCCTGAAAGAAGAAGACCCGGCACGACAGACATTCCTGCTGGCCACGGCTGCCGTAGCTCTGCGTGAGCTGATCCTGACGTTGAGTTGGCTTGGCATTGAAAGCCCGGAAGCGATGTAAGAACAGCTATCAGCAAACAGCTGACAGCTATCAGTTTTTCAGTTGTCAGTTGTCAGCAAATAGCCAGACCCTAACCACAATCGATGCGGATAAGGTCTGGATTTTCGCTTGATTGCTAACTTCTGTCTTCAACAAACTGATGACTGACGGCTGTTAGCTGTTAGCTGTTAGTAGCTTCTGACCCACTCCAGAATCGACCTTACCCCAACCCCGCTTGGTCCCTTGGCGATGTAGGGCTTGGAGTCTTCCACCCAGGCCATGCCGGCGATGTCCAGGTGAATCCACGGCGTATCTTCCGCGAAGACCTTCAGGAACTCGGCCGCGGTGATGGCGCCACCCCAGCGGCTGCCCGCGTTCTTGATGTCGCCGATATCGCTCTTGATCATCTCCGCGTATTCCTCGCCCAGGGGCAGGCGCCAGAATTTCTCGCCGGAAGTGGCCAACGCCGCGTCGAACTTGGCGTAGGTCGCATCGTCATTGGAAAAAGCGCCGGCATTCACCATGCCCAGCGCCACCACGCAGGCGCCGGTAAGGGTGGCCGCGTCGATCAGGTGGGTGGCGCCCAGTTGCTTGGCATAGGTCAGGCCGTCGGCCAGCACCAACCGCCCCTCGGCGTCGGTATTGATGATTTCGATGGTCTTGCCGGACATGGCGGTCTGCACGTCGCCGGGTTTCTGCGCCTTGCCGTCGGGCATGTTTTCCGAGGCACAGACAATGGCGATGACGCGCACGCGCGGCTTGAGCAGCGCGATGGCCCGCATGGCGCCGATCATCGCCGCGCCGCCGGCCATGTCGTACTTCATCTTGTCCATATCGTTGCCGGGCTTGAGCGAGATGCCGCCGGAGTCGAAGGTGATGCCCTTTCCCACCAGGCCCAGCACCGGCCCATCAGTCACGCCCTCCGGCTCATAGCGCAGTACGATCAGCGCCGGCGGCTCCGCGGAACCCTGCGCCACGCTCCAGAATGCGCCCATCTTCAGCTCGTGCAGCTTTTCGGTGGAATGCACTTCCCACCCCAGGCCGACTTCGATGGCCATCTCCGCGGCGCGCTGGCCAAGGATCGTGGGAGTCAGCTTGTTGCCCGGCTCGTTGACCAGCACGCGGGTGAGGTTCTGGCTTTCGCCGATGATCACGCCCTCGGCAAAGGCAGCTTCGAGAGCGGTCTTGTCCGCGTCAGCGGGAGCCGAGACGGTGAAGGACTCCACGCTCTGGTCCTTGCGGTCGCTGCGATAGGTGTCGGGGTCGTAGTCGCCTATCAGGGCGCCTTCAACGGCGGCGCGGGTACTCTGTGCGACAGGCAGTTCCTCTGCAACGGGCAAAGCGAAGACCACTTCGCGAATGCCGCGTGGCTTGGCGAAACGGACGGCGGTTCCGGCTGCGTTGCGCAGGGCGACGACCGTTACCTTGGCCTGTTTGCCCAGGCCGACCAGCAGCAGACGCTTGGCCGCAAGGCCGGCCGGGGCATGCAGAAGCAGCGTCTCGTTGGCGCCGCCTTTGAATTCGCCGCTCGCCAATACTGCGGCTGCGGCGGCTTGAATGGCCGGATCGGCGGCCAGAAGCACCGGCGCCGGCTTGGCGTCGGGCGCCTTCGAGGTTTGCGTGTCGGCGGCCAGAACGGCCAGAAGTTCAGTCTCAATTCCGGAGAGGGGAGCAAAAGACAGTTGTGTCCGCATGTCCCCCATTATTTCACTCGGACGGGCGGTTAAGGGAAGAGGGACCGCCCCGATTTTTGGATCTTCCAGCGCAGGCGCAGCGGGTTTTATGCCTTCAGGGAGCGCCCGGTCTCCGTTCCGGCCCGGCGGTCTCTCTAACTCGCCCGATTGATGAAACCGGGTTGAACCCTGTTTTTATTTGCGTATTGGTTTCAGTTACATGACTCCAAAAGCGTGCAGAACGGTACATACACTTTCCGCCGTTCGTTTTTTAATGATCTGGTCCATGGCCGCTTTTCCCACGCGTGTTTTTGAGGATTACCTCACCAGCATTGAAGTTGCATATGTGTATGATGGAAGTCGAAGTCTGACTGAACGGCTTTGAACCGGCAAATACGCCGCGGGCGAAGACGTTCCTTCCATCGACCCTACTCGCCCAAGCGACTCACCCGCACGAGGAAAGGTTGATCCAATCAGAGTTCATCTTGTAAATCCCAGCGACAATTCCTTCGGCACGGCGGTCATTACACCGCGCTGGCTGTTCGTTCTGGCCGCGGCCACACCCCAGGCTGCGGGCGATCCCATCCTCGTCGATGAATCGCTGGAACCGATCCATCCCGAAAGCATCGCCGCCGGAGATATTGTGGGCATCAGCGTCCACACCGGCAATGCCCTGCGCGGTTACGCCGTGGGCCGGATGGCCCGCGAACGGGGCGCCTGGGTGGTCTATGGCGGCATACACGCCACGTTGTTTCCCGAAGAAGCTCTGGAACTCGGCCAGGCGCACGCCGTGGTCAAGGGCGATGGCGACATTGCCTGGGGCAAGGCGGTGATGGATTGCATCGCCGGCGCGCCCAAGCCGATCTACGAAGGCGGACGAATCGAGGGCGATGAGTTCCTGGCCGCGCGCTGGGACCTGATGCAACCGGACAAGTACATGTGGGCCTCGGTGCAGACCATTCGCGGATGCCCCAAGCACTGCTCCTTCTGCAGCGTCTGGAGGACCGACGGGCAGAAGCCCCGGCAGCGCCACTACCGCAGCGTCATCGACGAAATCGTCAACCTGCGGCGCATCGGTTTCCGCTATATCGCCCTGGCCGACGACAATTTTTATCCGGTCACATTGACCGATCTGCGCCTGGCCCGCGAACAGAACAATGCCCCCAAGCTCGCTGAGCTGACGGCCATTCGCCAGGAGCGCTTCGAGTTGATGGGAGAAATGGCCAAACTGCCCAAGGACATGGTCTTCTTCACCCAGATGACCATGGAAGCGGGCGAGGATGGAAGTTTCCTGGACGCCATGCGCAAGGCCAACATCAAGGGCGCCTTGGTGGGCGTCGAGGCGGTCACTCCCGAAGGGCTGAAAGCGGTCTTCAAGGATTGGAATTACTCCGGCGAGGCGCTGGCAAAGCAGCTACAGACATTCAAGCAGCACGGCGTTCATGTGCTGGGCTCGTTTATCTTCGGGCTGCCCACCGACAAGCCCTCCACCTTTGACGCAACGGTGGAAATGGCTCTCAAGGCGGGCGTGACCTTTGCCCAGTTCGTGATGATGACGCCGTTTCCCGGAACCGTGGACTTCGCCCGCTGGGAAAAGGAGCAGGCCGCGGCGCCCACCATGGTGGCCGGCGTGCCCATCACCCGCTACTGGCTGATTCCACCCGAAGTGCGCCCCAAGATGTTCACGCCGCATCCCACCATGAGTTCCGATGAAATTCGCGAGCGTACACAAAAAGTCTGGGACCGGTTCTACGAGTGGAAATCCATCTGGGAGCGCTCGGCCTGCACGCCCAACCTGCGCGCCAGAATCGCCTTTGCCTTTCTTTCCAAGCTCTACCGGCAAATGTATGCGGGAACGGGGATTTCGACCGACAGCGCGCGACGAAAGAAGTCCAAGAGCTGGGCGCGGTGGACGGCCAGGCAGTGCAAGAGGCTGTTCCAGGCCAAGCCCATGCCAGAGCTGAAAGCTCCCGTGTGGGAAAAGCCATTTGGCTCTTCCGGGCTACTCCGTCCTGCATTCATGGGCAGCGAAGGCGAGTCGAATGCGGGCCCCTTCGTCGTCATTCCCAAAAACTGAGGTCGTACCAAAGCAGGAAAAATGGGGCGGTGCGCAATCCCTCGCGCACTGCCCCATCCCTTTTGAAGGTCCAGTGATTCTCTATCGTCCGTTGCGGCTTTTGCTGGCGTTGACGGCGGCGCGGGCTTCGCGGTCGGCTTCCCGCCGCTTCTCCGTCTCGCGCTTGTCCCAGTCCTGCTTGCCCTTGGCCACCGCCAGTTCGCACTTCACCCGTCCATTGCGAAAGTAAAGCCGGGTGGGAATGAGCGTGTGGCCCTTGACCTGCGTCTTGGAGAGTAGCTTGCGAACTTCTTCTTTGTGGAGCAGCAGTTTGCGCGTCCGGGTTTCGTCGTGGTTGGCGAGGTTGCCGTGGGAGTAGGGACCGATATGCACGTTGAGCAGAAACGCCTCGCCGTCCTTGATCAAGCCGTAGGCGTCCTTGAGATTGGCCTTGCCCTCGCGGATGGACTTGACCTCGGTCCCGCGCAGGGCCACGCCGGCCTCGAATTTATCCAGCAGGAAGTAGTTGTGGCTGGCCATGCGATTGTGCGCGGCGTCCCGCTCACCGGAAGCCACCGGGTCGCGGGGCCGTACCGGTTTTTGGGGGCCGGTGGGAACCGGCTGAACGATCACGTGGCTGGTTTGGCGCGCCATCCGAATGCATCCTCGAACCTTCATCGTAGCATTTTGGCTGGTTCCGGCCACGCAGGAACCTTCGATCCCCTGGGGATGTCAAGTCGTTCCGGCGCCGGAGTTGCGGATATTTTCTCTCGCTGCACCCGCTTGAGAAGATCGTCTTCCCCGTCCCACTTGGCTTTTGGTTCAGAACTTTAGCGCAGCTTTGATAAAATGAGGCATTGTTGAATGGGCATGACCGCCAATCGGAATTGCGTAAGTAATTGCGTCAAGAATTGCGTCCAGGGCCGCCAAGGCGGCCCGCAAGGGTCCACCCCCATGCGTGGACCGGCGGAGACGCTGGGGAGTTCGATGAACCGCCGCGCTTTTGCTTCGGCCACCTCCGGACCTGTTCTGCAGAGAGCCGCGTTCTGGATGGCGCTTGTTGCTGTTCTGGCCATCTTTTGCCTGTCCGACCTCTCCCACGGCACCGAGTCCGCCAAATCCTATTTCAAGCGCGGCGAAGCCGCCGAGGCGCGCGAGGACTACGACACCGCCTTTGAAAACTATCAGAAGGCCTACGCCAAGCAGCCCCAGGACTTGCAGTTCCGCACCGCTCTCACCAGGGTGCGGGTTTCCGCCTCGGCGCAGCACATGTCCAAAGGCCGCAGGCTGCTGGAAGCCGGCGACGACCAGGGCGCCCTGGGCGAGTTTCTGCACGCCGCCGAGATCGATCCCGGCAACGAGTCCGCGCAGCAGGGGATTGCCAAAGTCCGGCAAAAGCGCGGCGAATCGACGCCGCGCACCGATACCGGCCTTGCTGAAACGCGGAATTCGGTGGAGGAACTCGACACCATGGGTGCGCCGGCCATGCTCAAGCCGGTCTCCAGTGAGCCCTTGACCCTGCACATGACCGAGGACGCCAAGACCATCTACCAGGCCATCGGCAGGGCTGCCGGCGTCAATATCCTCTTTGATCCGGATTACACCTCCAAGCGCGTCCAGGTGGACCTGAACAACGTGTCGCTACTGGACGCGTTGCGCATTGTGGGCACCATGTCCAACACCTTCTGGCGCCCGGTGACCGACAACACGATCTTCGTCGCCCAGAACACCACCGCCAAACGCCGCGAGCTCGATGAGCAGGCCGTCGAGACCTTCTACCTGAGCAACGCGTGGCAGCCCAACGATCTGACCGACGTGCAAACCGCGCTGCGCAATGTGATGCCCAACGTCAAGGCCTACGCCGTCGCCAGCCAGAACGCCATCGTGGTGCGGGCCACGCCCGACGAATTGATGCTGGCGCAGAAACTGGTCAACGACCTGGACAAGGCGCGGCCTGAGGTGGTCGTTGACATCGGGGTTCTGGAAGTCAGCAAGAACTGGGAGCGCACGCTGGGTGTGCAGTGGCCCAGCAGTGTGGGAGTCGCGCTTGAGCCGCCCACATCCAGCACTTCCTCCACGTCCACTACGACGACCGGAACCACCACGACGTCCACCTCTCCTACCCTCTACGATCTGGCCCACCTGAAGGCTTCGGATTTCCAGGTCACGGTGGGCTCGGCAACGCTCAACCTGCTGCTGACCGACGCCAGCACCAAGGTGCTGCAGAATCCCCGCATCCGGGCCACCGACCAGCAGAAGGCAACCATGAAGATCGGCTCCAAGATTCCGATCGCCACCGGTTCCTACCAGACCGGCGCGGCCACCGCGGTGGTCAGCTCGCTGGTGAATACGCAGTTCACGTACACGGATGTGGGCGTCAATATCGAAATGACGCCGACCGTCCACTTCGATCACGATGTGACCTTGAAGGTCAAAATCGAGGTCACTTCGCAGACCGGTTCGGTGACCATCAGCGGCGTGACCGAGCCGATTCTCTCGCAGCGCGTGGTCGATCAGGTGATCCGGCTGCGCGAGGGCGAAGCCAGTATCCTGGGCGGGATTCAGGACAAGCAGGATCAGGTGAGTTGGTCCGGCATCCCCGGCTTGAGCAGCATTCCCATCCTCAAGTATCTCTTCGGTTCCAAGGACCACACCATTACCGATGACGAGCTGGTCTTCGTGGTGGTGCCGCACATCGTACGTTCTCAAATTCTGGATGCGGTCAACCTGCGCAGCATCGATACGGGCGCTGGCCAACAGACGGTCGAAATCCGCCGCATTCCAGCCGACGGTGCGCAAGTAAAGCCGGTAGCTGCACCGGCACATCCGGCGCCCAGCGCACGATCCGATGTGGGCACGGTCCCCGGCCAAAGCGCAGAGGCGGCCGCCCCGGCAGCGCTGGCCCAGCTGCACCAGGCCGCCGAAGCAACTGCTCCTGCAACGGCGCCCCCCGTCCCGCCCAGGCCTGCACCACCCGGCCCCGTGAGCTTTGCTCTCGTGGCGCAACCCGGCCCGGTCACGGCGGGCACCACCTTCCAGGTTCCGGTCACGGTGTTAGGGGCGTCGGATATCGCTTCGATTCCCTTGCAGATTCAATACGACCCGGCCAAGCTGTCGCTGGTCAACGTGGATAACGGAGATTTTCTGGGCCGGGACGGCCAGGCCGTGGCGCTGATCCATCGCGACGACGGACCGGGCTTGATCAACATCAACGCCTCTCGCCCGCCGGGAGCTGCCGGGGTGAGCGGTGCGGGCGTGGTCTGCGTCCTCAGCTTCCAGGCCAAGGCAGCCGGCTCGGCGCTGGTTTCCATCACCCGTCCGGGGGCCATCAACAGCAACCAGCAGCAGGTGGCGGCCCAGGGGTCGCAGGTCAACATCCAGGTGCAGTAAGACAATGGGGCCGAATTTCATGAGAGCCGTCCTGCCAATTCGGATCAAGCGCGACGGGGAGCGCGGCCTCACCCTCGTCGAGTTGATCGTGACGGTGACCATTCTGGCCATCCTTGCTTCGGCGGCTCTCCCCATTGCGCGGTTCAAGGTCAAAAGGGAGAAGGAGCGCGAGCTGCGGCGCGACCTATGGGAGATGCGCGACGCCATCGACCGGTACAAGGACGCGGCCGACAAGAACGCTTTTCAGATCAAGCTGGACAGCCAGGGCTATCCGCCCGATCTGGACAAATTGGTGACCGGCGAAGAGGTGCAGGGAAAGAAGCTGCGTTTCCTGCGCAAGATTCCCGTGGACCCGATGACTGGAAAGCCCGAGTGGGGCTTGCGCTCCATGCAGGACGATCCCAAGTCGGACTCCTTTGGCGGGCAGAACGTCTTCGATGTCTACACCAAGTCCACAGGCACGGCCCTGGACGGTACGAAATATTCGGATTGGTAATCGGCTGGAGGAGTCGCCGCGCGATCGGGGTGTTTTTGCTAACTCCGCCAACTCCGCTAGCCACGCTAATTCAGCCAACTCCGCGCAAAGAGGATGCAGTGAGCAATCGACGCAAACAGGACGCGGGCTTCACTCTGATCGAGTTGATGATCGTCATGGCCATCATCGGCGTGCTCGCCGTAGTGGCCATTCCCAGCTTTGTGGGCGCCATCAAGCAGGCCCGCGAAGCCGTGCTCAAGGAAGACCTGCACGTGCTGCGGGAGGCCATCGACTCCTACACCATGGACAAGCAGAAGGCGCCCCAGTCGCTCGACGACCTGGTGCAGGAGGGCTACCTCAAGGAAGTTCCCCAGGACCCCATGACCCGCGCCAAGGACTCCTGGGTCACCGATACCAGCGACGCCATGCACTCTCTCGATCAGACCGAACCCGGCATCGACGACATCCACTCCGGCTCGCAGGAACTGGGCTCCGACGGCCAGCCCTACTCCAGTTGGTAGAGCGACCCTCCGCATGATGCCCTTCCCCGACCCCGCACCCTACCCCATCGAACCCGAACTGGCCGCGGTTTACCGGCTCTATGCCGCGCTCGCACGGCGCATGGACCCGGAATCCGGCCTGGGCGGCAAGCTGCTCTTTGCCGGCCCACTGGACGCAGCCGGCTGCCGCCTGGTCCGCGCCGCCAACGTCGCCGGAGCGGCCACCCTGGCCTCCTCGGCGGACCCAGCCGCGCAACGCCAGGCGATCCGCGAAGGCGTCGTCGACTTCCTGGTGACTTCGCTCGACGAAGCCCTCCGCATTCTGAAAAACGAGGTTCGTAAACGGCAACCTGTCGCCGTCGGCGTCGCCCTGGCGCTGGAAACGATTCTGCGCCAAATGCTCGAGTGCGGCGTTCTGCCCGACCTGCTGCCCCCGGCCTCTACGCCTGCTTCGGACCCACCGGAGTTCGCGCGGTTTCTGGCTGCAGGCGCACTGCGCGTGGAAGCCGAACCCATCTCGCCGGAAAGAACATTCTTCACCGTGTCGATTCCCAACGGATTGTCGCTGGCCGAATTCGACGCGCTGCTGGCCGAAGAACTCGCTCCGGAAGACCAGCTCAACCAGCGCTGGCTGCGCCTCTCGCCCCGTTACATGGGCCCCGCCGCACGGCGGGTTCGCTCGCTCGAATGCAGTCCGGAGACAGCTTCAAAACTGGCTGATCGAGTGACTGCGGCATTGCGGAACGCTGCCCGGAGCTAGTGTCCTGAGTCTGAAGTTCGCATCAAAAAACAAGCTGTCATCCTGAGCGGAGATTGGCGCGTTTTGTGCGCCAATCGCAGTCGAAGGACCTGCGGTTTTTCTGCATGAACAGAATCGAAACCTCTGTAGGCGAACTGACCCTCAGCCTTGCGCCACGCTGGCGCCTTCAATCCGCGCCCACAGTTCCTTCAGACCGTACCCCGTCTTGGCCGAAACCGGCAGAACATCTTCCAGCTCCAGCCCCTTCTTCAGGGCCAGCAAGTTGCGGGTGCGCTCGTTGCCGCTGAGCCGGTCAATCTTGGTGGCCACCACCGCAAGATCACGGCCCGCGGCCCGCAGCCAGTCGATCAACTGGCGGTCGCTCTCCTGCGGCGGCACATTCGAGTCCACCAGGCAGACGCACAGCTTCAGCGTGGAACGAATGGCCAGGTACGGCTCAATGAAGGCCGGCCAGCCCTCCGAAACCGACTTGGAAATCTTGGCGTAACCGTAGCCGGGCAGGTCGGCAAAAACCAGTTTCCGCCGCTGGCTCGGGTCCAGCAGCGCGAAAAAGTTGATGGCCCGCGTGCGCCCCGGCGTCGAGGAAACCTTGGCGGTCTTTTCGCCTGCAAGCGTATTCAGCAAGCTCGATTTGCCCACGTTGGAGCGGCCCAGAAAGGCAATCTCCGGCAGCTCCAGCGCAGGAAACTGCGCCGCCGCCATGGCAGAAAGTAGAAATTGTGTCGTATAGCGCATAAGTTTTTTTGAGCGGGTCAGCCAGTCAGCAGTGCAGCAGGCGCACGGGCAAAGCCATCTAGCTTGAGGATACAGGAGCGAGCCATGCCGTGCCGCGCCCGCTCAACTCCTCTGTCCGCACGGATTCTGCCCACGATTCCTGCCTCCGCGCCTCCATCGCTTGACCCTGATTTTTCCGATTGCGAGCCGGTTTTGCGCTGTGGTAATCGTTAGTTGGTTTTCGGGAGGCTGTGCGGCAAAGCTGCGCAGCGCCTGCTTCCGGGCCTCAAGGAGGAACGATCGCAATGAGCAAGAGCGGATTTTTGACCATGATGCTGGCGCTGGGCGTGAGTTTGCCGGGATACGCGCAGGCCTATGGCAGCGGTGGTATGGATATGTCGGCGGCGTGCAAACACCTTCCGACCTACGCACAATTGAAGTCGGCGCTCACAGCCGCGCGCTCCCAGTCAAACGGTGGATTCAATCTCGATATGTGGGGCACCATCGTGAATCGCGATGGCGTGGTCTGCGCGGTGGCATTCACCGGCTCCAATCGTGGCGCGCAGTGGCCCGGTAGCCGCGCGATTTCTGCGCAGAAAGCGAACACCGCCAATGCCTTCAGCCTGCCCCAACTGGCTCTCTCTACGGCCAATCTCTATAGCGCCGTGCAGCCCGGAGGCAGCCTGTTCGGCCTTCAGGCCAGCAACCCCGTGGACACCTTCGTCGCCTACGGTGGCAATCCGGCCAACTACGGGCAGCCCAACGATCCAATGGTCGGCGGGCGCATCGGCGGCGTCAATGTCTTCGGCGGCGGGTTGGCGCTGTACAACGCCCAGGGCCAACTTCTTGGCGCCATCGGCGTCAGCGGCGACTCCTCCTGCGCGGACCACAACATCGCATGGCGAACCCGCCACACGCTCAATCTGGACTTTGTACCCGCCGGCGTAAGCGGCGACGCGGCGCGTCCTGACAACATTGTCTACGACATTACCAACCCCACGGGCTTTCCCATCGGCGTCAGCGCCGGCGGCTGGGGCCATCCGGCTTGCAGCTCCGCTTCCACGACCATTGCCGGAGAGTTGCCGGCAGTTCAGTAACAAGCCAAAAATGGACAGAGCTACAAGGTGCCCCAAGACTCGCTTTTGAGCCGGGAACCGCCTTGCCACGGATGCGCATCTCAGGGAACATCACAGATGCTCCCTGAGATGCCTTGCGGGACAGAATGAGCCTCTTCTACGGCCAATGCGTCTGATCGCCGCAAGAACGAGTAACGTCGACCTCCCGGTCGGCTGTAGCGTGGACCTCCCGGTCCACGCAGTTACGCCACACCAGCAGGAGCATTGCTCCATGAACTCCCAGCCAGTCTCACCAATTCCCTCGTGAAGACGCCTCTATCTGACAGTCCCCGCCGCCACAGGCTTAGCCAAATCCTTCTCGATCCGCGGCAGCCGCAACCCCAGCGTCGCGCCGCGCAGCACCATGAAGCAGCAGAAGGCGCACCACAGGCCATCGTTCCCCATCCACCGCACCAGCCCCAGGGCCAGCACCAGGAACCCCGCCAGCGACAGCAGCATGGAGTCTCTCAGCTCCCGCGCGCGCGTAGCGCCAATGAACACCCCGTCCAGTTGGAACCCAGCCACCGAGACCACCGGCAGCGCCACCGCCCAGGGCAGATAGCGCAGCGCCATCTCCCGCACCGGCGCCTGGTTGGTGAACAGGCCCACCAGTTCCCTGCCAAAACCCAGGTAGAGGAGCGAGATCAGCGCCGCCACCGTGAATGCCAGCACCGTCGAGGCGCGCAGAACGCCCCTATAGTCCGCCAGCCTCCTTGCGCCCACCGCCTCGCCCACCAGCGCCTCGGTGGCGTTGGCAAACCCGTCCAGCCCATAAGAGGCGATGCTGTGCAGATTCAGGAGCACCGCGTTGGCGGCCAGCGTGGCGTCGCCGGCCCTGGCTCCGGAGCGCGTGAACCACGCATAAGCCGCCACCAGCCCCAGCGTGCGCAGAAAGATGTCGCGGTTCAGCGCGAAAAGGTGCCGCAGGCTCGGCCCATCGGCCAGTTCCCGCCAACGGATGCGGTTGGGCGAAACTGAGCTCGACTTCGGCTGCGCCAGCCGGAGAACCATCAGCCCCAGCAGCAGCCCGCTCCAGTCCGCGGTCAAAGTCGCCGTCGCGATTCCAGCCACGCCCCAGTGCAGCCGCATCACCAGTTCCAGCGCCACGGCCACATTCACCACGTTAATGGCCGCCTGCAATCCCAGCGCCGTCCGCGCTCTTTGCCGTCCCAGCAGCGAGCCCAGAATCACGTAGTTGGCCAAGGCAGCCGGGGCCGACCAGATCCGGATCTGGCAGTAAAGCAGCGCATTCCGGTGCACCTCGGCGCTCGCTCCCAGCAGCCCCAGCGCCACCGAAATCAGCGGCCCCTGGAGAACCAGGATCGCCCCGCCCAAGGCCACCGCCGTCAACAATCCGCGAAGCAAATGCAGCCGCAGCGCATGGGCGTCCCGCGCACCGTGGGCCTGCGCCACCAGCCCCGTCGTCCCCATCCGCAGAAAGCCGAAGGTCCAGAAGACGGCATTGAAGAAGATGCCGCCCATGGCCACGCCGCCCAGCGCCGCAGCTCCCGGCAGGTGGCCGGAGAGAACCGTGTCCACCGTGGAAAGCAGCGGCTGGGTCAGATTGCTGAGGATCAGCGGAACGGCCAGCAGAAAAACCCGCCGGTACCAGTGGACCATGGCCTTGATTGTAGCTGGAGAACGCAGCGGGCGAGTGCGGCGAAACCGCTCCAGAAGCGGAGTTGCGCATGCCCGGCCGATGCGGCACGCCCGTCTTCCGGGCCTGACCCGCGATCCAGCCCAGCAACACCGCGACTCACCCCATCGTTGGCAGGTTGCCGGGGAACCAGAACGTACAAGCCAAGGTATAGAATTCCTCGCAGGCGGAACCTCCACTTCAAGGTCCTGCTCTCAAAAATGAGCACTCAGGAACAGCACGGTTCTCCCAGCGGAAGTGGCCGGGAAAACGTTCCACGCACCCGTGCAGAGGAGTCGCATTGCAGATAGGCACGCATTCCAGGAAACCGTTGCGGGCAGTGCTTCTGAAGGATTTTTCGCTCACCTGCCTTTGGACCTCGCTGCTGATCCCTTTCGCCTCCCTTGCCGGCGCCCAGACGGCGCAACAGACTCCAGCGCCCCCTGCTTCCGGAGCCACGGACCAGGCGCCCAGCGTCAGCACCACCGTCGACGAGGTCTCGCTGGACCTGGCCGTTCACGATAGATCGCACAACGCCATTCTCGACCTGAAGCCGGAGCAGATCGTGGTCACCGACGACGGCGCCCCGGTGAAGCTGACCGGCTTTCGCCTGATCACTGGAGACGCGGCCGCCAACCGGGGCCAGATGATCACGCTGGTCTTCGACACCTTCCGCGGGCCGACGGCAAAGAGCACGCGGAACATCGCCGAGAAGATTCTCGTGTTGCTTCCGGCGGGCAACGGCACTTCGTTTGCCGTGCTCGATTTTGGCGGTCGCCTGCGCCTGATGCAGGGCTTCACCGACGATCGGAAAGCGGTAGAGGACGCCATCCATATCGTCACCGAAAGCGAAGCCGTCGCCCTCACCTCCACCCTGTCCATGGCCCTCAACATTGTCCACGACGAGAAAGCGGATGAGGCAAGAGCGACCACGGCAGCCGTAACGGAAAAGAACCTCATCGCCATCGCGCAGACGGGCGTTGATCTCTCCGGCCGAGCCGTGGAAATGAAGCAACGCGCCCGCGCCCAAACGCTCCTGGCCGCGCTCCAGGATACGCAAGCCATTGCGCTGGCCCAGCACACCCAACTGAACCTGGCCGGTTTGCTCGCCCTGATCAAATCGCAGCAGCGCATCGGAGATCGCAAAACGCTGATCTATTTCACTGAGAACCAGCAGTTGGACGCAGCCGCCAAGCAGATGCTGAAGACCATTGCCGAGGCGGCAACCCGCGCGGATGTAAGCCTCTACATCGTCGATATGGACGCGACAGGCAATTCGTCGCGCTATCAGGAAGCCAATGCCCTGCTCAATGGGCAGCCCCCTTTCGAGCCCGTCAAGGTTGCCACCTCTGCGTACACCTCGGTGATGCCAATGCAGCAGGAGGCTGGAACGCCCATTCAGGGCGACCCCTCCACAACCGGACCGCAATGGGGTCCGCGACAGGATATTCAAGTGATCACCGATTTCATGCGCAGCAGCGGCGAAGACCGGACCAACCCGTTCGACGACACCAAAAGTCCGATGGCGGGTTTGGCGAAGGCCACCGGCGGCACGTATATCGATGCCCTAACCAACACCCGGAAGCCGCTCGAGCTGATGGTCCAGGATTTGACCACCTACTACCAGGCTTCCTATATTCCGCCCTTCAAGGAGTACGACGGAAAATTCCGCACCATTGCCGTCAAGCCGCTGCGCGCCAGCCTGGACATTCAAACCCGGACCGGTTATTTCGCGCTGGCTCCCGGAGCGGAGACGGGAATCCGGCCCTTTGAGGCGCCGCTTCTCAAAGTACTTGCCGCGCCTGATTTACCCTCGGAGATCGAGTTTCACGCGACGGTTCTCCGTTTTGGCGACCTGCCCGACGGAAACACCAATACTCTCGCGGTAGAAGTTCCGCTCTCCGCACTGCAAACAAAAGTCGAGGTTTCTGGCAATCCGGCTTCAGCCCACGTGTCCATTGTGGCGCAGATCAAGGATCCAGGCGGTGTAGTCGTTGAACACTACGCGGAAGACATCCTTAAACGCGGCGTGCGGGAAGAGTTGAACCGCGACCGCTCCGCAGTCATCTCCCTCTCCCGCCACTTCATCACCGCGCCGGGCAAGTACACCATGGAGGTCGCCGTCCTCGACCAGAACAGCGGAAAAACCGGCGTCGAGCGCAGCAGCTTCGAGATTCCCTCGCTCTCCGGCGCCATTTCGCTCAGCGATATGGTCGTCGTGCGCAAAATGGAGCAGGCCCATGCAGAGGACGAGGATCCCTTCGAGCCGCTTCGCTATGAGCATCAGAAAGTCACCCCCAACCTCACGGCAGAGTTGCCTGCCAGTGCCAAAGATGTATCCCTGTTTTTCCTTCTCCATCCCGATCCGGCCGTGAAGGATGCGACGACGCTGGAGATGGAGGTCGTCCATAACGGCAAGGCAGGCCGGCGCACTCCTCTGCTCCAAACCGACGGCGTGCACTCCGCGATTCCTTATCTGGCAAGCCTGGGGTCCGGCGCGCTTTCACCCGGCAAATATGAAGTGAAGGCTTACCTCAGCCAGGGAGGAAAAACGACCACCCAATCGGCAACCTTCACCGTGGCCGGGACCCCGGGCACTGAATCCGCCGATGCACCGGGGTTGGGGATCGCGGGCGCCGTCATCGGCCTGGATGAGGGAAAACCAGCCCCCGGAGCCACACCCCGCGCCGAAGGCAAACTGGCCATCCTGCCGCTCCCCGGCGCCGTTCCCGCTCTCTCCAAAGACGAGGCGCATCTGCTCATCGAGAGTGCCAGACAACATGCGCTCGACTACAACGACTGGCTCCCTAATCTCATTTGCACCGAAGTCACCAACCGTTCCGTCGACCAGAACGGAGACGGAAAATGGAAGCTGATCGACACCTTTGTTGAATCGCTGCGCTACCGTGAAAAAACCGAAACGCGCACCATGCTGGAAGTCAACGGCCAGGCCAGCAGCGCGGCCCGCGAAGCCATGAAGGGCGCTCTCTCGGCCGGAGAATTCGGCGGCGTTCTCCAGGCCGTCTTCCGTGACGCGTCAAAGGCAGATTTCCAGTGGAAGGAAACCGCGGCATTAGAGGACGGGACGGTGCAGGTCTTTGACTATCGCGTCGACCGCAGCAACTCCATCTTCTCGGTGACGGCATCGAACGGCAAGCAACTCATCGTCGGCTTCCATGGCCAGGTCTTCATCGACAGCGCCGCCCGGCGAGCCCGCCGCATCACACTGATCGCCGACAATCTGCCGCCGGCTTTTCCCACCCACGCTACGTCCATCGCCGTGGACTATGACTATGTGCCGATCAATGGCCTCAAATACCTGCTGCCGGTCAGCGCCGAGTTGCAATTGAAGCAGGGACAGCGCCAGGCCGTGATCAACACCATGGAGTTCAAAGACTACGAGCGCCTGACTTCAAGGTAAACATCCGCGCACCCGCCCCCGCCGAAACGGCATCGAAGGCTCCCGGGAGCCTTCGATGGGGAATCTAGCCCTCTTTTTTACCGCCGGGCAGCCAACCTCGCGGGCGAAAGAGGAATCCCCTTTATATATGAGAACAAAATTGCAGCTATCTACATTCCTTCTGGGTACCGCACTCGTCTTTGGGCCGGCTCTCGGATGGAGTCAACCCTCTTCCCCAAGCCAGGATACCGGCGCAAAACAGGATATGAAGGACGCGGGGCACGAGACCAAAGACGCGGCCAAAGACGCTGGACACAGCGTAAAGCAAGGAACCAAAAAGGCTTACCACAAGACGAAACACGGCACCAAGAAGGCCTGGCATAAAACCAAGGACACCACAACGGGCGCGGTAGATGGAGCCAAGGAAGGCGCAAAGAAGCCCGAATAGCCCCTCCAAACGACCCGGAAGACAGTCGAGTGCAACCCAAACCCCACCCGGCTGATAGCCATCTCCAATACCGGCAAGAACTTGTAGCGCCGGCCTCCTGACCGGCTGTAGCGTGGGCCTCCCGGCCCACCCCCACTCTCCACCGAGAGGAGAGACGCTCTAAAGCCGTATCTCCTCGCCAAGAACAACACTGCTCAGGTTAATTTCTCTCTTCCTATTGACAATCTAGTGGAAAGGACCGATCATTCCACTTGACGGTCGATAGGAGACCCCGCATGCCCAGCAAACCCGGCGACCTTGTTCAGGGAACCCTCGAAATGCTCGTTCTGAAAACTCTCGCGCTCGAGCCCAATCACGGGTTTGGCGTCGCCCTGCGCATCGAGCAGACCAGCAAAGGCGTTTTCCGCGTCAACCCCGGCTCCCTGTTTCCCGCCCTGAACCGCCTGGAGCGCACCGGCCGCATCCAGGGCGAGTGGAGATCCACTGAGAACAACCGCCGGGCCCGATACTACATCCTGACTGAAAGCGGGCACAGTGCCCTCAAGGAAGAAACCCGCGAATGGGGCCGGCAAATCGCCGCCATCGCCAGCATTCTGGAAGCCTGAGGAGAGCACGCCATGATCTTGCTGCATAGATTTCTAGCTGGACTCAAAGCGCTCTTTCACAAGGACCGCCGAAGCCTGGAGATGGACGAAGAGCTGCGAGGCTTTCTTGAGGCCGCAACCCAGAGCCGGATGCGCGCCGGTATGAGTTACGACGAGGCCATGCATGCCTCACGCGTGGAGATGGGAAGTATGGAAACGGTAAAAACGAAAGTGCGTTCCGGCGGCTGGGAAGCGGCTGCCGAATCCCTCGGCCAGGACATTCGTTACGGTGTCCGCCAACTGCTCCGGAGCCCCGGCTTTTTTTTGGTTGCCCTGCTCACTCTGGCGCTCGGCATCGGCGCCAACACCGCGGTTTTCACGCTGGTTCACGCCGTCATGCTGAAGCAGTTGCCGGTCGCCAACCCCCACCAGCTTTATCGCGTTGGCGAAGGCGAGTTCTTCTGCTGCGAGTGGGGAGGCCTTCAAGACTCATGGGGCACCTTCGACTATCCGTTCTATAAGCATCTGCGCGACACCGACCCGTCCTTTGAGCAGATCGCCGCGTTCTCGGGAAACACGCCTACCTTCAACGTGCGCCGCGCAGGCTCGCAGTCGGCGGCGCAGACCGCCAATGGCGAGTATGTTTCCGGCAACTACTTTTCGACACTGGGAATTCAATCCAGCGCCGGCCGCCTGCTCAACCCCGCCGACGACCGGCCGGAAGCGCCTCCCGCGGCGGTGATGGGTTATCGCACCTGGCAGCAGCGCTTCGCATCCGACCCCTCCATCCTCGGATCCACCCTCCTGGTCAACGGCCTGCCTGTCACTGTAGTAGGCATCGCGCCGGCGGGTTTCTTCGGCGACCGCCTCTCCGCCAACCCGCCCGAACTGTGGATGCCCTTGAGCCTGCAACCGGCCTTTGAGGGACAAGGTCAAAAGTCCCTTCTCTATTCATCCGGTGACGCGTGGCTTTACGTCATTGGCCGGCTCAAACCCGGCCTTTCTCCCGCCACGGTGCAAACGCAGGTCACCACGGAACTGCAGCAATGGCTTCGCGCGGAACACCGCGATCAAGGCGAAGACAAGGACAAGATCGGCCAGCAGCACATTCGGCTCACACCGGGCGGCGCAGCATCTCGTCCTTTCGCGACAACTCGAAAAATGATCTCTATCTCCTCTCGGCCGCCTCGATCCTGGTACCGCTGATTGCCTGCGCCAACCTGGCCAACCTGTTGCTCGCGCGCGGTGCATCCCGTCAGCAGCAGACTGCCCTTCGCCTGGCGCTTGGGGCCGGTCGCGCCCGCCTCATCCGCGCCGTGCTCACGGAGAGCCTGTTACTCTCTCTGGCGGGCGGAGCGGCTGGGCTCATCCTCGCCTATGCCGGCTCAAAGGCCATTCTTCTTCTCGCGTTTCGCGGCGCCACTTACGTTCCCATCACCGCCTCGCCCTCCCTGCCGGTTCTCGGCTTTGCGTTGTTGCTCTCGATTCTGACGGCCATCGTCTTCGCCGTTGCACCGGCCTGGATCGGCACCCGGGCCAACCCGTCGGACGGCCTCCGCACCGGCAGCCGCGGCGCCACCCATCATGCTTCCCGTCCGCAGAAGGCCTTGGTGATCGTGCAGGCCGCGCTCTCCGTCGTGCTGCTGGCAGTGGCGGGCCTGGTCACGCAAAGCCTGCGCAACCTGGAGAAAACCGACCTCGGCTTCCAGCCCAAAGGCAGGCTCGTGGCCACGCTCAATTTCAAAGCCGCGGGCTACACGCCGGAGCAGCTTCCCTCCATCTATCAACGCGTGCAGGAGCGCCTCGAACAGATCCCCGGCGTGCGCAGCGCCAGCCTCTCGCTCAACGCCCCGCAGCAGTTATGCTGCATCAGCCTCAACATCTCCATCGGCGGGCGCCCCGATAACCGGCTTGAAAACATCGACACGGGCTTCTCTCGCGTCAGTCCTCATTACTTTGAAACCATCGGCACGCCGCTCGTACGCGGCCGCACCTTCAACCAGAACGACACGCAGTCCGCGCCCCACGTCGTGGTCGTCGATGAGTCCTTTGCGCGCACCTTCTTCTCCGGCGAAGATGCCCTCGGCAAGCACATCGGCTCCTCGCTCCAGGGGCATGGATTCGACTATGAAATCGTGGGCGTAGTAAAGGACACGGCCTATAGAAGTCCCAACTCGGTGCAGAGGCCCATGTACTTCCTGCCGTTCGCGCAGACCACGGCCTTTGTGCCCACTGGCTATCAGCGCCTGGAGACGGGAACGCTCTATGCTTCCCTGATTGAGCTCAGCGTGAACGGTGCTCCGGACAGTTACGAGAAGGCATTCCGCAGCGCCCTGGCGGAAATCGATCCCAACCTGTCGGTCATCAATCTGAAGAGTTACACCGAGGGGGTGGCCGTTCAATTCAATCAGCAGCGGCTCATCGCCCGTCTCACCGGCCTGTTCAGCCTGCTCGCGCTACTGTTGGCCTCGGTCGGTCTCTACGGTGTTACCGCGTACAACGTTAACCGCCGCACTGCCGAAATCGGCATTCGCATGGCTCTCGGCGCCAATCGCGGCAACGTTGTAAGTATGGTGCTGCGCGGAGCCTTGTTGCAGGTCGCCATCGGCCTCGCCATCGGTGTTCCCATCGCCATTCTCTGCGGCCGCTACCTGGCGCATCAACTCTACGAAGTCGCCCGCTTCGATCCCTTTGTGCTCGGCGGAGCCACTCTCGTTCTGAGTTTCTGCGCCCTCATTGCCGGCCTTGTGCCAGCACGCCGCGCCGCCTCCATCGAACCGACGGAGGCGCTCAGAAACGAGTAGTAGCCACTGTATTTACAGTTTGGAAACGCGGAAATCCCAGGCCTCACTCTTGAGACCTGGGATTCTATGGCCGACGCAGTTCATCGCGCAGGAACCAGTATCGCCGACCTCCCGGTCGGCTGTAGCGTGGACCTCCCGGTCCACGCCGTACTCTGCACCAACAGGAAAATTTCTCTACTGCCGTGCCGGCTGCTTGGAGGGCAGATCCGCTGGCTGCACCGCGGCCAGCACCTCGGCTTCGGCAGGCACAAGCGTAGGCAGAGGGCTTTCCAGGGCCAGCGCCAGAACCTCATCCATCTTGTCCACAAAGTGGAGCTTCATCGAGTTCTTGATGTTATCCGGCAACTCGGCAAAGTCCTTCTCGTTGGCGCGCGGCAGAATCACCTCGAAGATGCCGGCGCGCAGGGCGGCCAGCAGTTTCTCCTTCAATCCGCCAATAGCCAACACCTTGCCGCGCAGCGTGATCTCGCCGGTCATGGCGATGTCGCGCCGCACTGGAATCTTCGCCAGCGCGCTGGCCAGCGCCGTTGCCATGGTGATGCCGGCCGAGGGTCCATCCTTGGGAATGGCGCCTTCCGGCACGTGCAGGTGCAGGTCCACGTTGCGATAGAACTCGCGGCTCAACCCCAGCGCCTGCGCCCGCCCGCGAATATAACTGAGCGCCGCCTGCGCCGACTCCTGCATCACGTCGCCCAACTGGCCCGTGATGGTGAGCTTGCCCTTGCCGTCCAGCACCTGCACTTCCGTGGTCAGAATGCATCCGCCCACTTCCGTCCAGGCCAGGCCGGTCACGAGGCCCACTTCGCTCTTCTCGTGCATCTCCGATTCGCGGTACCGGGCCACCCCCAGGAACTCGTGGATGTTCTCGGCGGTCAGCTCTTCCCTGTGCTTGGCGCCCTTCTTCACCACCTTGCGCGCCACCTTGCGGCAGACGTTGCCAATCTCGCGCTCCAGGTTCCTTACCCCGGCCTCGCGCGTGTAGTTGCGGATGATCTCCAGAATCGCGTCGTCCGCAAACACGATGTTCTTCTCGCTCAATCCCGTCTGCTCGCGCTGCTTCTTCACCAGGTACTGACGGGCGATTTCCAGCTTTTCCTGCTCCGTGTAGCCCTGCAGATGAAGCACTTCCATCCTGTCCTGCAACGCCGGCGGAATGGTGTGCATCACGTTGGCCGTGGCCACAAACAACACCTGCGAAAGATCGTAATCCACGTCCAGATAGTGATCCTGGAAGGTGGTGTTCTGCTCCGGGTCCAGCACCTCAAGTAGCGCCGATGCCGGGTCGCCGCGGAAGTCCGAAGCCATCTTGTCCACTTCGTCCAGCAGAAACACCGGGTTCTTGGTGCCGGCCCGCTTCATGTGTTGAATGATCTGTCCCGGCATGGCGCCAATATAAGTGCGCCGGTGCCCGCGAATCTCCGCCTCGTCCCGCACTCCGCCCAACGACAGCCGCACGAATTTCCGCCCTGTGGCCTTGGCGATCGACATGCCCAGCGAAGTCTTGCCCACCCCCGGAGGTCCGGCGAAGCACAGAATCGAGCCCTTCGGATTCTTGACCAACTGGCGCACCGCCAGAAATTCCAGAATCCGCTCCTTGATCTTTTCCAGGCCGTAGTGGTCTTCGTTCAACACCTTCTCGGCAAACTCGATGGAGCGGGTTTCCTTTGACTTCTTCTTCCACGGCACGGCCAGCAGCCAGTCGATGTAATTGCGGCTCACGGTCGATTCGGCCGACATGGGCGGCATGGCTTCCAGCTTCTTCAACTCCTGGATGGCCTTGTCCAGCGTCTCCTTGGGCATGCCGGCGGTTTCGATCTTCTTGCGCAGTTCGTCGAACTCGCTCTTTTCGCCGCGGCCCAGTTCCTTCTGGATGGCCTTGATCTTCTCGTTCAGGTAATACTCTTTTTGCGCCCGCTCCATCTGCCGCTTCACGCGCGACTGGATGTTGCGGTCCAGGTCCAGCTTCTCAATCTCCACGTCCAGCACATCGGCAATGCGCGCCAGCCGCGCCGCCGGGTCAAAGATGGCCAGCAGTTCCTGCTTCTCTTCAATGCCCAGTTGCAGGTTGGCGGCGATGGTGTCCGACAGCTTCGAAGCCTCGTCCATGCGCACCGTGGCAATGATGGTCTCGTAGTTGAGCGACTGCTGCAGCTTCACGTACTGCTCAAAGAGCGAGGTGACGCGCGCCATCAACTGCTCGACCGCCGGGGTCATCTCGAAATTCGACTTGCCGGTGCGCACCGTGGCTACAAAGAACCCATCCCGGTCGTTGACCTCGATGGACTTGGCGCGCTCAATGCCTTCCACCAGCACCTTCACGTTGCCGTCGGGCATCTTGACGCTCTGCACGATGCTGCAGATCGACCCTACCAGGTAGATATCCTTGGCCTTGGGCTCGTCGGTCGAGGCGTCGTGCTGGGTGGCCAGAAATATCTTGCGGTCGCCGGTCAGCGCCTCATCGAGAGCGCGCACGCTGGACTCGCGGCCCACCACGAAGGGGGTCATCATATGGGGGAAAATCACCATGTCCCGGATGGGCATCATGGGCAGCTTGCGGGATTCGATCTTCTTCACAGCGTTAGTCATAGAGCCCCCTAGAAATTGGATGCACCAAAGCAGCTCCAGTTGCGGGGCTTGTTGTGCGATACATGTTGGGATTGTATAGCGGAACGGGGTGGGAAGAACAAGGTACGGAGAGCAGGCTGGGAAGTTCTCCTCCACGCCAATGAACCGTTCCCGGCAGCAGGCGCCGCGAGCCGAGTGATAGTATCACGTCCGAGGGAGAATCGCCTATGTCAGAACCAACCATTGCCCAGACGAGTCCGTATCCGGTGGAAGTCGAAGCTGGGAAAAGCTATTACTGGTGCGCCTGCGGCAAGAGCGCCCAACAACCCTTCTGCGACGGCAGCCACAAGGGCAGCGACTTCACCCCCGTGAAGTTCGACGCCACCGAGTCCAAAACCGTCTATTTCTGCGGCTGCAAGCACAGCAAAAATCCTTCCCTCTGCGACGGCAGCCACGCCAGTCTGTAGTCTCTGCTGGATCAGTTTGTAGTCTCTGCTTGATATTTCTGTCCTGCTAGCATCGTGCTGCGCTGCCCCCACGCTGGCCGCATAGACAAAGCGTGGCGAAGATAGGTTACATCGTTTTTTGAATGCCCTCTTCGCTCTTTCCCATGCGTCAAGAGCAAGCCTGGGGGCCTCGCCCTCAGGCCTGCACCGCTACATGGCTTTCCTAAGACTGCAGCGCAGTTCCATCATGTTGGGCACGTGGTGGGGTTGATGCCGAGGCATTGATTTGTGAATGATTGATTTATTCCCCTCCCAGGCACCAATCGAGTTAACACACCAACGCCTATCGAGAAAGTGCAGCCGACAGATGATACCAGTAGCTGCACTTGGCATCCTAAATCCAACGGGTAGCAAGCATGCCGAGCGCTAGACCTCCTCATAGAGCCCATAGAGACATCATGGCGAGAAGGGGAGTTATAGGTTCGAAACTGGTTCGATAAGTGACTAAAGGAACTATATTGCGGATTTGGGTAATCACCTCGCATGGACCAGCTTAGTCAACAGCGGATTGTGCGGCGAATTCGGTATTGTCATTTTTCGCCGGTGCTATATTGTTTCTAGTTTTTCCCAATGCATATTGAAAGGCCCAAAACCTCGTTGAGGTTAGTGGAGGAACACATGCGTATCATCATTCGAATATTCCTGCGCATAGAACTTCTCTTTTTCATTCGTCATTCTCATGTATGCATTTGGCACCTTAAACGATTCGAGGACTGCTCCCCATCCGGAGGCTATTACGAGTGCCCGGCGTGCTTTAATGCGCGCAGGAAAATTGCAAATTGCTGGTTTGGATTGTTAGTAAGTAATAGACGATACTTTTTCAGTCAGATCGATGAGCAGAGTCAGATCAAAGTTCCTGTAAATTCCCCGGGCTCAAACACCCAAGCTCATCCCAATCCTGAATTGGAGCAATGCCAGAGTGAAGTTATGGGCCTAGTGGAGAATGCCACTATTGGTGTGCAGCAGGTTTGAACAGTCCCTCCTCTCCCAAAAATATTCCTGACAAAATCACCGCTGTCATTCCGAACGAACGGGGCCCCGAACGCATTTTCAGTTCGGGGGTGGTGAGCGAAGAATCTGCTTTTGTATCTCCTGACTTAGTGCAAGAACTTCCGGGACAGGACACTGGGTAACTCCGCGCAAAGCCCCATGATCTTGCAGCCGAATTGGCCCAATCGGAATTGCAAGTTCCGCGTCGGGGTATCCTGCATGGGAAATGAAGAAGCCCCTCAGTCAGTCTGAGGGGCTTCTGCGGTCGGGCTCGGGTTCGCTGCGGAATCAGCCGGCTTTTTCCAGCAGGCAGAGCGACAGGTCGCGGCGCTCCACCATATCGCTGGTGATTTCGATGTCGCGCGCGCGCTTGTTGTTCGGCAGGTGATACATCAGGTCGAGCATCAACTCTTCCAGAATCATGCGCAGTCCGCGCGCGCCCACCTTGCGGGCCAAAGCCTCGCGGGCCACGGCGGCCGAAGCCTCCGGCGTAAAGTGCAGGCGGACATTCTCGAATTCGAAGAGCCTCTGATACTGCTTCAGAATGGCGTTCTTCGGCTTGGTCAGAATCTCGATCAGCGCCGCCTCGTCCAGTTCGTCCAGAATGCCCATCACCGGCAGGCGCCCCACAAATTCGGGAATCAGCCCGTACTTGATCAGGTCCTGCGGCTCGGTCTTGCGCAGCAGTTCGGTGTCGCGGTGCGACCGGGTAGTGGCCGCATCGGCTTCGGCATCCACCGCCTTGAAGCCCAGCGCCTTCTTGCCGATGCGCCGGCCCACCACGCGCTCCAGGCCCACAAAAGCCCCGCCGCAGATGAACAGGATGTTGGTGGTGTCAATGGCCGTGAATTCCTGGTGCGGGTGCTTGCGTCCGCCTTGCGGTGGAACGTTAGCCACGGTGCCTTCCAGAATCTTGAGCAGGGCCTGCTGCACCCCTTCGCCAGAGACGTCGCGCGTGATCGAGGGGTTCTCGTCCTTGCGACCGATCTTGTCGATTTCGTCGATGTAGATGATGCCTTGCTGGGCGCGGGTCACGTCGCCGTCGGCAGCCTGCAGCAGTTTGAGGATGATGTTCTCCACATCCTCGCCCACGTAGCCGGCTTCGGTCAGCGTAGTGGCGTCCACAATGGCGAACGGAACGTCCAGCATCTTCGCCAGGGTCTGCGCCAGAAGGGTCTTGCCGGAGCCGGTGGGGCCGATCAGCAGGATGTTGCTCTTGGCCAGTTCCACTTCGTTGTTGCGCACCTTGTTCATCTGGATGCGCTTGTAGTGGTTATAGACCGCCACCGCCAGTTTCTTCTTGGTCTGGTCCTGGCCGATCACGAAGTCGTCGAGGAAGTTCTTCACTTCCAGCGGCTTGGGCAGGTGGCCGGCGGGATTGACAGTCTGCGCCTGGTCGCCGCGGTCGTCTTCCAGAATCGAGTTGCAAACGGCTACGCACTCGTCGCATATATATGCGCGAGGATAGTCGCTGGGCGACGAGATCAGCTTGGCCACCGCGTCCTGCGACTTGTGGCAGAACGAACAGCGCAACGCCTCTTCGGGTCCCGTGCGCGTTTTCATTTTTTTATACTCCCTCTGGACGAGCTTAGCGGTGTTAGCTGAGTTGGCGGAGTTCGAATGGCCAGCCGGTTAGCCCGCTAACAACGCTAACTCCGCTAGCCCCGCTTGAATGCTACGTGCGTGGCCGGTCGATGATTTCGTCGATGATGCCGTATTCCTTGGCCTGTTGCGCGTTCATGATGAAGTCCCGCTCCACGTCGTGCTCGATCCGCTCGAGAGGCTGCCCGGTATGCTTGGCAATCAGATTATTCGTGATCTCGCGGATGCGCAGAATCTCCCGCGCATGAATGTCGATGTCCGTGGCCTGCCCGCTCAATCCGCCCATCGAAGGCTGATGGATCAGTATGCGCGAGTTGGGCAGCGTGAAGCGCTTGCCCTTGGCGCCCGCCAACAGCAGAAATGCACCCATGCTGGCCGCCTGGCCAATGCAGTAGGTCACCACGTTGTTCTTGATGAACTGCATGGTGTCGTAGATCGCCAGCCCCGCGCTGATCGAGCCGCCCGGCGAATTGATGTAGAGCGAAATGTCCTTCTCCGGATCCTCGCCCTGCAGAAACAGCATCTGCGCCACAATCAGGTTGGCCACCTGGTCGTCGATGGGCGTGCCCAGAAAAATGATGTTGTCGCGAAGCAGACGGGAGTAAATGTCGTAGGCGCGCTCGCCCCGGCTCGTCTGCTCAACCACCATGGGAACCAATGCCATTAGGCTTCTTCTCGCTCTTCTGTTGGGGGCTCTTGCCCCCCGTTTGTTGGATGGCCGCGCAGCTCGGGAGGGTTCAATCTCCGGCACCGCGCGGCAGTCTTTGGCGCCGTCCTAAGCCGGCAGCCGTTCGTACAACACGCTCGCAACCTTCTCGCGCCTCAATTGTTCACGGATTCTAGCCAGTCCGCCATCTGCCGTCAACCGCGAACGTAACGTATCAATCGGTTCCCTGGACTGGAGAGCGGCCATTTGCAGCTCGTGGTCCATCTCTTCATCGGCAACTTCGATCTTCTCTTCGAGAGCAATTCGGTCCAGCAGAATGGATGCCTTCACTTCGGCAACCGCCCCGTCGCGCTGCGCCGCGCGCAAACGGCCAAAGTCCAGCTTGCGCATCTGCTCGGTTTCCATGCCCTGGGCTGCCAGCGCTCGCAGGCCGCGTTCCAGGCGCGCGTCAATCTGTTCCTGCACCAGCGACTCCGGAACCGGGAAGGGGAAGCGCTCAATCAGCGCCGCCATCAGCCGGTCCTTGGTTTCGCCTTCCACGCTGCGCCGCTTGCGGTCCGCCAAATGCTCGTGAATGCGGGCTTCGAGAGCTGCCAGGTTCTCGTAATTGCCCAGTTCCTTGGCAAAGTCGTCGTCCAGGACCGGCAAAGTGCGCTTCTTGATGGCCTTCACCGTCACCTCGTAGGAGACGGTCTTGCCGGCCAGCTTGGGCTCGGCATAGTCGGCCGGATAGATGACTTCGGCCTTCAGCTCCTGCCCAGCCTTGGCGCCGCGCAGTGAGGCGGTGAAAGCTTCAACGGTATCTTTGCCGCCGATCTCCACCAGCGAGTCTTCGCCGGACACCGGGGCCGCTTCCGCATCGCCCTCCACCTGACCCTTGAAGCTGATCTGAGCCCAGTCCCCGTCCACCAGGGCGCGGTCTTCCTCAACCGGCTCCACAATGGCGCGCGACTCCCGCAGTTGGTTGATCTCCTGCTGGTACTCCTCTTCAGTGCTCTCCGTTGAAGGCTTGTCGACGGTCACGCTCTGGTAGTTCTCGATCGAAAAGGCGGGAATGAATTCGAAGACCGCCTTCACGTGCAGCGGCTGCCCGTCATCCACAGTCAGTTCGGTCACTTGCGGCTGCCCAACTGGCGCCACGCCCAGCTCGGTCACGGCCTTGTTGAAGCGCTCCGGAAGCAGTCCATCGATCACTTCTTTGCGAATTTCGGTGGCAAAGCGGCGCTTCACCACGGTCTCCGGCACCTTGCCGTTACGGAAGCCCGGGATCTTGGCGTATTTACGGTATCCAGCCACCACCTTGCGATAGGCCTTCGAGACCTCGGCCGCGTCGATGTCCAGCACCAGTTCGCGGGTGCAGTCAGGATTCAGCACCGGGCCGTGCTGGTGCTCGTGATCGTGGCCTTCATGGGCCTGATCGTGCTCGTGGGTGCCCTCGGCCGATTCGGGGGTGGGGTTGTTTTCGACAGTGTCTGTAGAGCTCAACGTTTCGCCTTCCAGGCGCGAAGCGCGCCAAACTGCAGATCGGGTTGGCAACCCGACGTACCGCGCTGCTGCCTTGGCTGCCACTCACGGCGAAAACCAGCACCGCGCGGCCGGGGAATACCTCATCTCATGGTAAGTGGGTTTGCTGGCAGGGTCAAACCCGCCAGCCCGGATTGGACGCCAAAAGGCACCGCGGAAGGCACGTTACTTCTCTGAGACCTCGGGACTGCGCACGTAGGGCAGAAACCGGGGATGGGACGCACCGCACTCCAAGTAGTAGGCGCGAGCCTCTTCCAGGCTCAAAGCGCCATTCACGGTCAGCCGGACCTCGGAGGCGTCCTCGTCCTCCTGCCCGTCGTCCTCCCACCAGCACACCGGGCACAACGCCAGGGCGCCCGGCGCCTCCAGCGTCTTCAACCCGCAGCATGGACAACGGAATCGAGCTTCCACATTCCCCCCTGATGGATGGACGGGAACCAGGGAGCCCGGGTTTACATCGAAACAGTTTCCCGCCGCCAGCTTTTGGCAGGCGGAGCACGAGTGCCCCGTCTCTCAAGTTCGCCCCATAACCCTTTTCATTCTTAGCAACTCGCCTCGCTAGGGCAGGTTACGTCCGAATTGAACGCAGGGGAGGAATCCGCTCAAAACCTGGGTGCCTGGGTGCCCCAGGTCTCGATTTTGAGACCTGGGAAGCCTCAGCCCTCAAAGGTCCTGTTCCTCCGGAGCACGAAGTCCCCGTTTGTCCCCTATTCCCTACTCCTTACTCCCAAAGGATAGAATTGCGGGCCAGGAGAGCTTCCAAACAAATGACTCACTCTACTGCTTCTTTCGCTTTTCGCTCGAGCGGCCTGCTGCTGGCCGGATTGCTGTTCATGGCCCCTGGCCTCCTTACCGCACAAACCCAGCCCGCACCCGTACGGGTGGCGATCGTGGGACTGGTGCACGGCCACGTGGGCGGCTTTCTGGCCGGCATTCCCAAGCACAAGGACATCGAACTGGTCGGCGTTGTCGAGCCCGACGCCACCCTGCGCGCGCGCTACGCCAAGCAATTCAATCTCCCCGACAGCATCCTCTTCGACGACACCACCAAGATGATTGAGGCGCAGCACCCGCAGGCCGTGTTGGTCTACACCTCCATCGGCGACCACCGCAAGATCATTGAGATCGCGGCACGGCATGGAGTTTCATCCATGGTCGAGAAGCCCCTCACCATCTCCCTCGACGACGCCCTGGCCATTCGCAAGGTCGCCCGCGAACACCACGTCCAGGTCCTGGTCAACTACGAAACCACCTGGTACGCCAGCAACAAGGCCGCCTACGACGAAGTGCAGGCCGGCAACCTGGGCGAAATCCGCCGCGTCATGGTCCACGACGGCCACGAAGGCCCCAAGGAGATTCACGTCGGGCCCGAGTTCCTCGACATTCTCACCGACCCGGCCAAAAATGGCGCCGGCGCCCTCTATGACTTCGGCTGCTACGGCACCGATCTGATGACCTGGTTGATGCACGGCGAAGCACCCCTCACCGTCACCGCGGTCGTGAACCACGACAAGCCCCAGATCTACCCCAATGTGGACGACGACTCCACCATCATCCTCGCCTATCCCCGCGCCCAGGCCGTCATTCAGGGCTCGTGGGTCTGGCCCTTCGGCCGCAAGGATATGGAAGTCTACGGTGCCACCGGCTACGCCATCACCGTCGGCTCCGACAAGATGCGCATCCGCCACCAGCACGATCAGGAAGAGGCTCTGACCACTTCAGCCCCACTCGTCGCTCCTCAGCAGAACTCGCTCAGCTACCTCTCCGCGGTGCTGACCGGCAAGCTCGACCCTAAAGGCGACCTCACCTCTCTGGACACCAACGTCGTCGTCATGCAAATTCTGGACGCCGCCCGCGAATCCGCCCGCACCGGCAAGACCGTAAAGCTGACCAAGCTGCCCGACTAGGGCATTTTTCCCATCGGCATAGAGTGCCGCTCTTGCTTGGCTGATATGGCTGATCGCCGCAAGAACCAGTAACGCCGTGTATGACAGCGTCGGCTCCTGTCAACTAATTTTCGCAACAAGACCCTTGTTGTGGCCGGAGGGGTGTCAAGGGCGCCGTTGTTTGGCGTTCATCTTGACCCTTGACACCCCTCCGG
>Ga0302267_10000109_pt1 | contig 98800 bp, 91 predicted proteins | sample III_Bog_E1_3_FD_194555 | JGI IMG/M metagenome (GOLD analysis project Ga0302267, IMG submission 194555) | Peat permafrost microbial communities from Stordalen Mire near Abisko, Sweden - III_Bog_E1_3 | ecosystem: Environmental > Terrestrial > Soil > Wetlands > Peat | place: Sweden: Abisko... | reverse complement strand
CGCCAGTGGCGCGAATTCTTCAAGCGCGAACTGACGCCGTTCCTCACGCCGGATCTGGATCCCCTGGGACGAAAGATCATTGAGGCATGCCTGAACGATGCGACGCAGGAAGACTATTGGAAGCTGATTCCGCACACCATCTTCAAAGAGTAATCAACGCAGAAAAATGCCCTGCCCATTCTTCAGGATGGGCAGGGCATTTTTGTTTCAGGGGGAGTGAGTTATTTGTGTGCGGCGGCAAAATCGGCCAGTGCCTTGCCCCAGCCGCTGTTGCGATCGAAGTAGGGCATCTTGCCGTCGAGTGTGCGGTCGCTGCTGCTGGCCCACACAATGCAGCCGTCGGCACCCAGATTGTAGAGCGTCTGCAGCCGCGCCAGCATCTCGGATTCGGTGAGCATGCGCACTGCGCCGTGCTGGCTGCTGTCGTCCTTGCCGGAGGATTGCAGGCGGATGATGATGCCGATGTAGGACAGGATCGGCTTGCCGGTGCCGTACTTTTTGGCCGCGGCCATGTTGTACACAGCCGCGCGCTGCCAGGCTGCCGTGTCCGCGCCTTCGTAGTTGTAGAGCACGGGGCTGAGGTAATCCACCTGCTGCGCGATGGTGGCGTACTGCGCGTTGAGCGCGTCAAAGCGGCTGATGTCAGGCTTCCACGCGTAGGTGTTCTGGGGTGCGGTGGCATACACGCCAACCGGTGTGACGGTATTGATGCGGTGATAGATGCTGAGGATCTGCGTTACGTTGGGAATTACTGTCTCGGGATGAAAGCGGTCACCGAACTCCGTATCGAAGGAGACAGGAATTTTCGGATGGTGCAGCGCCGTGGTGGCTACCTCCACAATCTTCTTCTCATCCGGCTGGCCGTTGGTGAGGTAGCGATTGTCGTAGACCACATCGATCGGATGGATGCCGACGGATTCCATGTAGTCCTTCAACGCGGGCACCTTCGCCAGCTCGCTGCCGGCAACATGCTCACGGTAGGGAATGAACTGGTAGATGGTGAATTTGTGGGTGGGGGCGTTCTGGGCCAGACTGCAGGCGGGCAGAGCAGCGGCCAGGAGCAGTGCTGCGGCAATGGCAATCGTTGAGGATTTCATGAATCTCCTTGAGGCAGAGGCGGTTATCCGGGCGGCATTCGGGTTGAGCGACGTGGAAAAAGTCTAGCATTGCGGGCTATAAAATGATTTATTAGACGCTATATGAACGAAGTAACGTCTATTTATGGTATATATGAACAATTATTAAAGGGCAGCACAGGATGAGCGTGGAGATGGTCGAGCTTTTCTTTTATACGCTTTGATATTCTTTATTGCTATTTTTGTTTTCGTCAAGTATGTTTATGCCACATCATTTCAGGGTGAATTTTCACCAAAGATAGAAAAAAGCAGCCCCGACAGGAGAGTACATCCACCGTATGAGCGGCGAAACCGGCAGCAAATTCTCGGGTGCGATCTATGACCGATTCCTGCTCTTCATTGCAGGCATGGGCGGGCTGCTGTACGGCGTGGATGTAGGCATTATTGCTGCTGCGCTGCTCTATCTCGGCAAGACGGTGAACCTGACGCAGGGGCAGACGTCGATTATTGTTGCGGCGGTGCTGGGCGGCAGCATGTTCTCGTCGCTGGTCGCAGGTGTTTTGGCCGACTGGCTGGGACGGCGCACCATGATGATCATCAGTGGCCTGCTGTTTGTGGCCAGTGTTGGCGTCATCGTGCTGTCGCAGGGATTTGTGCCGCTGTTTCTGGGGCGGCTGCTGCAGGGCATGAGCGGCGGCTTCATCGCCGTAGTGGTGCCGCTGTATCTGGCCGAGTGCCTGCCGGCGAAGAGCCGCGGCCGTGGCGCTGCGATATTTCAATTCATGCTGACGATCGGCCTGGTCATCGCGGCGCTGGTGGGCAAGTACTACGCGAACGGCGCCGAGGCGGCCATCGCCGCCGCCGCAGGGAATGCGACGCTGATACTGGCAGCGGCGAATCATGCATGGCGCAGCATGTTCCTCTCGGTGGTCTATCCCGGGCTGATCTTCTTCTTCGGCTGCTTCTTTCTGGGCGAGACGCCCCGCTGGCTCTTTGGCCACAGCCGCCGCGCTGAGGCGCTGCGCGAGATGCGCCGCTCTTTGACTGAAGCGGAGGCGGAGGTGCAGTTCCGCGAGATGGAAGAGCTGGCAAGCGCGAACCAGCAGAAGACGGCAGGCAGCACCGGTTCGCTGCTGCAGCGCAAATATATTGTTCCGTTCGTGCTGGCCTGCGTCATTCTGGCGTGCAATCAGATGACGGGCATTAATTCCATCCTGGCGTATCTGGTTGTCATTTTGAAGCAGGCGGGTATGACGGCGCAGAATGCGACCAATGGCGACATCGTGGTGACCTGCCTGAACTGCGTGATGACGGTGGTCGCGGTGGTGCTGGTGGACCGCAAGGGGCGCAAATTTCTGCTCACGCTGGGCACGTCGGGCATTGTGATTGCGCTGCTGACAGCGGGATTTTTGTTCCACACGTTTGAATCGAAGCGTGTGGATATGAAGCAACAGTTGCAGGCTGCGGTGAAGGATAATGCACTGGCGCTGCCGATGAGCGGAATCGATGCGCAGAGCGCGAGCAGTGCGCCGATGTCGCTGACGGTGCTGTACTCGTACGGCGCGGGAGACAAGATTGCCAGCGCGCTGAGCACAGACAGCAATGCCGCCATGAACATTCAACCGGAGGCAGCCGGCAAGCCGCTGGTGATTGAGCATGCGTACTACGGGCCGGTGCCGAGCGAAAAGACCGGCTGGCTCATCACGGGATGCATCGCGCTGTTTATCGCTTCGTTCGCGTCCGGGCCGGGCGTGGTGGTGTGGCTGGCGCTGTCAGAGCTGATGCCGACGCGCATTCGCTCCAACGGCATGGGTATCGCACTGCTGATTAATCAGGGCGTCTCCACCGCGATCGCCGGGGTGTTTCTGCCGGTGGTGGGGCGCTTTGGCTATAGTGCGATGTTCTGGTTCTGGGGAACGTGCACGATTGTGTATTTGCTGACGGCGATCTTCTTTCTGCCGGAGACAAAAGGCAAGACGCTGGAAGAGATTGAAGCTTGTTTTTAGTAATCATCCCCGGGTGAAACTGGGAAGCCGACAATCTGCGCCAGGTTGCAGATTGATGCGAGCGAGAAAGGAAACAATGACACACTCCAAACCGATGGAGATTACACCCCGTTCCAGCCGTCGCGTTCAGCGTACCGTGCTGGCGTGCCTGATGGTGCTTACTCTGCTGTTCTGTACGCAGGCGCGGGCGCAGTTGCAGAACACGGGCGATGTGCTGGGCAATATTACGGACGGCACCGGCAGCGCTGTGACCACGGCTACGGTGACGCTTACATCGGTGGAGCAGGGCACTGCAACTACGCAGACGGCCAATGGCCGCGGCGAGTATCTGTTCAGCTCGGTCGCGGTGGGGCATTACACCATCACCATCAAAGCACCGGGGTTTGGCACGGTAAAGGCCAATGGCATTGTGGTGGATGCGGACAAGAACGTGCGCTTTGACAGTGTGCTGAAGCCGAAGACGGACGAGGCCACCGTGACCGTGAACGCGAGCGATAACACGGTCGATACGCAGTCTGCCACGGTGGGCGTGTTGATTGACAACACGCTGGTGCATGACCTGCCGATTGACGGCAACAACGTGGTGGAACTGGCCGCGCTGCTGCCGGGTGTCTCAGGCGTGAATGCGCCGACTACATTCACCAGCGATACGGCGGGCCCGACGTATAACGTCTCCGGCTCCCGCTCCACGCAGAACCTGTTTCTGCTGGACGGCACACTGTGGAACAACCTGTATACCAACAGCGGTCTGAACTTTCCTCCGCCTGAGGCACTCCAGGAAGTGAGCGTGCTGCTGAATAATTTCAAGGCGCAGTACGGACGCAATGTGGGCAGCGTATTCAACGCCATCACCAAGAGCGGAACCAACACGTTTCACGGCGTGATGTATGACTATCTGCAGAACACGGCTCTGAACGCTCAGGATTATTTCAATAAGGTGCCGACGAAGTACATCATGAACCAGTTTGGCGCGACGCTGGGCGGCCCGGTGATGCGTGACAAGCTCTTCTTCTTCATGTCGTACCAGGGGCTGCGGCTGGCAGAAAGTGCCAATGCCCTGACGACAATCGGATTTTCCAGCGCCGATCGTGGTTTGGATGCCAATGGAAATCCCACGCCATGTTCGTCGAGCGGCTATTTTGCCGGCAACAACTGCGTGAACCTGTCTGACCTGGAAGGTCCGGCCTATGTCGGCAATCCGGCTTATGCAAACGGCTCACTGCACAATCCGCTGTCTACGGCGAACACGGCCACCAGCCCGCAGGCGGCGATTACGGTACTGAACGCCGCGTATACGCAGGCGGGCAATACGCTGGCCCCGGGGGCAAACTCGCCCTGCGTGACCCTGCTGCAGTCTGCGCTGCTGGTGGACACGAAATACATCAAAGACGAACTGCCGACGCAGTGCATTAATCCGGTGGTGTTCGCACTGCTGCAGAAGTATGTGCCCCTGCCGAACCGGCAGTCGGCTTCGCCGGGAGTGATTGCGCAAACGTTCAGCACGGCTCCATGGCCGCAGCGTGCGGATGGCGGGCTGCTGCGTTTCGATTTCAACCGGGGATCGCATACGGTGGATGCACGCTACTATCAGACCGTCACCAGCGATCTGATTGCGCGGAGCTCGACAAACCTTGCGACCTATGAGGAAGATGCAGACCTGGGCGGCATTCACTTTGGCGACATCGGCGATACCTGGGTAATACGGCCCACGATGCTGAACGTGTTGCGCATCGCCTATAAGCGCTACAACTACTCCTACGCTCCAACGGACGGCACAACGCTCAGCGACCTGGGTGCAGCTTTCCCCACGTATAACAGCGTTTCTGTACTGCCTACGTTTCCGGGGCTGGGCGCTACCAGCCAGGCTATTTCTTCGACCGTAAATGAGGATATTGAAGGGACAGACACACTGACCTGGTCGAGGGGCAATCACAACTTCCAGTTCGGTGTGAATGCGCTGCGGCTGCAGTATGAGAATGTTGCCGAGTCGGCACCCTCTTTCTCTTTCTCCGGAACGTACACCTTCGCTACGCAGGCGGATGAACTGCTGGGCTTCGCCTATAGCGAGACGTTTGCAAACTCGCTGAACCGCTCGGGCATTCAGCACGATTACTACTTCTACGCGCAGGATGACTGGCGCACCACACGCAGGCTGACGCTGAATCTGGGCCTGCGCTATGAACTTCCGCTGCGCTACTTCCAGCCGCATGATCAAAATACGACGTTTGTGCCCGGCTATCAGTCCGTCATCTTCCCCAACGCGGTCCCCGACCTTGCATTCGCGAATGACCCTGGGATTCCGCGGGCGCTGATTAAGAATGAGTACAAAGATCTTGCACCGCGTTTCGGATTTGCTTATGACGTGTTTGGCAACGGCAAGACCGCAATCCGTGGCGGCTTCGGCCTCTTCTACGATGCGACCAATGCGCTGACCATTGGCGTGGGCGAGCCCTATCACTACACGGCGACTTACAACTTCCCCAATGGCGGCGTCTCGCAGCCGCTGCTGGGTGAGCCCGCGATTGTGCCCAACTATAACGGCACAAACCCGCAGTTCTCGTATCCGTTCTCCATCTTCTTCCCAGACAAGAACTATCGCGGCGCTTACTCTGAGGCGATCAACATCGGCATTCAGCAGAGCATTATGCGCCACGGCGTGCTGGAGGCGAACTATGTGCTGCGCCTTGGCCGCCACCAGGCGCTGCCGCTGGACAAGAACCCTGCGATCTACGATTGCTCTGGCCCGTACTATAACATCAATCCCTCGCTCTACTGCCCGGCGGTTGCGCAGGATACTGCGACCTCGCTGACGCAGCGCGTGCGCTACCCGGGCTTCAACTACGGCGGGCAGGGCGTGGTGGACTATCAGAGCATCGGCACCTCCAACTACAACGGGCTGCAGGTGTTATATCGTCAGAGCGCCGCTCACGGCCTGACGGTGACCGCGACCTTCTCCTATGCCAAGTCAATGGATGAGTCGAGTACCAGCACATCCACATCGAGCGCAGTGCCGCAGGTGGATAACCTAAGCAGCGAATATGGCCCGTCAGACTACGATGTGAAGCTCACCACCGGCATCGGCTGGGCGTTTGCGCCGGTGAAGTTCCACTATGGGCCGCGCGCGGTTCAGGCAATCCTGAGCGGATGGACGCAGAGCGGTATCTATAACGCGCAGACGGGTAAGCCGTTCTCGGTTACGCTAACGACCGATGCGGCCTATACCGATGAGGTGGGCAGCAAGCAGAGGGCCCAGCTTATTCCCGGGATGAAGGGCACGCTGGATAGCGGACGGCATCGCGCGGATAAGATTGCAGAGTGGTTCAACACTGCGGCCTGGACGATCCCGACGGGCGGCACCTTCAGCAATCAGTCGCGCAACGGATTGCGCGGACCCGCGTTCATCCAGCTGAATCTTTCGGCGGGCCGCGTCTTCAAGCTGCCCATTGCGCGGACGACACGGCTGGCATTCCGCGCCGATGCCATCAACGCGCTGAACGTGCCGAACCTGGCGAATCCGAATTCGTCGCTGCCGTCTTCATCGGGCACGGATCTGGAAGGTCAGGTGCTGCATACCGCTGGTTTGAATCCCAACACGCTGGGCAATTATGCACGCCGCATCCAGTTTTCACTCAAGTTGAGTTTCTAAGCATCACACGTTGTATTGAGGAAGGACGATCGTATGAGTCCACGCGAGATTAAGCAGAGCAACGCAGTAAAGCAGAACGGTCGGCTCTCATCCCTGGCGCTATGCGCCGGTATGGTGCTGTCGTCCATGCTGACGGCCACGGCGCAAACGCCGGGATCGATCCAGATCCCCTATGCCGGAACCGGTGTCGGTATTCCCACCGGCTCCACGCAGACCGTGTGCAGCGGCGTGATTCCTGTCGCGGCCGGTTCCAGCGGGGACAACTGCGTGCCGACACAGGCGATTCTGAAGACGCCGGACGCGGTGGTCGTCGATCCGGCGACCGGCAATATGTACATCACGGATAACGTGGACCATCAGATCCGCATTGTGTATCAGAGCGGATCGGTGGCGCTGCAGGAGATTGTGAATGCCTACAACAATCTCAAGGTGGCAACGACCTCGTCGATTCTGCCGGGCCATATCTATAACGCGTGCGGCGCGTACTCCGGTTCTTACACCAGCATCACGGCAGTGGGTGGAAGCTGCGGCAATACTTTGCTGACGCCGGTCGGGGTGACTGTCGATCCGGGCGGCAACCTGATTGAGACGGAAGGCAACTCGCGTATCCGCCTGATCTATGCCGGTGGGGCGCAGGGTGCGACGCTGCTGCAGTTGACGACCGCGGGCCTGGGCACGGTAAGCCCAAAGATCGGCAATGAATATCCTGTGATGTATGCGGGCCTGAATGCATACTTTGGCGACGGCGGCAGCGCTATCTCCGCGCTCACCAATGCGGCCAAGGGAATTTACGTGGACGCGGCGGAGAATATCTACATCGCGGATAGCAAGAGCAACGCCATCCGCAAAATTAATGGGAGCACGGGAATCATCAGCACGATCGCGGGATCGGGCTGCACGCAGGCGGTGATCTCGACCTATGCGACTATCGCTGGCGCGACCGCGCAGATTCCCTCGGCGATCAGTAGTGCCGGCGGCTGCACCGCAGGCACCGCTGCAACGCTGGGCGATGGTGGCCCGGCAACGTCGGCGCGCCTGAATACTCCCTACGATGTTCTGCTGGACGCCTCGGGGAATCTGTACATTGCTGATTCCGGTGATGCGCGTGTGCGCGTGATCTACAACGGGTCGGGCACTATTCCCGGCGTTTCGACTCCGCAGCTCAACTCCATCTACACGGTGGCTGGTGGCGGCACGCTGACGACCGGCGGCTCGGCCACGCAGATTCAATTATCGTCTGTCACCGGCATTGGGTTTGATGCGGCGGGCAATCTGTACATCGCAGATGGCACCGGGGCGAAGATCTGGGAAGTGGATGCAGCCACGCAGGTAGCGACCATCATTGCAGGCGGCGGTACATCGACCACGGCCGGCACGGCATGTTCCGCTTCGTTCGCTGCCGGCCCCGTGCGCACCTATGCAAACGGCGACGGCTGCCTGGGAACGCTGGCGACACTTAATTTCCCCGTCGGCAGAATCTCGTTTGATGCGCAAGGCAATCTCTACGTGGCTGATTCCACTGCAAACGTGGTGCGTGAGATCACGAAGACTGTTCCTCCTGCGCCCACAACGGCACTCGGCTCGACCTCGACCACGGCGCTTGCGTTCGCTTCTCTGAAGGCCGTCACGGTGGCAGGTGCGAGCTTCGGCGTGCAGGGTACTTCCACGACGGATTTCAGCGATGCCGGCGGCAGCACATGCAACAGCTCCGGGCAGGCGCTGGCAGCGGGCCAGATCTGCTATCTCAATGTGAACTTCAAACCGATTCTGCCTGGGTTGCGGATGGGCGGAGTGCGCGTGGCCGCCAATGGCGGCGCCATCTTCGGCACAAATTATGTGAGCGGCACGGCAACCGGCGCCGCGATTGCGCTGGATAGTGCGACCGCGGTCAAGGTTGGCTCGGGAACAGTACCGCAGGGCGTCACCTCAGATCCTGCGGGCTCAGTGTATGTGTCAGACAAGACCAGCGGCAGCGTGCTGCGGTATGCCAGCGCGAGCGCAACCACGCCGACGTCGCTCATCACGGGGCTTTCATCGCCCGCGCAGGTTGCGGTGGATGGTGAGGGCAATGTGCTGGTGGCGGATACGGGAAATAACCGCATCGCTTTGTATAACGGCCTGACCGCGGCCACGTCTTATCTGACGGGCTATGCCGCGCCGCAGGGCGTGATCGCGGATGGCCTGGGAAATATCTACATCGCCGACACGGGCAACAACCGGATTGTGCAGATCCGGCAGGGCATGTCGACCGTGGTCACGACGGCAGTCTCCAGCCCGACGCAGATGGCGCTGGATGGCTCCGGCAACCTGTATGTCGTGGATTCCGGCAACAACCGCGTGGTGGAACTGGCCGGCGGCACAGGCACACCTACGCCGGTAGCGCTTGGCCTGTTCAATCCCGCAGCGATTGCGATTGACGCTGCCGGTGATTTCTATGTGCTCGACAAATCTGGTTCGCAGGCTGGATTCATATCTGCCCAGGGCGCGACGACGGTCGTGTTGCTCACCGGCCAGACATCGCCCAGGGCACTGGCGATTGACGCTGTCGGCGATGTCTATGTTGCTGACGCAACGGCGGGCGTGACCTATCTGAATCGCCAGCAGATCACCACGAGCTTCTTCCCGCTGAACGTAGCACAGAGCTCGGCATTCTCTTCGTTCATCGTGACGAACATCGGCAATGCGGCGCTCACATTCACCGGCGGCAGCGCCTTCACCGGCAGCGGCAACACGGCTGACTTTCAGGTGAGCGCATCGACCAACAATGGGTGCGCCGGAACGCCGCTGGCAGCAGGTGCGGGGTGCAGTTTGTCAGCAGTATTCGCGCCGGTTGCGCTGGGATCGTTCAGTGACAAGCTCACCTTCCCATCGAATGCAGGAAATGCTGCGACGGCCAGCTCCACGCTGACGGGCAACGGCGTGAACCTGCTCAACAGCAATCTGGCCATCAGCTCTACACCGAGCGCGGCGAACTCCATCAGCTACGGCACGCCCATCACGCTCACCTTCACCCTCACGCAATCCGGAACGACGCCCGCGACGGGCAGCATCCTGGTGCAGGTGAACGGAATTCAGCAGGCGGTACTGACGGTGACAAATGGAACGGCCACTTACAGCTTCAGCCCGCAGGCTGGAACATTCAGCATCGCCGGGCAGTACAGCGGCGACGCCAATTATGTATCGAGCCATGCAAGCCTGACGCTCACGGTTGTGCCCGCTGCAACCACGACTGCACTGAGCTACTCCGGCGCAGGGCTGAGTGTGCAGGGGAGCACCGTGCCATCGTACGTGCTGACCGCGACGGTGAAATCGCCCGCGGCGGGAGTGATCGGCGTGGTCTCCTTCAGCGCCGGGTCTACCGTGCTCGGCATGTCTTCGCTGAACGCCTCGGGCGTGGCGACACTGACGATTTCGGGCGCCGCAGCAATCAATGCGAACTCGAATCCGTCGTTCACTGCGAGCTATCTGGGCGGTGCGAACTTCGCCGGATCAACCTCCAGCGCGGTCAAGGTCAATGGAGACTTTGGGCTCGCTGCATTCAATACAACCCTGAGCGAGCCACAGGGCACGGTGGCCACCACCGCGGTCAGCGTGACGCCCTACATGGGACTGACGGGCAATGTGACGTTTGCATGCTCTAATCTTCCGGTGAACTCGCTCTGCCGTTTCCTGACCGCGACCAACAATATATTGACCTTCACCGGCAACAGCGCGACGGACGGTGTCGGCACAGTGCAGCTTGAGGTGTTCACGAATGTGCAGCCGACGCTGGCCCGCGCGCATACGCCGGCGAAACCCTGGAGCCTGCGCACCGGACTGGCTGAGGCCGGCTTCACCCTGCTGGGCGGCGTGCTGCTGCTTGCGCTGCGCAAAAAGAAAGCGCTGCCGAAGCTGCTGCTTGTGCTCTTCCTGGCGGGTCTGCCTCTGCTGGGGCTTTCAGGCTGCGGCGGCGGGACGAACTACTACGATCTTCCCGCGGCGACGACGCCGGTTGGAACCACGGTGATCACCTTCACGGCGACCAGCAGCAACGGATCGACGGAATCGATTCCGATCACGCTGGTGATTGGATCGGCAAACTAACGATGATGCAGTGGAAGGCGTTCAACGGTTTGATGAGGCAAAGAGTTTTGGCGATAGGTGCGAAACGCGGGAGTGCAATGCGCGCGCTTGGCCTGAGCGCGGTTTGTGCGCTGCTGGCGGCTATGCCGGGCGCGGCGCAGATGTCCATCGGCGTTTACGCAGGGCAGCCGGGTATCACGCCAAACACATCGCCCACGGTGACGCACGTGTGCACCGGCTCTATTCCGCTGAACGGCAGCTCCACGACCAAGCTGCTGGGCTCGAATACGGGTGACGGTTGTGCCGTGGCGCAGACCCTGGTATCGAAGCCCAATGCGGTGCAGTTCGATTCGTTCGGCCAGATCTACATCTCCGACGGCGGCAACTACACAGCGAACACCGATAGCGGCGACGCCGCCACCTACACCACTCCCACCTCCGCCAACAGCTATACCGGCACAACGCCGGGGCCGGGATACACCGGCGAGCTGCGCGTGGTCTACAACGGCACCAATACGGCGCTGGGCGCGGCGCTGGTAGCCGGCTACTCCAGCAGCACCATTCTCACCACGCCTGTGCCGGCCAACCTGGTTTACAACGTGATTGGCGGCGGCCTGTACACCGCCAGCGCGCAGAGCGGCGGGATTGGTTACACCACGATCCTTGCGACGGCAGCTGCCGCGGTGGATGCGGCAGGAAATATCTTTGAAGAGGGCAGCAACTACGTTCGCATGACGTATGTCGCGGGCACGCAGCAATCAAACTTCCTGGCGGCTGGCGGATCGGCTGCAGGGCCGGCGGGAACCACGGCGGCCAAGAACGGCTACTCCTATGTGCTGATCAATGCCAGCAGCCCGGGCACAGGTTACTTTGGCGATGGCGGTTATGTTCTGCTCTCGCAGTTCAACGGCCCCAGGGGCATGGCGGTGGATGCCAGCGGCAACCTCTACGTCGCGGATAGCGGCAACAATGTGGTGCGCGAGATTAATATTTCCGGTGCGTCGACCGATGCGCTGGGCAACGCAACCTCGCTGGGATATGTGACCGGGGTGGTGGGTGGTGCGGGCACAGGATGCGCAGAGGCGACCGTATCCAAGGGGACGTACACCGTATGCACTTCGGCGGAAACCGGCGATGCAGGGCCCGCGCGCTCCGCAAATCTCAGCAAGCCGACCGATCTTGCATTTGATAGCTACGGCAATCTGTATGTGGCGGATTACGGTGCGTCTACTGGCCGTGTGCGTGTGGTGTATCTGGGATCGCAGCCGCCGCCGGGCTTCTACGCAACCGCGGCGACAAGCTGCAATGGAGCCGCGAGCACAGCGACCACAGGCACGCTGGCGACCTGCAAGTACATCTACACCTATGCGGGCGGAGGCAGCAGCACGACCGCAGCCTCAGCCACTGCGATCAAGCTCAGCAGTGCCTCCGGCATCGGGCTGGATTCCACGAACAATCTCTTCATCGCGGATCCGGTGGCGAACCAGGTATGGGAGGTCATGGCCAGCAACCAAAGTGCGGCCATCGTTGCGGGCGGCGGCTCGACAACGGCCGAAGCGGCCTGCTCCACGGACGGCTATGGCGATGGCTGCGTTGCCACCCAGGCCGTGCTCTCTACGCCAACCGGACACATTGCCGTGGATAGCAACGGCTATGTCTACTTTGGCGACAGCGGCAACAATGTAGTGCGGGTATTGAAGCCCTATACCCAGGGCACCACGGCGCAGACGATCACCTTTCCTGCACCCACCTCGCCCGTGGCCTACGGCGCACCGTCCATCAATCTGGGTGCGAGCGCGAGCTCCGGTTTGCCGGTCAGCTACGCTCTGAGCGGCCCCGCCACGTTGAGCGGCACCACGCTCAGCTTTACCGGCACAGGCACCGTGGTGATCACGGCAACGCAGGCGGGCAACGCGGTATATGCAGCGGCCGCTCCGGTAATGCAGAGCATCGTGGTGAATACGGCGACGCTGACGGTCACTCCCAGCGGCACCCTGTCACGCATCTACGGCACGGCCAATCCGGCGTTCGGCTACAGCATCAGCGGATTCATTACGCCGGACACGCAGGCGAATTCCGTGACCGGCTCGCCCATTCTTACCACCACCGCGGTGCCGAAGTCGCCGGTTGGCACGTATCCCATCACGGTCGCGCAGGGAACACTGGCCAGCACCAGTGGAAATAACTATGCGTTCGCCTTGTCGACGGGCGGCACGATGAGTGTGACGGGAGGTGCGGCGCAGAGCATTCTGTTTCCACCGCTCGCGAATTATCCGAACAATGACACCAGCGTGCAGCTCTCCGCCTATGCGACCAGCGGCCTGGGCGTGACCTATGCCGTGGCCAGCGGGCCGGCCAGCGTGAGCGGCAACACGCTCTATGTCACTGGCACAGGAGCGGTCTCAGTGACGGCGTCGCAGGCGGGCAACGCAAACTTTGCAGCCGCCACGCCGGTCACGCGCACCTTCACCGCACAGCCTACTTCGTTTGTGGTGTTTGACAACATGTTCTATTCCGGCAAGCCGAGCACCAGTCCGTATGGCCTGATCCAGTCGAACGTGGTGTATGAAAACAAGATTTGGCCGGATGCAAACGGCACCACGCAGGCCGACGAACAGACGCTGCCGACGCGCGCTGCGTTTGATACGCTGATGGCGAATTACAACGCCGCCGGACCGATCGCGCTCGATGTGGAGCTGCTGGGGCTCTCATCCACCGCGAATGAACAGATACTGGCGACGCTGGCGGACTGGGCTGCGGCCGATCATCCGGGCAAGCGCGTGGGCTACTACGGCTACAACACCTTTGATAATGTTTCCACGGCACATCTGCCGTATGCGTATGCTCTGGCCACGCATGTAAGCGCGATGTTCCCGTCCATGTATACCTACAACGACGATCAGACCGCATGGGCCACGCTGGCAGCGCAGGAAGTGGCCGCGGCGCGCTCCATTGCGCCGGGCCAGCCGGTATATCTGTACATCTCTCCGCAGTATCACCCCGGCACCGCGAAGGCAGGCCAGTATGTGAGTGCGGCGTACTGGGCATTTCAGTTGCAGACCGCGTACTCGTTGGCCGACGGTGTGGTGATCTGGTCTTCGTCCAGCTACAGCTGGGACGATACCACGCTCTGGTGGGAGGCAACGCAGACTTTTATGCAGACGCTGAATTAGCGCTGCCAGGGGAAACGGCGTATTGAAACTATGAACGACAGATCATCCATGTCAGGGCGGCGGTACTCCAGCAGCATTGCAATGCTCTGCGCCGCCGCGGCGTTCGCGGCGCTGGTATCACTCAGCGGCTGCAGCGCGGGAGTGGCCGGAGCTGGCGGCAGCAAAGTTGCCGCCGTGGCGCAGGGGCGCGTCTTCGGCGGCCAGCAGCCCATCACCGGAGCGACCATCCAGCTTTATACCGTGGGCACGGCAGCGCGCGGATCGGCGGCGACGGCGCTGCTGACCAGCACGGTGACCACCAGCGACGGCTCCGGCGTTGGCGGCAACGCCGGCAATGCATTCAACACGCTGACGCCAGGCGGATTCACGATCACAGGAAAATATTCCTGCTCGTCAGCCACGCAGGTCTACATCACGGCGACGGGCGGAAGCGCGGGCGGCGGCAATAATTCTGATATCGGCCTGATGGCTGCGCTGGGTCCCTGCAGTTCGCTCAACGGCAGCACCTTCATCAGCCTGAACGAGCTCACCACCGTGGCAGCCGTGTATTCGCTCGCACCCTTCATGGTGGATTACGCGCACGTCGGCGCCAGCGGAAGCAATCCGACGGGACTGGTGAATGCGTTCAAGATGGCGAGCACTCTGGTGAACTTCCAGAGCGGGGCGATTGCGACCGCGGCATCGGGCATTACTCTGCCCACCACCACACTGAACACGCTGGCAAATATTCTTGCCGCCTGCATCAATGGAACCAGCGCGGCGTCGTCCGCAGCATGCACCTCGCTGCTGTCGGCTACGGGCGCAGCCGAGACGATTGGCGCAGGGCTGGCGATAGCGGCCAATCCGGGCGCTTCGTCCATCACCAATCTGTACACGCTGGTCACGGGTACGCCGCCGTTTTCTCCCGGTCTCACCCAGCAGCCGTCTGACTTCACATTGGCTGTCAACCTCGCCGGCTCGCAGCTGGTGAATCCCGGCGGCATCGCCATCGATGCCAGCGGGAATGCGTGGGTCACCAACGAAGGCGGTTTCTCCGTGGTGAAACTGCCGAACCTGAGTACAACGTTTAGCGCCACTGCCTACAGCGTCGGCTCGCTGCTGGGACCCCGTGGCATCTCCATCGATCGTGCGGGCAATATCTGGATCGCGAACACCGGCGGCAACAGTGTAGTGGAGATCAGCAGCACGGGCACGGCGCTTTCCGGTACGGGATACACCGGCGGTGGCATCTCCACGCCGGTCGCTCTCGCCAATGATTCCGCGGGTAATGTCTGGGTCGCCAACTTCGGCGGAAACTCCGTGACCGAACTCGGCAGCAGCGGCTCGCCCAGCAGCGCCAGTCCTATCACCGGATCGAGCGTACTCAGCGCACCCACGGGCATCGCGCTGGATTCCGCCGGCAGAGTGTCTGTGGCAAACTCCGGAACGGGACAGCTCTGCCTGTTCAGCAGCGCGGCCGTCCTGCAAAGCTGTGTGAGCGACGGCTATCTCTTCGGCAGCACCGCGCTTGCGGTAAGCAGCAGCGGCGCGGTTGCGATGGCGGGCAGCACCACCGGCATGAACGTCTCCGGAGCATTCTCACTTGCAACCACTACGGGCACGGTGAATGTGGCCAGCCCGGTGATGGGCGGCGGACTGACGTTGCCCGTGGCTGTGACCTATGACGGTAACGGGGTGTCGTGGTTTGCGAACGGTGCTTCTATCTCCGCGTTTTCCGGCAGCACGGCGATCTCGCCCAGCATGGGCTACGGCACGCTGAGTTCTCCCGCAGGCATTGCAGTGGATGGCAGCGGCAATGTCTGGACCGCGAACTCAGGCGATAGCTCGGTCACCGTGTTTGTGGGTCTTGCCACTCCCGTCACCACCCCAATCGCTGCCAACGTCGGACCATAACGGGCCGAAGAAAGCATCCTCATGAACAGACGCCGTTTTCTATTTGCAGCTCCCACTACTCTGGCGATGATGGAAGCCTCACGCCGCTACGGCTGGGCACAGACCGCGCCCCAGCCGCTTACGTTGAATATTCATGCTGACCAGCGCATCGGCGCCGTTCCGCAAAATGTGATGGGCCTGAGCTATGAGTCCACGCAGCTTGGCGAGCAGGAGTTCTTCGCGCCCGCCAATAAAACACTGGTGCGCTTTCTACAGACGCTCAGCTCGCACGGCAGCCTGCGACTGGGCGGCAACACCAGCGAGTTCACCTACTTCAAGGCGACGCCGCAGGTCGCAGAGCCCGCATGGTCGCCGCTGCCGACGCAGCCGAAGGAACTCACGCCCATCACACCCGCTGCGCTGCACAATCTGCGCCGCTTTCTGGATGCGACGGGGTGGAACTGCATCTACGGCCTGAACCTGGGCACGGGAACGCCGGAGCGCGCTGCTGAAGAAGCTGCCGCGGTGATGGAAATACTGGGCCCGAAGCTGGAGTATCTGCAGATTGGCAATGAGCCGAATAATTACATCCGCTACAAGCTGCGCCCCAGCACGTGGAATGAGAAGACGTACCTGGCGGAGTGGCTGAGCTTTGCGCGTGTGATTGTGCAGAAGCTGCCGAACGCGCGGCTCGCGGGACCGGATATGGGCGCCGACGCGGCGTGGATGAACCTGTTCGCGACGGAGGCCGTGGCAGAGATGAAGCAGCACCTGGTCGCCATCACCGATCACTTCTACGCCGAAGGTCCCCCGACCAGCCCTGAGTCCACCATGGATACGCTTCTGCTCAATCCGAAGAAGATCGATCATGAGATTGCCGTCACCGCCGCGGCAGGGCACACGGCGAAGCTGCCCTATCGCATGACGGAGGTGAACTCGTGCTACTCCGGCGGCAAGCCGGGCGTGAGCAATACGCTGGGCTCTGCGCTGGGGGCGGGGGACCTGACTCTCAAGCTGCTGGCTGCGGGATTCTGCGGCATTAATTTTCACGGCGGCAGCGCGCGCCAGATTCGCGCCTCACTGGGCGGCACCATGCCGGGCGATACCGTGGCTAAGAGCACGGCAGACGATTCGTACTACACGCCCATCGCCGGCAGCATGGAGGCAGGATTTTCAGCACGGCCCATCTTCTACGGGATGATGCTGGCCGCCAGCATGGCGGGGGGCGAACTCGTGAAGGCATCGTTCGCCGAACCGCAGGCGGCGGTCACCGCGTATGCAGCCGTGCATGGCGCGCCACACTCCATGCAGATTGCGATCTTCAATAAGGGAAGCGAGACTGCTGAGATTGTGTTTCAGGCTGGTGAAGCGCACGCGCAGGCATCGGTGCTGCGGCTCACCGGCGCTGCAGTCGATGCAACCGAAGGTATTCAGCTGGGCGGCGCTGCGGTGAAGGGCAACGGTGAATGGTCGCCACGCGCAGAGACGTTGCAGCGAACCGCGGCGGGAGAATTCAAGCTGAGCGTTCCCGCGGCCAGCGCTGCGCTGGTCACGCTGCGGCATGCCTGAGCGCCTTCAGACGATCAGCACTTCAATGCCTGCACTGCGCAGCGTCTTTACATGCGCGCCGAGTGCCTGGTTATCTGTGATGACGGTATGAATCGCCGTGGGCGGAACAATCAGCGCCATGCTGGAGCGGCCGAACTTGGTGGAGTCGCAGACCGCTACCACTTTGCGTGACGCATTCACCATGGCACGATTGACGCGCGATTCCAGCACATTGGGCGTGGTCACGCCTACCTTGGGGTCAAAGCCATCCACGCCCAGAAAGAGGATGTCAGCGCGAATCTGCTTCAGCACATCTTCCGCCAGCGGCCCCACCAGCGAAAGGGAATTCTTGCGCAGCGTGCCGCCGGTGAGGATGATCTCAAACCCGGTATCACTGAGTTCGGCGGCGATGTTCGCCGCGTTGGTCACGATGGTCAGGTTTGAGAACTTCCGCAGCGCGCGCGCAATCGCCATCACGGTGGTGCCGGAGTCGAGCAGGATGCACTGACCCTCTTTCACCAGCGCGACAGCGGCCGCGGCAATGCGGCGCTTCTCCTCCGTCTGATGCTGCTCTTTTTCCTTCACGGAAGGATCGACTAACGTGCTGCCGTTGGAGGGCAGCGCTCCGCCATGGGTGCGCTGCAGCAGACGCTGCGCCTCCAGATGATCAAGGTCTTTGCGGATGGTAATGGGCGAGATGCCGAGCGAGTCTGATAGTTCCGAGACCAGCACGCGCCCATCGCGGCTCAAAATCTCCAGGATGAGCTGGTGCCGTTCGCCGATTAGAAGATTCGTGCGTTCCGGTTGATGGACTGTGGATCGCTTGGCTGCAGGAGTTTTCATATGGTTTCGGATGTCCGTGGCGCGAAGGATTCGCAACCTTTCAATCCTAATCCATGAAAAAGAATATTGCGATACGTATCCTTACATTGCTTTTGACCCGCGCCAGGGTACCGCAGGCTAGCGCTTCAGAAACCTGAGAGCATTTTCGCGGTAGACCTTGCGCAGTACGTCATCCGGCAAATCAATGCCGTAGATGTTCCAGCGGCCCTGGCGCGAGGCGTGCGAAGGATACTCAAAGTACTCGTCCGCGGTCTCCAGGAAGCGGTAGTGGAGGCGGTACATCTCCACCTCGGGCAACAGGTCCGTGCCAAACAGAATGCGGTCAGGAAATTTCAGGAAGAGTTTGCGGGCGGTGTAGGGCTGGCGGCCCAGTTCCGGCGTGCGCGCGGAGATGTCGACGGAGACGTTGGCATAATCCGTCAGCATCTTGTCCACAAAGGCGAGGTCTTCGCCGCTTTCTCCCACATGCGCGCCCACAAAATTTGTCTGCGGATGCCGGCCGAAGACCGTATTGCGCTGGCGCAGCAACTCCCATTTTTCTACCGGCACGCCGCTGAACGCCCAGTCAGGATGCGCTGCGAGTTCTTCGTAGCGTTCGTTGAAGCGGTCAATGGGACGGAAGAATGCGGCGGGATCGGCCGTGTGGAACATGACGAAGAGGCCCAGTTTCGCCGCATGATCGAAGATGGGCGCAAAGCGCTCGTCGTCAATCCGCAGCAGGGTGCCCTTCTTATCGGCAAGTGAGAGGCCGAGATCCTTCCAGAACTTGATGCCGATGGCTCCGTGCTCCGCCATCTGATCCAGCCGGTCCAGGGTGAGGGAAACAAAGTCGTCGCGGTGCAGGTCGGCCCAGTCCATCCAGCCAATTGAGTAGAAGCGCGAGCGGTCCGCGGCGTGGTACAGGTCCATGATGCCGAGCGCTTCGCTGCCGGTGCGCATGGTGATGTTCACGATCTTCTCAATGCCGCACGCATCCATCACGCGCAGCACTTCGGCCGGCTGCAGGGAATCCAGATGATTGTGAAAGTCAATGGCAGGGAAGCGCGGGGTGCGCGGCTGGTGCGCTTCGGCCCGGATCTCTGAGACGGGCTGGAACGCGCTGAGCGGCAGGTCCACATCCACCCTGGCACTGACCATGGCAACGAATTTGTCTTCAGCCGGCATATTTTCTCCTGCAAACTTGAAATGTATCGTTTTATTTCGTCTTATATGTTTTACTCTATTTTTAGCGAGTTCGTCGACTGCAAAAAACAGGAGAAGCTTTCCATGCCCCATATCCTACAGCGAATCAGCCAGTCACTGCGCGATGGCGCGCCCACCGGCCTCTATTCCGTTTGCTCCACCCATCCGCTGGTGCTGAAGGCAGCGGTGCTGCAGGCGCTGACGGACCACACTCCGCTGCTGGTAGAAGCGACGTGCAACCAGGTGAATCAGGTGGGCGGGTATAGCGGCATGCGGCCGGCAGACTTTCGCGACTTCGTCTTCGACCTGGCGGCGGAGCACGGCTTCCCTCTGGAGAACGTGATTCTCGGCGGCGATCATCTTGGGCCCAATCCGTGGTCGCACCTGGCGGCGGAAGAGGCGATGCTCTACGCCGAAGAGATGGTGGCGGAGTATGTTCGGGCGGGCTTCGAAAAGATTCATCTGGATGCGAGCATGGCTTGCCGCGACGAGCAGCTTCCGTTGCCGGATAGCGTGGTGGCCGAGCGCGCTGCGCGGTTGTGCAAGGCGGCCGAGGCGGCCAGCAGCGGCAAGCCTTGCTTCTACGTGATTGGCACGGAGGTGCCGGTGCCCGGAGGCGCGACCGAGTCTCTGGCAGAGCTGGAGGTGACCCCGTACGCGCGCGCAGCCAGCACGCTGGAGACGCACCGCCGTATCTTTGCCGAGGCAGGCCTGGCAGCCGCGTGGCCGCGGGTGATGGCGCTGGTCGTGCAGCCGGGCGTGGAGTTCAACCATGACAGCGTGGTGGATTATGTCTCCGGCAAGACCCGTGAGCTGCGCAAGCTCTTACAGAATGCGAATGGCCTGGTGTTTGAAGCGCACTCCACGGATTACCAGCGGCCCGCGGCATTCCGCGAACTGGTGCGCGATGGATTTGCGATCTTGAAGGTTGGCCCGGCGCTGACCTTTGCTTTGCGTGAAGCGCTGTTTGCGCTGGAGCGGATAGAGCAGGAACTGGTTCCGGCCTCTGCGTGCTCCAATCTGCGTGACGTGGTGGAGCGAGAGATGCTGGAGCGCCCGCAGAACTGGGCGAAGCACTATCACGGCACCCCGAGCGAGCAGCAGATACTGCGGCGCTACAGCTACAGCGACAGGATTCGATACTACTGGGGCGTGCCGCCGGTAGAAGCCGCCGTGGCCACGCTGTTCAAAAATCTGGAGCAGGTTGTGATTCCCGAGACGCTGATCTCTGCCATGCTGCCGGAGCAGTACCACGCCGCGCGACAGACTGGCGTGCGGTTCACGCCGGAAGCGCTGGTGATTGCTAAAATTCAGCAGGCACTCAAGCCCTATGCTGAAGCCGGAATCTGCCGGCTGCCAACCGATGTGCTGCAAGCTGTATAAGGAACCGCACCATGCAAGCTACACGCCGCCGATTTATTCAGTCACTCACGCTTGCATCGCTCGCAGCCTCAGCCGGCAGGCGATTGCCGGCGCAGACGTCTGCGGAAAAACTGCCCGCGGTCGGCGATTCTCCTTCTGACCCCGGTCCGCTGGCAACGGATATCTCAGCGCGCATGACGCATGCGGAGATTGAGAAGGCGATGCAACGCGTAGGCACGTGGGAGCTGAATCGCACGCGCAACGACTTCAATGATGATTGGACCTTTGCCGCGCTCTACACGGGATTTATGGCCTGCGGCGACGTGCTGCATGATCCGAAGTACGATGCCGCGATGATGGCGATGGGGCAGAAACTGCACTGGCAGCCTGGCCCGAATCCGCTTCATGCCGATCATCAGGCAGTGGGGCAGACCTACCTGGAGCTTTATCTGAAGCACCGCGATCCTGCGATGCTTGAGCCTATCCAGCAGCGGTTTGATGCGATGATGCAGCACAAAGACGACCCGCAGAATCCTCTGTGGTGGTGGTGCGATGCGCTGTTTATGGCGCCGCCGGTATGCGCGCGTCTGTATGCGGCCACGGGCAATGCGGCCTATCTGGATTTTCTTGACCGCGAGTGGTGGACCACATCGGGCGTGCTGTATGACAACACCGAGCACCTCTATTTCCGAGACAAGCGCTACTTTGACAAGCGCGAGGCGAACGGGCAGAAGCTCTTCTGGTCGCGCGGCAACGGCTGGGTCAGCGCGGGGCTGGCGCGCATTCTGCAATACATTCCCGCTGGTCGCCCCGGCAGAGATCGGTATGTGACGCAACTGCGGCAGATGTGTGCGCGGATGGCGCAATTGCAAGGCGAGGATGGGCTGTGGCGCAGCGGTCTGCTGGATGCGCAGGCGTATCCGCTGCCGGAGATCAGCGGCTCAGGGTTCATCACCTATGCGATGGCCTATGGCATCCGCAGCGGTCTGCTGGAGCGCCGCAGCTACCTGCCCGTGGTCACGAAGGCATGGCAAGGCATCGTGGCGCACATCTATGCAGACGGCAGGCTGGGCTGCATTCAGCCGGTCGATGCTGCCCCGGGGCAGTTCAAGCCATCCTCAAGCTACGTGTACGGCGTTGGCGCATTTCTGCTGGCAGGGTCAGAGTTCTACCGCCTGGCTGATGCCCGGCATCACGCCACCGCGAAGCCCGCCTGAGCTTACTTCGCAGTGGGTGAACCATAGAGCGCGCGCAGAAAGAATTCATCGCCCTCCACATCGCCCGGTGTATTCAGGATGGCCGCAGCGTCGGCCACCGGATACACGCCCTGCAGAATGTAGAAGTAGGCGTCGTTGTGTATCCCGATCAGGTGGCCGTTGTTTGCAGCGTAGTAGGGAAAGGTCTCAGGATGCAGCGTCCACGCTGCGAGCCGGGCATACGCGCGGTGCAGCAGCGCGCCTTCGGGCGTTGCATACACATCCATGCCCAGCGCCTGATATATCTCCGCGGCCATCGTGACAGGCAGCAGCGTCCAGTGCTCATAGCTGATGCCTTTAATGCCCTTGGTCGGACCGTCGCACCAGTTCGTCGTATCGCTGCGGCAGGTCTCGCGCGGCAGCGAACCGTCCTCAGCCACCTGCGAGCGCATCAGTTCCAGCCAGCGCTCGCGTGAGGCGTTAATGAGTTTGTCATCCTGCAGAAACGCGCCGGCTGTGAGCTGCAGCAGCACGCCCCAGTTGCCGTGGTTGTTTTCGCGGCTGGTGTGAACGGCAGGCACCATCTTCTGGCGGACGCAGGCCGCGAAAGCCGCCGAGTTCCACGCGGGATCACTCTTCAGCACATAGGCAGACGCCAGCGCCGGGGGAGCAAAGAAGTTGAACTCGTCTTCACCCTGCTCGCTGCCGATGCGCGTGAGTGTGGCCGCCCATGAATCCAGCAGGCTCTCGGCTTTGGCTGCGTATACATGGTCATGGGAGATCTGATAGCAAACACCCAGGCGGTAGACGGCTGTCGCTTCCTTATGGAAGGCGACTTGTGATTTGGTCACGATGGGGCTCTCGCCTTTGGCGTCGTAGTGGCCGGAGGGTGAGAAATCGCCCAGGGGATATGGCTGGATCTTCAACTCATTTTTGCAGGCGGTCTGGTAGCCTCCCCAGTCCGGCAGCTTGCTGACCGCGGCAATTCTGCCGGCGGTGGGGAAGATGGCGGAGGGATACGCCACCGCGTGAGCTGCAGGAGACAAGCCGAGGCAGATGAGTGCGAGGGTGACGCCGGCGATCCATTTCAACATTGCGGTGTGCTCCGTTTGAGGGGATTCAGGCCAGGGCTGGAATATTTACCCTGAGATAATCTTTTACATCGTTTTATATCTTTTTATACCTTATACTGCTTTCACGTGAAACGCGAGGGCGAACCGGTTATGAATCTTTCTCGACGTAAATTTGTGGGCGCTGGCGCTGCTGCTCTTACCGGGACGGCGCTCGGGCTCGGCTTTCCTTCGGGCACATCGGCGCGCCCCAATGTGCTGATGATTATTACGGATGAGCAGAGCCTTTGGACGCTGAGCCAGTTTGGCGGAGCGCTGCCGGGCACACCGCATATTGATTCCATCGGCAAGCGCGGCGCGACCTTTCGCAACTTCTTCGTGACCAGCGCAGTGTGCACTCCATCGCGCGGCTGCTATATGACCGGACGCTTTCCCCACACGCACGGCGCGTACCACAACGATCTGCCGCTGAACCCGGATGAATTTACGCTGGGCCATCTCTTCAGCAACGCGGGCTATGAGACCGGCTACGCGGGCAAATGGCATCTGGATGGCAGGAACGATCCGAGTTGGCCGGATTGGATTCCGGATGCGCGCTCGTTCGGCTTCAAGGATCACCAGTGGATGTTTAATCAGGGGCACTGGAAGCGCATCATGGAGCGACCGAAGGATTGGCCGCAGAATAAATCGGAGGCGGTGACCTCCGCGAGCTTTGACGCCAATGCCGTGGCGAAGAGTGTGGGCGGCCCGCCGACCTACACGTCGCCGCAGCCGGATGGGCATCCTGACCTGAGCTATGCCGTCGGCGCTTCCGGCGAATTCTTTACCGAGTGGCTGACCGACAAGGCGATTGAATTCATTGAGCGTCCGCGCCAGTCGCCATTCTTCTATGTGCTCTCCTATCCTGATCCGCATCCGCCGTTCTCGGTGTCAGAGCCGTATGCATCGATGTTTCCGCCAGCCAGCATGAAGGTGCCGGAGACCTTCCACCAGAAGGATCTGCCGAAGTGGGCGGAGCAGATGCGGCAGGATGATTACAAGCGCGAGAACGTGACCAGCGGAGACGATCCCAGGCGCGAGATGACTCTGCGCACGCGCAAGGCGGAGTATCTCGGCATGATTAAGTGCGTCGATGACAACGTGGGCCGCATTCTGCAGACGCTGCGTGAGCGCAACATGCTGGATAACACCATGATCCTCTTCACCTCGGATCACGGTGAGTACATGGGTGAGCACGGCATGTACTTCAAGAACGCGCTGTACGAGCCTGCGCACCACGTGGGCATGGTGATGTGCTGGCCGGGCCATATCGCGCCGGGAACCAATGTGGAGCAGTGCGTTGCCAATGTGGATCTGCTGCCCACGCTCGCCGCCATGCTGGGATTGAAGACCGCCGGCAAAGAGCAGGGGCGTGATGCTTCTGCCCTGTTGCGCGGAGAAAGCAAGCAGTGGGATGACCTTGCCTACATTCACAAAGATAATTTTTCGCAGAGCGGCGTCTTTACGCAGCAGTGGGAGCTGGGACTGGCGAAGGATGGCGATCACGTGCTGTTTAACAGGAAAAAGGACCCTCTGCAGGTGAACAATCTCTACCATTCGCCTGCTTGCGCCGGGGTTGTGAAAGACCTGACGGCGCGTACCATCGCGCATAACCAGCGCGTGGGCTGCCCGGCGACGGAGTGGCTGGTAAAACTCGCGGTTTGACCGCGGAAACCCCGTATTCTGCTCATTTGTTATTTATTGTTTCGTTATATTGCGTTTACTGGTATTATGGCGGTAGATTCTCAGAGGGAGACACCAATTCATGCGGCATGATGTGAAAACACTGGCGGAGATCTACGGACAGCCCAAAGTCTGGCAGCGTTGCCTGGACGACATGGCGAAGATGGACCTGAACTCGCTGTTTGACGGCCACGATCCGCGCATCACGGAATGGGTATTTGTAGGCTGCGGAACCAGCTATTACCTGGCCCAGGCCGCAGCGGCCAGCATGACCGCGCTGCTGAAGGTGCCTGCGCGCGCTGTACCGGCGTCAGAGATTCTGCTGCAGCCCGAGCTGGTCTTTCCGCGCGGCGCAGGGGAATGTTTTCCGGTGCTGATCTCGCGCTCCGGCCACACGTCAGAGGTGCTGCAGGTGGCAAGCTGGCTGCAGCAGCAGAAGGCTGAGTTTCTGGCCATCACCTGCGACGGCCGCGAACTGGCGCAGACGACGAGCCGCATGTTGAAACTGCACGTGCTGGAAGAGAGCACGGTGATGACATCCTCATTCACGTCCATGGTGCTGGCGCTGCAGTATCTGGCCGCATCCATTGCCGGCGACCAGGCGTTTATCGCGTCGCTGCATGAGCTGCCCGCACACCTGGAGAGGCTGCTGAAGCAATACGGCCCGCAAGTGGAACGGTTCGCCGAAAACAATTTTGCAGACTTTGCTTTCCTCGGCCAGGGCGCGCTCTATGCCATCGCTTCAGAGACGGCGCTTAAGGTGATGGAGTCTTCCTCGACCTATGCGCAGTACTTCCACACGCTGGAATTTCGCCACGGGCCGAAGTCCATCGCCGGTCCCGGCACGCTGGTGGGCGCGCTCATTTCAGAATCCGGCTATGCCAGCGAAGAGCCGGTGCTGCTGGAGATGAAGGAGCTCGGCTCGCAGATTATGGCTGTCACCAACACGGCGTCTGCCGAACTGCGCAGCGCGGCGGATCTGCTGATCGAGCTGGAGTTGCCGGTTCCTGAACTGGCGCGCACCATTGTGTATGTGGTGTGGGGCCAGCTGCTGGGGAGCTACCGCGGTCTGGAAAAGGGACTCGACCCCGACAATCCAAAGAACCTCAGCCGCGTTGTGACCATCTAGGATGGAGTGATGAAGACCTTCGACATCACCATTGCGGGCGAAGTCAATCTTGACCTCATCCTTTATGGTCTGCCTGAGAGCATGGCAGTGGAGCGCGAACTGCTGGCCGATGATTTCCGGCTGACGCTGGGCAGTTCATCCGCGATCCTGGCGCATAATCTTGCGGCGTTGGGTGTGAAAGCCGGATTTGCGACCAGGGTGGGCACCGATTCGCTGGGCGCGATTGCGCTGCAGCGGTTGCAGGACGCGGGTGTCGATCTCTCCCGGGTGAAGACGGTGAACGGCCGGCAGACGGGCGTCACCATCCTGCTGCATCATGGCGCAACCCGGCATATTCTGACCTATCCCGGCGTGATGGCGGATATGACGGCGGAGGAGCTGGACTTTGACTATCTCGCGTCGAGTCGGCACTTTCATATCTCATCGCTGTTCCTGCAGAAGGCGCTCCAGCCCGGTCTGCCTGCGCTGTGCCGCAAGTTGAAGGCGCAGGGCGTGACCATCTCGCTCGACACCAATGATGATCCCGAGGATGTATGGGGTGCACCACTGGACGAGATGCTCGGCCTGGTGGATATTCTGCTGCCCAACGAGGATGAAGCGCTGCGCATGAGCGGTGCGGCGGATGTGGATAGTGCGATTGCCATACTGGCAAAACGCGTTCCCGTGGTGGCGGTGAAGTGCGGCAGCCGCGGCTCGCTGGTGCAGGCCGGCGAAGACCGCTGGAGCGTTGCGGGCGCCAAGGTGACGCCGGTGGATACCATCGGCGCGGGAGATAGCTTCAACGCCGGATTTCTGAAAGGTTATCTTGACGGTCTGGCGCTGCCTGCGTGTGCTGCACTGGGCAATGCCACTGCCGCTTTCTCTACGCTGCGGCCGGGCGGGACGGAGTCCTTTCGGGATAAGGCATTTCTTAACACCTTTCTTGCCGAACAACTGACCAGCCGCTAACCAGAGGCGATGATGCCGAAGTATATCGAGCTGCAAAATGAATCGCTACGCGCCCTGATTGCACCCGCTGAAGGCGGACGCATTGTGTCGCTGGTCAGCCTGCAATCGGGCGTTGAATTTCTTCTGCAATCGGAGCGCGAGTTTGTTCCGGTGCAGCCGGGGCGCGAGGCCAGCTTCCGCCAGGGCGCATGCGCGGGATTTGAAGAGTGCCTGCCCACGGTGAGCAAGTGCGAAGTGGGCGGCGAGGTGATTCCAGACCACGGAGATTTCTGGCAGCTGCCGTGGACCGTGCTGCCGTCGGCTCAGGACACCATTCGCATGACCGCCGATGGATTCAGCCGGTCGCTGCGATTCACGAAGAGTGTTTCGCTCGCGGGCGATGCACTGCACATCGAATATGAGGTTGAGAACATCGGCGACTGTGCGACGTCGATGCTGTATGCTGCGCATCCGCTGCTGGCGGTGGATGCGGGGGACTGCATTGTGCTGCCGCCGGAGATTGCAGAGCTCAGGCTGCACTCCTCGCGGCACAATCGCCTGGGCAAAGGTGGAGAGATGATTCCCTGGCCGCTTGCACCGCAGAATGCGGCACAATCTGAGCCAGTAGATATCAGCCGCCTGCAGGATGTGTATGCGGGCACCGCCGAGATGCTCTACAGTGGCCGGCTGAGCGAGGGATGGTGCGGCCTGTACCGGGCGCGGCACCGGCAGGGAATCATGGTGCGCTTTGATGCGTCGAAACTTCCTTACCTTGGGCTATGGATCTGCTGCGGGGGCTGGCCTGAGGATGGCGAAGGCGTGTTGCAACATGCTTTCGCGCCGGAACCGACCATCGCGCCCTGCGGTTCGCTGGCCCAGGCGGAGGAAGAGCAAATGGCCATTCAAATTGTTCCCGGTGAGCGTTTCGAATTCAATATTCAATTCATAGTGACAAAAAATGATGTAGGCAATGAAGCTTTTCTCTGCCATAGTGGTTGAAGCAACAACTGATATATCAGTTGTTTGCACCCTAAATGCGACATAAAGTCATAAAAATGTTTTTTTGTGGCGCATATGAACATATTGAGTTTATAGTGCAAGAAATGAAGATTTTCTGCCAGCGCCGGATTCTCGCTGGAGCCGTCACAAATTCAATCTGAAGCTCGATTTTTTAAGTATCGAATTCATGTGTTAGTGGTATCGTTTCTTATGCTTTTGTGAGGTTACATTATGTTTAAGCGTCGCTCGCTCCCTCTCCTCCTCGTTCTGTCTGTCTGCGTCTTCTCCCTCGCGCTCTCCGGCTGCGGCATGGTCGGCGGTGTTGCAACCACCGGAGCCACGCAATCTGCGCCGGTCTCGGGCACGCCCAGTGTGGCGCCGGGACAGATCGGCGGCATGGCACACGGTGGCCGTCAGGCAATCGTTGGCGGCACGGTCACGCTGTGGGCGGCCGGCAATACCGGATATGGAACGGGCGCCACGCAAATCGCGCAGACCACGACCGACAGCGGCGGTTTCTTCAATCTGAATGCCGCGACGGTATCCATCACCGCGTACTCCATCAGCAGCAATGTGGTGACCTTCACCGCCAGCAATACCCTGGCGGCAGGCAACAGCGTTACGCTATCGGGCTTCCCCACCAGCACTTTCTTTAATGGATTGTCAGTGACCGTGCTGGCGCAGGGGCTTTCGTCCACGCAGTTTGAAGCGAACTTCACGAACCCGGATGTATCGTCCACCACAGAGAGCGGCATAGCGTCGTGGGGCAACAGCAATCCGCTGAACGCCCAATGCACCACGGGCGATCATAATTACATCACCGTGACCGGCGGTAATCCGGGCGGCGGAACGAACAACTCTTCGGCCTTATTGCTTGCGCTTCCCACGGCATGTGCACCGGCAACGACCGGTGGGCAGTTTGTGGTGATCAACGAAGCGACGACGGTTGCATCCGTCTGGGCACTGCAGCAGTTCATGAGCATCTCGCCCGGCGGTACACCGGCATGGCAGATTGGCGCGCCGGCCAGCAATACAAACGGACTGAAGAATGCCTTCGCCAGCGTGGCTCAGCTGATCAATAACCTGTCTGCCGGAACCAGCGGCGGCAGCATCGTGGCCAATAACGTAAGCGGCGGGAGTGAACCGGGGAACTACTACACGGTGATCACGCCGGATTCAGCGCGGCTCTACATGGTGGCTGACATCCTGGCCGACTGCGTAAACTCCGATAGCACCACACCCCTCATCTGCAGCAGCTTGTTTGCTGCGGTCAGCCCCAGCGGAGCGATGTTGCCGACGGATACCATCCAGGTGGCCTACGATATCGCCACGGCCCCCGGTGGAGTTACCGCTTACTCCAGGCCAAGCGCAACCACCGGCACGATTCCCGCGGGTACTGCCCTGACCAATCCTACGAATAGCTGCACAGGAGTCGGTTGCGCCTGGGCACTTTATATGTGCCAGGATTTCGTGAACAGCACGGCGGTGCCTTACGCGACGACTGCATGCACCCAGGGTACCGCCACCACACAGACCTACCCGACAGACTTCGCCATTGGCGTGCGCTGGACGGGCTATGATACCTCCGGCAGACGCTATGGCGTGGCTCATGGCGACAATGCCATTGATACGGTTGGCAACCTCTGGTCGGCCGCCACGACCGCCGTCGCCACAAGCACCGGCTATCCGCTGGTAGAGTGGGATCCGCAGGGCCGTATTCTGCAGGCAGTCGGTGGTACCTTTACGCTGCCGTCTACTGCCAGTATCAGCGCGAACTTAGTAAGCACCGCTGGGGCCGCTGTAGCCGGCGGTCCGTACACCTTCACCCTGGGTACGGCGGAGGGTGTAAGTCTTGCTCCCGCCACGTCAGTTGTACCCTTCATCGCGAATGGGCTTGCAGTCGATACCCACGATAATGCGTGGATCTCGGCCTACACCGCAGGTGATCTTGGCAGCCTCACGCTCACCACGAGCGGTAACAACTTCTATCCGGGCATGCTGCTGCAGGTGGCGAATGCCAGCGTAACCAGCCCCAGCACCCCCACGACGACTTCCTATTCTTCGGTTACAGCAGTCTCCGGAACGGGCTCTGTGGCTACGATTACCTCGAGCAACTCTTACACCGTTGGAGAGAGTATTGAGCTGGTTGGCTTCACTGTAGATACGGCCCTCAATGGTCCGGCCACGGTCAGCAATCCAACCTCAACCAGCTTCCAGGTTGCAAGCACGGTTACCACTACGGATACCGGTTATGCAATTCCGGCTATCGTCCACGGCACTTCGACGGCGGGAACGGCTACACCCTTTATGACGGGTGCCACTCCCGGGCCGCTGGCTATCGATAGTGCCAACAACATCTGGCTGGCCACGAAGTCAAATTCGACGAGCACCAGCTACTTCAACCCGCTGACGATGATGACCGCGGCCAGCAACTACGGCACACTCGATGAGAACCAGACAGGATCGAGCGCCGGCTATGTCGTCATGGTGGATGGCATGGGCATGGCGTGGGTCACCAGCAACCAGTCGGCTCCCGGCAAGGTGATCATCCGTGCTACGCCGGCAACGGCGCTGAGCAGTGCGTCAACCTACAACATGAACGGCACGAATTACAACAGTGCGACGCCAACCGGTATCTCACCGCGCTATGGAGCACTGGACGGCAATAGCAACCTGTGGGTCGCAGAAGGCAGTGACACTTCCGCTTCCGGACAGATGGCCTACTTCCAGGCTCCCAACACCGGTTTCAGCCCGCTGCCCGCTGCCGATGTTCTCTACAAGACGGGATCGAATGAAACGTCCACCGTCTATGACAACAACGGGTCTTACATCTACAACATCGCGGCAGGCGGACTGGCGACGCCGTGCTCCGTCGGCGTCGATGGGGTGGGCAATGTCTTCTTCGGTAACTGTGTGACATCTACCAATGCAGGCATTTCGGAATACACCATCGCCGGCGGTTCTCTGTTGGCCATCTCACCCACGAACTCCAGCACCGGCATGCCGGCCTTCGGCTTCAATGACGATGTGCAGGACAAGCCGTCTGCCGAGGTGATTGACCGCAGCGGCAACCTCTGGATTGGCAATGCTTCCAATACATACGTCGGTCACATGATTGGTTTGGCAGCCCCGGTGGTCACGCCCATGTCCTCCGCCGTCACTCCGATCTCCACCACGATTACGGCCTGGAGCATCGGCGCAACGAATACGGTCGCGACCTTCAACACGGCCACCACAAACACCTATACCGTCGGGCAGAAACTGCTGCTCTCCGGCTTCGGCACCACGACGACTCTGAATGGGCAGATCGTAGCCGTGACTGGAACCACGGGAAGCGCATTTACCGCAACGCTGCAGACCGCGGGAACCGCGAATACCGGCGCCACGGAGAGCGGTGTGGCGGCGGCCAGCAACCTTGCAACCCGTCCCTGATCCACCACCCTGAGCGGATAGCCACATGACCTGTGGCTATCCGCATTTTTTTGGTCTTACGAGCAACAGGGAGACGACATGAAGATTTCTCGCCGCACCGTGCTCCGCACCACCGCGCTGGTGGCTGCGGATGTGGCCATGCACCGCAGTCTGCTGGACGCATCGCCGGTGGCACTCACGGAAGAGGAGCGCATGCGCTGGTGGAAGGATGCGAAGTTTGGCCTGTTCCTGCACTGGGGGCTGTACACCGTAGCCGGAGGGGAATGGAAGGGCAAGCCGACACGCGGCGCGGAACATTTCATGTTGTACGAGCGCATTCCGCTGCAGGAGTATGCGACTCTGGCGGCAAGTTTTAATCCGGTGAAGTTTAATGCTGAGGAGTGGGTGAAGTCCGCGAAGGATGCCGGGATGAAGTACCTGGTCATCACGGCCAAGCATCACGAAGGCTTCGCCATGTATGATTCACCGAGCAGCGATTACAACATCGTGAAGCGCACCCCGTACGGCAAAGATCCCATGAAGCCGCTGGCCGAGGCTTGCCACAAACACGATCTGAGGCTGGGCTTCTATTACTCTCTGGGCCGCGACTGGGCCGACCCGGATGTGCCGACCAATTGGCCGACGAAGGGCGGGCGCAGCAATACATGGGATTATCCGGATGAAGATGCGAAGGTCTTCTCCCGCTATTTCAATCGCAAGGTGAAGCCGCAGGTGCGCGAACTGTTGACGCAGTATGGCCCGGTGGCGGTGATGTGGTTTGATACGCCGGAGCTGATCAGCGCCGATGAAAGCCGCGAGCTGAAGGGCATCATCCGCACACTGCAGCCCGCATGCATTATTGATGACCGTATCGACAACGGACAGGGCGACTACAGCACCGCAGAGCAGAAGCTGGCGCGACCGGATCCCTCCAAACCCTGGGAGGCGTGCATGACCATGAGCCGCCACTGGGGATACTTCAAGCATGAGACGGGATACAAATCGCCGGAGGTGATTCTGCGCGACCTGATCACGGTGGTGAGCGAAGGCGGCAACCTGCTGCTGGATATCGGACCCACGCCGGAGGGTGAGTTTCCGCCGCAGAGCACGGAACGGCTGCATGCCATCGGTGCGTGGATGCGCGTGAACGCTGAGGCGCTGACGGGCTCGTCGCCGTGGACCCAGGCACAGGAGATTCCGCCCCAGGCACAGGCTGCGCCGATACCGGCGGCATCACCGGCGGCAAAGAATGGCGTGGCTGCGGACGCGGTCAACGATGCCACCTCGATTTCGACTTCTCCTGAGCTGCGCTTTACCGCGAAAGGCGGCGATGTATTTCTGTTTGCCATGAGCTGGAAGGATGCAGTGATCCATGCAACGTCAATGGCGGGGATGAAGGTGAAGCGGGTGGAGATGCTGGGCAGCACGGAGCGGGTTGCGTGGACGCAGGAAGGTGGCGGTCTGTCCATTACGCTGCCGCGGGCAGCTTCCGGCGCGGCAATCCCCATCTATGTATTTCGAGTGCAGGGATAGCATCGCACGGCCGTGAGAAGATATTTCCGAAGGAGATTTCCCCATGTCACAGACTCTTTCCACCATGATTCCGCTGGGCACGATAGCGCCCGCGTTTGAGCTGCAGGATGCTGTCACCGGCGATGCCTTTGGCCGTGATGATGTAGTGGCCGCGGGCAGCAGCGGCGGGCTGCTGGTGATGTTTATCTGCGTGCACTGCCCGTACGTGAAGCATGTGGAGGAAGAGCTGGCGCGCATCGGCGTGGACTACGACGGGAAGATCGGCATCGCCGCCATCTCCAGCAATGATGTGGATGAGTTTCCGCAGGATGGTCCGGCGGAGATGAAGAAGCAGGCGCAGCGGCTGGGCTTCCGCTTTCCGTACCTCTTTGACGAGAGTCAGGAGGTGGCGCGGGAGTACAACGCAGCGTGCACGCCGGACTTCTTTCTCTTCGATAGCGAACTCAAGCTCGTCTACCGCGGCCAGCTGGATGACAGCCGCCCCAAGCGGCCCTCCGGCGGCGGCAATGATGTGCCCGTCACGGGCAAGGATCTGCGCGCCGCGCTGGATGCGGTGATCGCAGGCAAGCGTCCGGACACGAACCAGCGCACCAGCCTGGGCTGCAATATCAAGTGGAAGGCCTGAAAACTTAACAGTGATGACGGTGATTTCAAGGATAAAGGCGATTTAAGGATCAAATACAAAAGCAAACTTGATTTTGAAAAGCTCTTGTCTTATCGCCGTTCTTCGGTCTTTATCATTGTCATCACCGTTAAGTCTCTACGGCATCTGCTGCTGGAACCAGTTCAGAGCACGCTCCAGCACGTCACGCTGGTGGGCGGGATCGTAGAAGTGGTGACCTTCATTCGGATACACCACCAACTGCGTCTGCACGCCTTCAGCGCGGAGGGCGTGCCAGAATTCAAAGGACTGCGGCGCGGGGCACTCGCCATCGCGATCGCCTACGACCACCAGCGTGGGCGTCTTCACATTCTTGATGAAGTTGATCGCTGAGCTTCTGGCGTAGACGGCGGGATCGTCATATACGCTTGCACCGAAGAACGGCACCATCCACTGATCAATAGAGTTTTCGCCGTAGTAGCTCTGCCAGTTGGAGATGCCCGCGCCCGCGACGGCCGCTTTGAAGCGGTTGGTCTGGGTGACGGCAAACATGGTCATGAATCCGCCGTAGCTCCAGCCGGTCAGGCCCAGGCGATGGTCGTCTACGGGATACTTTTTCTCCACCGCATCCACGCCGGTCAGAATGTCGCGCAGATCGCCGTAGCCGAAGTCCTTCACATTGGCCTGGGTGTACTTCTCGCCCTGCCCATAGCTGCCTCGGGGGTTCGGCATGAAGACGAAGTAATCCAGCGCGGAGAAGGGAACGCCGCCGTAGCCCAGTGCGGGCCAGCGGGGTTCATTCACATTCGAGGGGCCGCCGTGCACGAGCACGATCATCGGATACTTCTTCGCCGGATCGTAGTGCGCGGGGAACATCAGCCAGCCCTGCGCATGGTAGCCCTCGTTGGTCCACTCGACGGATTCCGCGTGGCCCCACAGCGGCTTGACGCCATCATTGATATGCGTGACCTGCCGCAGATGAGCGAGCTCGCCGGCGAAGACTTCCGACGGATGGGTGTAGTCAGACTGAATGAGGGCGACGGTATCGTCGTGCGCCACACTGATGGAGAGCGGGAAGTCCTCAGCGATAACCGAGGCGGGCAGCGTGAGGTTGAAGTCCTTATCGTCCGTGCGCGTGGCGGTGTTGTAACGGAAGATGTGGGTGCCGCGCGCGGTGCGCTCAGAGACGGTGAGTTCGCTGTTGCCGTGCCACTCCAGCCACGCCGGGGAACCGGGCCGGCCGGGGGTGATGTCTGTCGGCTCGCCGCCGGTGGCGGGCATGGTGTAGATATCGCCGCCGGTCGCACCCTGATCGGACATGAGCCCGCCGATGAAGGCGATGGTCTTGCCGTCAGGCGAGTAGCGCGGCAGGGCGATCTGCAGGCCGTGCAGCGGCCCGGCGACGGTGGTTGGGTCCAGCAATGGAGTCGGCAGAGCATTGGCGCTGCGACCGGCCTCGCCGGAGAGCGAAGCGGCGTAGAGCCTGGCGGTCCACCAGTTGTTCTCGCCCGGCGGCGGGGCAGCGACGTACAGGACGCCGCGGGAGTCCGGCGCCCAGGAGAATTCGTAGGCGTGCAGTTTGGTGCTGGAGACGAGGGAACTGGAGCCTTCTGCGAGATCGGCCATCCAGACGTGCTGTACCTCCACGCCGTCCTCGCCGATGACGCCGGCAAAGGGCTTCATGGGCGCAAGCGCGCCTGCGGTGCGGGTGGCGTTGGCGACGTAGAGGAATCCGATCTTATGACCATCGGGAGACCAGGCCGGGGAGGAGATATTGCCGGGAAGGCGGGTCAGCTGGTGGGCGACCGCCCTGGCCAGGGAATAGACGAAGACCTGCGCGAAGGGGCTGTCGCCTGCGTTGGGAATGCAGGTGGAGAGGAAGGCGAGCTGGGTGCCGTCGGGCGACCAGACGGGGGAGCTGTTGGCGCAATCGGTCTGCCCGCTGCCGGTGGAGACGATCTGGACGGTGGCCGGGTCGGCCGCCGGCAGCGTGGCCAGGTGCAGGAGGCGGAGCTTGCCTTGGTGCACGACATAGACTAAGTGTTTGGCATCAGGAGAGATAGCGGCATCGCCTATGCCGTGAACCGAGGCGATGGCGTTGAGGATGGCGGGAATGCGCGGGTCCTCATGCGGGGCAGCGGCGCCGGATTGGCCGTGGGCGGCGGTGAGCAGGCCGAGAACGAGGGCGAGGAAGGGGCAGCGGAGTCGCAGCGTCATGATGGACATAGTAATCTGGATGGAGAAGAAGTTTCTCGCAGCGCGGTGGAGAATTTGCATGGCGGGTAAATTAATTGCAAATCCATGAGGTTTTCCGCAGAAATAATTGACTCAAGACCCACGAGTTGATATTGTAAGAAGGTTCCGCGAGTATCCGGCGCGGCTCTGCACGAGGCCTGATGGGCGTAAGCCCTGTCGCTTCAGTCAAGAGCGCTTCAAGACCGGATGAACCACCACCTGGGCGGGCAGACGAATGAATAGTCTGCCGTTGTACGCCAAGGCCCCTCGCATCGGTGCCTGCGACCACCCGCTACCTTGGCGGGCTATGCAGGCCGGAACAGCGAAACGGAGTCGGCCTGGACAGGAAACTGTCGAATGCGCTCGGCCACCGTCGACTGTTCTCGTCTGGTACCTGGTAACAACAGACGCGAAGCAGGCACAACTTCGCGCAGTGCGTTTTTACGCGCTGCCTATTTGCGTGTGCGGCAATTTCGCATGAGCGCAGAGCGAAGGGAAGGCCTACCCGCGTTTGCGATGTGTGAAGTATTGTTGCGCGCAGCAAGTTTTGAGTTCTAAGGAGTTGTCCTCAGTGCCTACGTTCCATCAGCTCGTCAAGCAGGGCCGCACGCCCACCCGTTATAAGACTGCCTCGCCCGCACTGCAGGGTTCGCCCCAGCGCCGCGGCGTTTGCACACGCGTTTACACCCAGACGCCGAAGAAGCCGAACTCCGCGCTGCGCAAGGTCGCCCGCGTTCGCCTGACCAACGGCATCGAAGTTACCACCTACATCCCAGGCATCGGCCACAACCTGCAGGAGCACTCGATTGTGCTGATCCGCGGCGGTCGTGTGAAGGATCTGCCGGGCGTCCGCTACCACGTGGTGCGCGGCACGCTGGATTCGGTTGGCGTGGCCAACCGCAAGCAGAGCCGCTCCAAGTATGGCGCGAAGCGTCCGAAGGCTGCGGCCGGCAAGTAAGTGGTTGGGCGCCTTCCGGCAGGAACCGGGTGGCGGTACGGAGATTTGAGATTCTTCGCTGCGCTCAGAATGACAAAATTCTGGGTGGGTGAGTGACAAGGGTTTGAAGTTTGATTACAGGTTCAGGTCTTGAGAAGTCAACGGCCCTGAAGGAAGAAGAGAAGAAGAGATGCCAAGAAAAGGTTACATCGCGAAGCGTGAAGTCCCGGCCGATCCGGTCTATAACTCCACCCTGGTGACGAAGTTCGTCAACTCCATGATGTGGGGCGGCAAGAAGTCTACCGCGCAGAATATTTTCTACGCCGCGATGACGAACCTTGAGACCAAGGGCGGCGACGAAGCTCTGAAGCTCTTCAAGAAGGCCGTGGAGAACGTGAAGCCGCTGCTGGAAGTGAAGTCTCGCCGCGTTGGCGGTGCGAACTACCAGGTGCCGATCGAAGTTCTGCCGGAGCGCCGTACGTCGCTCGCGATTCGCTGGCTGGTGAGTTATGGCCGCGCCCGCGGTGAGAAGGGCATGGTGGAGAAGTTGACCGCCGAGCTGCTGGACGCTGCCAATGGCCGTGGCGCCGCGATGAAGAAGAAGGAAGACGTTCATCGCATGGCGGAAGCCAACAAGGCCTTCGCGCACTACCGCTGGTAGGTAGAAGCAGGGAATAGGGATTAGGGAACAGGGATTAGAAAGACAATCCTGTAAACAGGTTTGCAACCGCGGAGACTTCCGCAGAAGAGATACAAACGTGGCGCGCACTATATCACTCGATAAATGTCGGAACATCGGAATCATGGCGCACATTGACGCCGGGAAGACGACGACCACCGAGCGCATCCTGTTCTATACGGGTATCACTCACCGTATCGGCGAAGTGCATGAAGGCACGGCGACCATGGACTGGATGGAGCAGGAGCAGGAGCGCGGCATTACGATTACGTCCGCTGCCACCACCTGCACCTGGAACGGCATCCGCATCAACATTATTGATACTCCCGGCCACGTGGATTTCACGGCCGAGGTGGAGCGTTCGCTGCGCGTGCTTGATGGCGCGGTGGCCTGCTTTGATTCCGTGCAGGGTGTTCAGCCCCAGTCGGAGACGGTGTGGCGCCAGGCCAATAAGTATAAGGTTCCCCGTATTTGCTTCATCAATAAGATGGACAAGGCGGGCGCGGACTTTGAGTACGCGATTGACACCATCCGCAAGCGCCTGGGCGCACGCGCTGTGCCCATCCAGCTGCCCATCGGCCAGGAAGCCAAGTTTGCCGGTGTAGTGGATCTGGTGGAGATGCGCGCCATCCTCTGGCATGACGAGCAGATGGGTTCGCAGTACGACGTGGAAGCGATTCCCGCCGACATGAAGGAAAAGTGCGAAGCCTATCGCCATCAGCTTATCGAGACTCTCGCTGAGAATGATGACGAGATGATGCACAAGTATCTGGAAGGCGAAGAAGTTTCGGTGGAGATGCTGAAGAAGTCACTCCGCGCCGCGACCATCGCCATGCATGTGTTCCCGGTTCTGGGCGGCACGGCATTCAAGAATAAGGGCGTGCAGACGCTGCTGGATGCGGTGGTGGATTACCTGCCCAGCCCGCTCGATGTTCCCCCGATCACGGGTCTCGATCCGGACAATCCGGAGGGCGAGCGCCTGGTCCGCAAGCCGGATGATGCTGCTCCGTTCGCCGCGCTGGGTTTCAAGATCATGACCGACCCGTTCGTCGGCCAGCTCATCTTCATTCGTGTGTACTCGGGCACGCTGAAGACGGGCGATTCGGTACTGAATCCGCGTACCGGCAAGACGGAGCGCATTGGCCGCCTGCTGAAGATGCATGCGAACAAGCGCGAAGAGATCACAGAGATTCTGGCGGGCGATATCTGCGCCGCCGTCGGCCTGAAGAACCTGGTCACGGGCGACACCATCTGCTCAGAGAAGGCCCCCGTGGTGCTGGAGTCGATTGACTTCCCCGCGCCGGTTATCGAAGTTGCGGTGGAGCCGAAGACCAAGGCTGACCAGGAAAAGATGGGCATGGCCCTCGCCAAGCTGGCGCAGGAAGATCCCACGTTCAAGGTCCGCACCGACATCACCAATGGCCAGACCATCATCTCCGGCATGGGCGAGCTTCACCTGGAAATCATCGTGGATCGCATGATGCGCGAGTATAAGGTGGAAGCGAACGTCGGCAAGCCGCAGGTGAACTACCGCGAGACGATTCGCTCGAACGCCGAGGCGGAGGGCAAGTACATTCGCCAGACGGGCGGTTCCGGTAACTACGGCCACGCCAAGATCCGCGTCTCGCCGAACGAACCGGGCAAGGGTTACGAATTCAGCAACGATACCAAGGGCGGCGCGATTCCGAAGGAATACATCAAGCCGATCGACCAGGGTATCCAGGAAGCCATGCAGGGCGGCGTTCTGGCCGGCTACGAGATGGTGGACATCAAAGTCTCGCTCTATGACGGCAGCTATCACGATGTGGACTCCAACGAAATGGCGTTCAAAATCGCCGGATCGATGGCGTTCAAGGAAGCGGCGCGCAAGGCGAAGCCGGTTCTGCTGGAGCCTGTGATGGCGGTGGAAGTGACCGTGCCGGAAGAGTACATGGGCACCATCATCGGCGACCTGAACTCGCGCCGTGGCCGCATTGAAGGCATGGAGATGGTGGGCGGTGTGCAGGCGATCAAGGCAACCGTGCCGCTGAGCACCATGTTCGGCTATGCCACGTCGATGCGTGGATCAACCCAGGGCCGCGCAAACTTCTCCATGGAGTTCAAGCAGTATGAAGAAGCGCCGCGGTCGGTTTCAGAAGAGATTATCGCCAAGGTGCAGGGCAAGGAAAAGTAGTTCTGGCCGAGCAGTTGTAACGAATTTGTTGTAACGAATTAGGAAATACCAGGAGAGACGAAATGGCGAAGGAAAAGTTTGACCGGTCGAAGCCGCATGCGAACGTGGGAACGATCGGGCACATTGATCACGGCAAGACGACGTTGACGGCGGCGATCACGAAGGTGCTGGCGAAGCACAACCCGAACAACACGTTCCGTTCGTTTGACACGATTGACAACGCGCCGGAAGAGCGCGAGCGCGGCATCACGATCGCGACCTCGCACGTGGAGTACGAGACGAAGAACCGTCACTACGCGCACGTGGATTGCCCGGGCCACGCGGATTACATCAAGAACATGATCACGGGCGCGGCGCAGATGGACGGCGCGATCCTGGTGGTGGCGGCGACCGACGGTCCGATGCCGCAGACCAAGGAGCACGTGTTGCTGGCGCGCCAGGTGGGCGTGCCGTACATCGTGGTGTTCCTGAACAAGTGCGATGCGGTGGAAGACGTCGAGCTGATCGACCTGGTGGAGATGGAAGTGCGCGAGCTGCTGAGCAAGTACGATTTCCCGGGCGACGACGTGCCGGTGATCCGTGGCAGTGCGCTGGGCGCGCTGAACGGGGAAGCGCAGTGGGAAGCGAAGATCGACGAGCTGATGGAAGCCGTTGATAAGTCAGTCCCGCAGCCTGACCGCGCAGTGGATCTGCCGTTCCTGATGCCGATCGAAGACATCTTCTCGATCTCGGGTCGCGGCACGGTGGTGACGGGCCGCATCGAGCGGGGCAAGATCAAGGTGGGCGAAGACTGCGAGATCGTGGGCTTCCGCGAGACGCGCAAGACGGTGTGCACGGGCGTGGAGATGTTCAAGAAGCAGCTGGACGAAGGTCTGGCGGGCGACAATGCGGGCTTGCTGCTGCGCGGTATCGCGAAGGAAGACGTGGAGCGCGGGATGGTGCTGGCGAAGCCTGGCTCGATCACGCCGCACACGGTCTTCAAGGGCGAGATCTACGTGCTGAGCAAGGAAGAAGGCGGCCGTCACACACCGTTCTTCAACGGCTACCGTCCGCAGTTTTATTTCCGGACGACGGACGTGACGGGATCGGCGAAGCTGCCGGAGGGCACGGAGATGGTGATGCCGGGCGACAACGTCAGCCTGGAGATCACGCTGGGCACCCCGGTCGCGATGGAGAAGGGCCTGCGCTTCGCCATCCGCGAAGGCGGACGCACCGTCGGCGCCGGTACCATCGCCGAGATTATCAAGTAATTTCGGGGCGCAGCGAAGAGGAGAGATTCTTCGCTGCGCTCAGATAAAGTTTGCAGCAGTTGAACAGAAGTGAAGATGGGTTACGACCCCCAAAGTTCTTTGCGTAGATAGGAAAAAGACAATGGCTGGACAGAGAATCAGAATTCGGTTGAAGGCGTACGACTCGCGCATCCTGGATACGTCTACGGGCGAGATCGTGGACACGGCGAAGCGCACCGGCGCACAGGTTGCGGGGCCCATTCCGCTGCCCACGATGAAGAACAAGTATTGCGTGCTGCGTTCGCCCCATGTCGACAAGAAGTCGCGCGAGGCCTTCGAGATTCGCACGCATAAGCGGCTGATTGACATTCTTGAGCCGACGCAGCAGACGGTGGACGCGCTGATGAAGCTCGACCTGCCGGCCGGCGTCGACGTCGAGATCAAGACGGTTCAGAAGTAGACCGCGCACTACGAGGCGTCTGAGCCTCGTGCGGTCATCCCGAGAAGCGCAAGCGACGAGGGATCAGGCAATTACACCTACAGTGCGCACAGCGCATGATGAGGAGAGGAAGATATGGCAGTTACAGGAATCATCGGTAAGAAGATTGGTATGACGCAGGTGTTCGACGAGCGTGGCGATGTCCACCCGATCACCGTGTTGAAGGCGGGGCCGTGCGTGATTACGCAGCTCAAGACTGCTGCCCGCGACGGCTATGATGCCGCGCAGGTTGGCCTGGTGGAGTTCGTGAAGGCGAGCAAGGTGAACAAGCCGATGACCGGCCACTTTGCCAAGTCCAGCGTTCCCCCGGTCCGCATGGTGAAGGAGTTTTCGCTGGAATCGGCTGACGGCACTGCGAGCGATGTGAAGGCTGGCGACCAGATCCTGGTCGACATCTTCTCCGACGAGAAGTATGTGGATGTGATCGGCACGTCAAAGGGCCGCGGTTTTGCCGGTGTTGTGCGGCGTCATGGTTTCGGCGGCGGCCCCAAGGCCCACGGCCACATGTTCCAGGTGCAGGGTTCCATCGGTGCATCGAGCTTCCCTTCGCGCGTATTCCCGGGCCAGCGCATGCCGGGTCACATGGGCGCGGAGCAGGTCACGGTCCGCAACCTTCGCATCCGCGGTATCGATGTGGAAGAGGGCTTGCTGATGGTTGAGGGTGCGGTTCCGGGAGCGCGTGACGGTTACGTGCTGATCTCGAAGGCAAAGTCTCCGCCGCGCGAGCGCCGTGGATTCGCCGGTTCGGGTACGGTCGATCCGCTGAAGGCTTCCAAGAAGGCTGCTCCTAAGAAGAAGTAGTTGCGGAGCGGGAAGCAAAGCGCCTGCGGGTGCAAGAGCAAAGATTGAAGCTGCAAGCGGCGCACTGAGGCCGGAAGCGGCGTGAAAAGAGAAGGACGATGGCAAAGATTGATGTAGTCAAACTCGATGGGACCAAGAGCGGCCAGTTTGATCTGGCTGACGAGGTCTTCGCTGCGAGCGTGATCAACGAGCCGCTGATGTGGGAGGCGGTGAAGCACTACCGCGCAGCCCTGCGGCAGGGTACCGCCGCAACCAAGAATCGCAAGCTTGTCTCCGGCGCAGGCAAGAAGCTGTGGAAGCAGAAGGGGACCGGTCGCGCACGCGTCGGTTCCATCCGCACTCCGCTCTGGCGTGGCGGCGGCACGGTCCACGGACCTCAGCCGCGCAGCTATGAGTACGCGTTCCCCAAGAAGAAGCTGCTGGGCGCGCTGCGCTCCGCGCTGGCGACGAAGCTGGCCGACGGCAAGCTGATCGTGGTGGATTCGCTGGAAGTGAAGGAAGCCAAGACCAAGCACTACCGCACGGCGCTGAACAAGCTGGATGCCAAGCGCACCGCGCTGCTGGTGGAGAGCGCGCAGAAGCTGACCGACGGCCTGTATCTCGGTTCGCGCAACCTGCAGGGAGTCGAGCTGGTGCTCAGCTCTGAGGTTCACCCGTACGATCTGCTCCGCCACGACCGCGCGATCTTCTCGCAGGATGCGCTGTCTGCTCTGCAGGACGTGCTGAAGAAGTCCGTATCCAAGCGCCGGCTCGCCGCGCAGAAGGAGGTCGCATAAATGTCGAATCTCTATAGCGTTATTCGCCGGCCGCTGATCACCGAAAAGGGACTGACCGTGAAAGAAACGGAAGGCACCCTGGTATTTGAAGTAGCGCCGACCGCGACCAAGACCGAAGTGAAGAAGGCCGTTGAGACGCTGTTCAAGGTCAAGGTGGCTACGATTCGCACCGCCAACGTGGAAGGCAAGGAGCGCCGCCGCGGCCAGTTTGCCGGCTACCGCCCCGACTGGAAGAAGGCGTACGTTCGCCTGAAGGCCGGCGAGAAGATGCCGGACTACGTCAACAATCTCTAACGAGCAGGAACCGGGCTCAGGGATTCAGGAATAGAAAATTTGAAGGTGCCCGATAGCGCTGAGCGCTGTGGGCGGGCAAGGGAAATAAGACAATGCCGATTAAAACATTCAGACCGATTACACCGACACTGCGCTTCAAGACGACGCTGGTCAATGACGACATCACGACGGACAAGCCGTACAAGCCGTTGCTGGGCGTGAAGCAGCGTACCGGCGGCCGCAGCAGCGCCGGCAATATGACCATCCGCCACCAGGGCGGCGGTCACAAGCAGAAGCTTCGCTTGATTGACTTCAAGCGCGACAAGTTCGGCATTCCGGGTACGGTGGCGACGATCGAATACGATCCGAACCGCAGCTCGCGCATCGCCCTCATCAGCTACGCGGACGGCGAGAAGCGCTACATCATTCAGCCGATCGGCCTGAAGGTCGGGCAGAAGATCATGTCTGGCCCCGAGGCGGACATTCTGGTCGGCAATGCGCTGCCGCTGAAGAACATCCCCACCGGCACCATTCTGCACAACATTGAGCTGCGCCCCGGCAAGGGTGCGCAGATGGCCCGCTCGGCCGGCGCACAGGTGAATCTGGTGGCGAAGGAGGGCGATTATGCCCTGCTGAAGCTGCCCTCCGGCGAGACTCGCAAGGTGCTGGTGGATTGCATGGCGACGGTTGGCCAGGTGGGCAACACGGACCACGAGAATGTGACCATCGGCAAGGCCGGACGCAACCGCTGGAAGGGCATCCGCCCGGCCAACCGCGGCGTCTCGATGAACCCGGTCGATCACCCGCACGGCGGCGGCGAAGGCAAGACCTCCGGCGGCCGTCATCCGGTTACGCCCTGGGGCAAGCCGACGCGCGGATACAAGACTCGCAACAACAAGCGGACCGACGTATTCATCGTCAACCGCCGCAGCAAGTAAAGCAGTTTTTAGCCGTTCGCTCTCAGCTTTTGCCGGGGGCCGCGGTGGAACAAATGATTGAGCTAACAGCTAGAGGCTAGAAGCTAATAGCTAACGGAGTTTGACTGATGGCACGTTCCATGAAGAAGGGCCCGTTCATTGACGGGCATTTGATGACGAAGATCAACGTGATGAACGCGGCGAATGACAAGAAGGTGCTGCGCACCTGGTCGCGCCGCTCCACGATCCACCCTGACATGGTGGGCCACACCATTGCCGTCCACAACGGACGCAAGTTCATCCCGGTCTACGTGACGGAGAACATGGTGGGCCACAAGCTGGGCGAGTTTGCGGCAACGCGGCAGTTCCGCGGCCACTCGGCGAAGGCTGCCGAGACCACGGCGAAGCCTAAGGGCTAAGCAGCTTTCAGCCGTTAGCTTTTAGCGTTGAGCTAGGGCGGCGGCAAGATACGAAATTGAGCTAAGAGCTAAAGGCTAGAAGCTAACAGCTCGTAAGAAGGATTGAGTTATGGCACAGGCAACAGTAAATACGAACGAGTTCCGCGCCGAAGCGAAGTTTCAGCGCACCAGCCCGCAGAAAGCAAAGCTCGTGCTGGACATGATCAAGGGGCTGCGCGTGGAGACGGCGCTGAACACCGTGCATTTCACGCAGAAGCGCGTCGCGCCGATCGTCGAGAAGGTGCTGCAGTCGGCTATCGCCAACGCCAAGCATCTGTCGGACGAGCGCGGCCTGGACGTGGACGTGGACAACCTCTACGTGAAGACCGCGATTGCCAACGAAGGCCCGCGTGCCAAGCGTATCCGCCCTGCCCCGATGGGACGCGCGTTCCGCTACCAGCGCCGCACGGCCCACATCATCGTGACGGTGGCCGAGAAGAAGCCGGCTGACGTTGCGACCGTGGTCGGCGAAGCTCCGGCGGTTGCAGCAAAGCCTGTGCGCAAGGCTGCCGGCAAGCCCGCAACCAAGGGCGCGACCAAGGGAGCCGAGGCGAAGACTGCCACGGCGGCCCGCAAGAAAGCAGCCGCTCCGAAGAAGTCTGAGTAGTCAACGAGTTTTGCAGCAGTGATTTTGGCAGTACGCAGTCAACAGATTTGCACTATGCCGGTTGCTCAACAGCCGGAGAGGATGAAGGAAGCGATATGGGACAGAAGGTCCATCCGTACGGATTTCGACTCGGCGTCAACAAGCCGTGGAAGTCGCGCTGGTTTGTGGAGCGCGGTTATGACAAGCTGCTGGTCGAAGACGTGCAGCTCAAGAAAGAGTTGCGCGAGAAGCTGAAGGCCGCCGGCGTGAGCTCGGTTGAAGTCGAGCGCCCCGGCAACAAGCTGCGTCTCATCATCCGCACTGCGCGTCCGGGTATCATCATCGGCCGCAAGGGCGCGGAGATCGACAAGCTGAAGGCCGACCTGCAGAAGCGCACCAGCCGCGAGGTGTTCATTGACATCCTCGAGGTGAACAAGCCTGAGCTGGACGCTCAGCTGGTGGCCGAGAACATCGCGCTGCAGTTGGAGAAGCGCGTCAGCTTCCGCCGCGCGATGCGCAAGAGCGTGGATTCCGCGCTGCGCTTTGGCTGCAAGGGCATCAAGGTTCGCGTCTCCGGCCGTTTGAATGGCAATGAGATTGCGCGTTCGGAATGGTATCTCCAGGGCCGTCTGCCGCTGCACACGCTGCGCGCCGACATCGACTACGGATTTGCCGAGGCGCACACCACCTACGGCATTATCGGCGTCAAGACCTGGGTCTACCGCGGCGATATCTACGAGCAGAAGAAGCGTCAGGCGCCGCCGGCGATTACAACCGGCGCGTTCTAAGCCGAGCACTACGAAGTACAAAAGTTTAGCTGGGAGTTTGTTATATGTTGATGCCCAAGAAAGTTAAGTACCGCAAACAGCAGCGCGGCCGCATGTGCGGCAAGGCGTGGCGCGGATCAGAGCTGGCCTTCGGTGACTTCGGTCTGAAGGTGCTCGAGTGCGGCTACATCACGGATCGTCAGATCGAAGCCAGCCGTATTGCCATGACGCGTTTCATCAAGCGCGGAGGCAAGGTGTGGCTTCGCCTGTTCCCGGACAAGCCGATCACCAAGAAGCCGGCCGAAACCCGTATGGGTAAGGGCAAGGGCGCGCCGGACCACTGGGTCTGCGTCGTCCGCCCGGGCAAGCTGCTCTTTGAGATGGAGGGCGTAACGCCCGAGGTCGCAAAGGAAGCGATGCGCCTGGCCAGCCACAAGCTGCCGCTCAAGACCACCTTTGTGCAGCGCCACGATGTGAAGGTAGTGGCGGCGAAGTAAGAGCGCTTGAGCCACACACGCGGTCCTGAGCGATGCGAAGGGTCTGAACGACAAGAATTTGCAGTATGAGAGAGAAGAGTATGGAACTCGATAAGCTGATTAGTTTGAGTGACGCGGAGTTGAAGCAGCAGGAGCAGCAGTCGGCTGAACAGCTCTTCCGCCTGCGCTTTCAGAAGAGCCTGGGCAACAATGAGGGCATCAAGAAGCTGCGCACGCTGAAGCTGGACATTGCGCGCATCAAGACCATCGCGCGGCAGCGTGAGCTGGGTATTACGCAGCCGGTTCGCGCCGCCAAGCCGGCGGCAGAGCCTGCCGCGAAGGTTGCCAAGGCCAAGAAGCCGGCAGCCGCCAAGAAGACAACCGCCAAGAAGGCGGAGAAGGAATAAGTCATGGCAGAAGCAATCGCAAAGGCAGCAACTGAGACCGCGGGCCACCGCACCGAGAAGGTCGGCGTGGTGGTGTCGACCAAGATGCAGAAGACCATCGTGGTCGAGATCGAGATGCGCAAGGCGCATCCGAAGTACAAGCGCGTGATGAAGTCGAACAAGAAGTTCTACGCACACGACGAGCAGAACTCGGCGCGCCTGGGCGACGTGGTCCGCATCCGCGAGACGCGGCCGCTGAGCAAGCTGAAGCGCTGGCAGCTGGAAGAGATCGTGCGGCGCTCGTCGCTGGCGCAGCTGCCTGATGTGAAGGAAGACGTCGTAGCGTAAGTTTTCTCCGCCCGCAGGCGGATGGTTTTGGACCGCGGTACGCGCACAGCGCCGCCGCGAACGGATAGGAGCTCGATATGGCAGTTCAGATGCGAACGATTCTCGATGTGGCCGACAACTCCGGCGCCCGTAAGCTGCAGGTCATCCTGCCGCTGGGTGGCGGTCTGGGCAAAAAGGCCGGTCTCGGCGACGTGGTAACCGCCGCGGTGAAGGAAGCTTCGCCCGACGGCACGGTGAAGAAGGGCAAGGTAGTGAAGGCTGTGATCGTGCGCTGCCACAAGGAGTATCGCCGCCGCGACGGCACATACATCCGCTTTGACCAGAATGCCGCGGTCGTGATCAACGACGCCGGCGAGCCGGTCGGCACGCGCGTGTTTGGCCCGGTGGCCCGCGAACTGCGCGACAAGAAGTTTCTGAAGATCGTTTCGCTGGCACCGGAAGTCATTTGAAGGTGCTGCGCGCACGGCGAGTCGCTTCGCGTGACGGCAGCAAGTTTTGTAGTCAATGAACACAAAGGCGGATTCCGGCTCCGCAGCAATGGATCGCCGAGGAGGAGAGAGCAATGGCAGGCATCAAGATTAAGCGTAATGATCGTGTGGAAGTGATCGCGGGCAAAGACAAGGGCAAGCAGGGCCGCGTTCTGCGTGTGATCGCAGACAAGAACCGCGTCCTGGTAGAGCACGTGATGATGGTGAAGAAGCACGTGAAGCCGAACCCGCAGAAGAATATTCAGGGCGGCATCGCAGAGCAGGAAGCGCCGATCCACATCTCCAACGTGATGCTGCTGGATTCAGAAGGCAAGCGCAGCCGCGCAGGTTACAAGCACGAAGGTGACACCAAGGTCCGCATTGCCAAGAGCAACGGCCAGGCCATCGCCAGCAAGAAGTAAAAGAAGATTCCGCCGCGTTGCAGCGGAATGACAAGTAGGACTAGGAATCAGAAACGGTAAGACTGGAACAACGGAGCACCCCACGCAACGGTAGACGGGTTCAACCCACTCCGGGACCGTGAGAAAAGAGAAGAGACAATGGCATCGAGACTGAACCAGAAGTACAACAAAGAGATTAAGGGCAGCCTGCAGAAGGAGCTCGGCCTGGCCAATACCATGGCCGTGCCGAAGATCGAGAAGATCGTGATCAACATGGGTCTGGGTGAAGCCACGCAGAACGTGAAGATCATGGATCCGCTGATTGCGGATCTCGCATCCATCGCCGGCCAGAAGCCGGTCATCACCAAGGCGAAGAAGTCCATCGCTGCGTTCAAGCTGCGCGAGGGCATGCCGATTGGTGCGATGGTCACGCTGCGCGGCGACATCATGTACGAGTTTCTGGACCGCCTGATCTCCATCGCTCTGCCGCGCGTGCGCGACTTCCGTGGCGTTTCGCCGAAGAGCTTTGACGGACGCGGCAACTACACGCTCGGCCTGCGCGACCAGCTGCTGTTCGCCGAGATCGATTATTCGAAGGTCGACAAGACCAAGGGCATGAACGTCACCATCGTCACCACGGCACAGTCGGATGATGATGCGCGCTCGCTGCTCAAGGCTTTTGGAATGCCCTTCCGCGTTGGCGCATAAGCGCAGCGCACGCAGTCAACAAGTTTGAGATCGCACCACAGAGAGTGAGAAAAGAACATGGCAACAACAGCAAAGAGAGTGAAAGACGCACGCAAGCCCAAGTTCAAGAGCCGCCAGCATAACCGCTGCCAGCTCTGCGGCCGTCCGCGCGCCTTCCTGCGCAAGTTCGGCGTATGCCGTCTGTGCTTCCGCTCGCTGGCGCTCAAGGGCGAGATCCCAGGCGTCGTCAAGTCGAGCTGGTAGTGCTGGGCGCACGGCCGAACGCTCGCTTCGCGAGCAAAACAAGTTTGTGACGGCTGAAAAGTAGCCGCCACCGCAACAAGTAATAAACATTCCCGCTGGTTCTCACGGTGCTGCAAGGCCGGAGCGAACGGGGAATGAAGGAGACAGAATGAACCTGACCGACCCAGTAGCAGATTTTCTGACGCGCATCCGCAACTCCATCCGTGCGCGCCACCAGAAGCTCGATGTTCCGGCCTCCAAGCTGAAGGCTGAGATCGCCCGCATCCTGAAGGAAGAGGGCTACATCGCCAACTACAAGGCCACCGAAGAAGACGGCCACAAGATCATCCGCGTGTATCTGAAGTACACCGCGTCCAACGAAGCCGTGATCCGCGATCTGAATCGCGTGTCGCGCCCCGGTTGCCGCGTGTACGTCGGCCGCGACGAGATTCGCCGCGTACAGGGCGGTCTGGGCATCTCCATCCTCACCACGCCGAAGGGCGTGATGACCGGACGCCAGGCGCGCCGCGAAGGCGTTGGCGGCGAGATCCTCTGCGAAGTCTGGTAGTCCTGCGCGGACGGCGGGACGCGCGCTTTGCGCGCCATCGTTGTCCGCATGAAAAGTTTTGCTCTGCCGGGTAAAGTTTGGCAGAGGGCAAGAAAAGCACGACGGTGCGTAAGCATCTGAAGGCTGCAGTGGAACGGAATCAGTTGGCAACGGGCAACTGAAATCTGACAACTGAAAACTGTCTTTCCGGGACTCGCAAGCCATAAGGAATACGAAATGTCACGAATTGGAAAACAGCCGATCGCCATTCCTGCCGGCGTCAAGTACGCGGTGGAAGGCAACACGGTCAAAGTAACCGGCCCCAAGGGCAGCGTGGACGCGCTGCTGCCGCAGGGCATCAAGCTGACGGAGAAGGACGGCATTCTGCACGCGGAGCGCGAGAACGATTCGCAGGCGGCAGTGCATGGCCTGGCCCGCGCCCTGGTTTTCAACGCAGTGCAGGGTGTGACCGCCGGCTGGACGAAGGAACTGGACATCGTCGGCATCGGTTACCGCGCTGAGCTGAAGGGCAAGCGCACCGTGGTGTTCACGCTGGGCTATTCGCACCCGATCGAGTTCCCGCTGCCTGCCGGCATTGACGTGGAGATTGACGCCAAGCAGCTGCACCTGACGGTGAAGGGCATTGACCGCCAGAAGGTTGGCCAGGTGGCCGCTGACATGCGTTCGCTGCGCAAGCCCGATCCATACAAGAACAAGGGTGTTCGCTACTCGGACGAGAAGCTGAAGAAGAAGGTCGGCAAGACCGGCGCGAAGTAGGCCGCGCATAGCGGGCGTCTGAGCCCGCTGCGGCCATCCTGAGCGCAGCGAAGGATCTGTACCACTAACTTGAACCGAACGGCGTTCCACTGGGCCGCCGCTATTAGGAAGGAAGAGACATTATGATCCAGCAGAAGCAGAGAAACGTAGTTCGCCAGCGCGTGCATTCGCGCATCCGCGAGAAGATGAGCGGCACCGCCGAGCGTCCGCGCCTGAACGTGTACCGTTCGCTCAACCACATCTACACCCAGCTGATTGACGATGCTGCGGGCCAGACCCTGGCATCGGCATCCACGCTGGCAGCCAAGGCGAAGACCGGCGGCAACGTGGATGCGGCCCGCGAAGTGGGCAAGCTGATCGCAGAGAAGGCGCAGGAGCAGGGCATCAAGAAGGTAGTCTTCGATCGCGGCGGCTATCTCTATCATGGCCGCATCAAGGCGCTGGCAGAAGCAGCGCGTGAAGCCGGTCTCGACTTCTAAGCAACGCCGCGTACAGTGTGCGCGGGCAAGAAAAGTTTTGGGTGATGCGCGAAGCACACCGGAAAGATGGACAAGTATATGGCAGTCATAAAGAAGAAGCTCGATGCCAACAAGTTCAACCTGAAGGACCAGGTGGTCTCGATCAACCGCGTGACCAAGGTCGTCAAGGGCGGCAAGAACATGTCGTTCGCGGCGCTGGTAGTGGTGGGCGATCCGGGCGAAGGCGTGGTTGGCTATGGTTCCGGCAAGGCGAAGGAAGTGCCCCAGGCAATCCGCAAGGGCATCGAGTCCGCCAAGAAGAACCTGTTCAAGATCAACCTGACGGAGACCACGATTCCGCACCAGGTGCTGGGCCACTACGGTTCCGGCGAAGTGCTGCTGAAGCCGGCGCCTGAAGGTACCGGCGTGATCGCGGGCGGCGCAGTGCGCGCGGTGATGACGTCAGCCGGCGTGCAGAATGTGCTGACCAAGTCACTTGGCTCGGCCAATCCGCACAACGTGATCAAGGCGACCTTCGATGCGCTGATCCAGCTGCGCGATCGCGAGGAAGTGGCCGCCAACCGCGGTAAGACAGTGCAGGAACTGTAAGAGATTTTTTGAAGCGCGGCGCATGATCGCCCGCGCAGTGAGGAAAAGCGTTATGGCAGAGACAGCAAAGATCAAGATCCAGTACGTCCGTTCCAAGATCTGCACCCCGGTGAAGCACAAGCTGGTGGTGAAGGGTCTTGGCTTCACGCGGCTCAACCAGATCGTGGAGCGCGAGGATACGCCGAGCATCCGTGGCATGATCGCGAAGATCCCGCACCTGGTCCGCGTCGTCGAATAAGAAACAACAGTGGTCAGTTGTTGGTTTTCAGTTGTCAGAGAAAAGGCTGGTTTTTCTGACAACTGAAAACTGGCAACTGAAAACTTAACATTATGCGAGTTGGTGAGATGAAAAGCTCATCGGCGTTGAGCGAGGAAATCATGGCAACCAAGAATCTTTCGAATCTCCGGGCACCCAAGGGCGCCAACAGCAACAAGAAGCGCGTGGGCCGCGGTATGGGCTCAGGCATCGGCAAGACCTCAGGCCGTGGCCACAAGGGTCAGGGTTCGCGTTCGGGCTCCAGCCTGATGCGCGGTTTTGAAGGCGGCCAGATGCCGCTGCATCGCCGCCTGCCGAAGCGCGGCTTCACCAACATCTTCCGCGTGGAATACACCGTGCTGAACCTGGACCGCATTGCGGAGCTGAATGACACCGATCTGACGCTGGAGAAGCTCACCGCGCTCGGTTTCACCAAGCGTAAGGGCGGCCTGATCAAGGTGCTGGGCAACGGCGAGCTGACCACTGCTGTTACCATTCATGCGCACAAGTTTTCCAAGACCGCGCAGGAGAAGATTGAAAAGGCCGGCGGTACGGCGGTTCTCCTGAGCTAGTTTTTTGCTCTGCGAAAGCGCAGGGCATTTAGCCAGTGGGCAGGCAGCGCAGGTACACTGCTCCCTGGCATTGATTCTTCGAGGTTGGGTTCGAGCAGGCTGGAGTTCATCGCAACTATGCTGGAAAAGATCGCTAATATTTTTCGCATTCCGGATCTGCGCAAGCGGGTCCTCTTTACCCTTGGTCTTCTGGCCGTCTACCGCATCGGCGCGCACATCCCCACGCCCGGCATTAATGCAGACAGCCTGATGCAGTTCTTCAACCAGAACTCCGGCTCCGCGCTGGGACTGTTTGATATGTTCACCGGCGGCAACCTGCGCCGGCTTACGATCTTTGCGCTCGGCATCATGCCGTACATCACCGCCTCCATCATCTTCCAGCTGCTCACCGTTATCTATGAGCCGCTGGCCAAGCTGCAGAAGGAAGGCGAACTCGGCCGCCGCAAGATCACCCAGTGGACGCGCTACGTCACCGTCATCCTGGCGGCTATCCAGTCCTCCGCGATCGGTTTGACGCTGACGCAGACGGCCACCGGCCAGGCGATGGTCACCATGCCGCGTTACCAGTTCCTTCCGCTCTGCGTGTTGACGCTCACGGCGGGCACGGCATTCATCATGTGGCTGGGCGAGCAGATCACGGAGCGCGGTATCGGCAACGGCATGAGCCTGCTGATCTTTACCGGCATCGTGGTTGGCCTGCCGCGCGGCATCTACGAACTGTATGACAAGGCACGCACGCAGGCATGGGGCGCATTCACCGTTCCGGCGCTGGCCATTCTGGTCGTCGGCATGATCGCCGTTGTGGCTTTCATCGTGTACGTGGAGCGCTCGGAGCGCCGCATCAATGTGCAGTATGCAAAGCGCATTGTTGGCCGCCGCATGATGGGTGGGCAGTCCACGCATCTGCCGCTCAAGGTGAACTCCGGCGGCGTGATGCCGGTCATCTTCGCCAGCTCCATCCTGTCTGCGCCGTTGCTGTTTGCGAATGCGCAGTTTGTGCAGAACATCACCTGGATCCGCCGACTGACCGAGGCGCTTCGCCCGGGCGAGCCGTGGTATGAGCTGCTCTACATTCTGGCGATCATCTTCTTCGCCTACTTTTACATCTCCATTGTTTTCCGTCCGGATGATATTGCGGATAACATGCGCAAGTACGGCGGCTTCATTCCCGGCATTCGTCCCGGCAAGCGCACCTCAGACTTCATCAACGATGTGCTGACGCGGCTGACGCTGGTGGGCGCTGTATACCTCATCATCATCTCCATCATTCCGACGCTGCTCATTAGCGGTATTCACCTGAACCATCTGATCCTGGTGGGGCCGTTCTTTGACCGGCTGCCGGCCTGGGTGACGAACGGCCTGGGCGTGAACTTCTACTTCGGCGGCACATCGCTGCTGATCGTGGTGGGGGTTGCGATGGATACGATCAACCAGGTGGAATCGCAGTTGATCATGCGTCACTACGAGGGCTTCTCGCCGAAGAGCGGCCGTGTCCGCGGTCGCCGGAGCTGGTAATATGCCGCACGCAGCGGAAGCCGCGCAATCTGCAGCCGCAGGGACGAGCTTTATCCCTGGCCCGGTGCTCCTGCTGGGAGCTCCCGGCGTCGGCAAGGGGACGCAGGCCAAGGCACTGATGGGCATCTGGGGGGTTCCGCAGATCTCCACGGGAGACATCCTGCGGTCCATCCGCAACAACCCTGAGCTGGCTGAGACGCCTGTAGGCGCGCTGGCCAAGGGGCTGATGGAGCAGGGGCTGCTGGTTCCGGATGAGTTGGTGAATGACCTGGTGGCGCTTCGGCTGCAGGAGCCGGATACGGCCCGGGGCTTCATTCTGGACGGCTTTCCCCGAACCTTAGGGCAGGCGACCTGGCTGGACGCGCATCTGGCGGGAAACGGCGCAAACGGGCGCAAAACCCCGCTTCCTGTCGTTGCCCTGAGCGTAAATGTCGGCTATAATCAGTTGTTGCGTCGCATAACCGGGCGGCGCAATTGTCCTGTCTGCAAGAGCATCTACAACGTCTACACCCACCCTCCAGTCACCGAGGGTCACTGTGACCGCGAAGGTGCGATTCTGGAACAGCGGACCGACGATACCGAGGCGATTTTTGAAGAGCGGATGCGCACGTACCAGGCGCAGACGGCCCCGGTGATCGATCACTACCGCGCACTCGGACGATTTGAAGAGTTAGACGGTGAGCTGGCAGTGGAAGAGGTCACTGCCCGGATCCTGAGCGCGCTGGTGCGCCTACGGAGCGGTCAGGCCGCAGAGAACGGACGAGGATAGCAGAGCAGTGGCAATCATGATCAAGACGCCGCAGGAAATTGCGAAGATGCGGCGCAGCGGCGAAGTGTTACAGAAGGTACTGCATGCGGTGCGCGAGGTGGTAGCCCCCGGGGTTTCCACGATGGACCTGGAGAAGGCCGCGGCCCGCACGATTGCAGAGCTGGGCGGCACGCCGGCATTCAAGGGATATCACGGTTACCCTGCCTGCCTGTGCACCAGCGTGAACGACGAGGTGATCCACGGTATTCCCTCGGCGAAGAAGATTCTGGCTGAGGGCGATGTGGTCTCAGTCGATTGTGGTGTGGTGCTGGACGGCTTTTACTCTGACAGCGCGGTGACGATACCGGTTGGCAAGGTAGCGCCGGCGGTCCGGAAGCTGCTGGATGTAACCCAGCAGTCGCTGGAAGCGGCGATCCAGGAAGTGCAGGTGGGCGCCACGATAGGCGACATCGGCGCCACGGTGCAGGAAGCAGTGGAAGCGAACGGCTTCGGCATTGTCCGCGATTTTGTAGGCCATGGGATTGGCCGCAGCATGCACGAGGATCCGCAGATTCCGAACTACGGAACGCGTGGCAAGGGTCCGAAGCTGCGCGCCGGCATGGTGCTCGCGATTGAGCCGATGGTGAACATCGGCACGGGCGATGTGAAGGTTCTGGAAGACGGTTGGACCGCGGTAACGGTGGATGGAAAATGGAGCGCTCACTTTGAGCACACCGTGGCCGTAACCGAAAGCGGTCCGGTGATTTTGACGCGGTAGGGAAGCAGCGAGAGTTTCAACAAGGAGTCCGGTTGTCGAAGGAAGTTGAGCCGCTTTCAAGGCGTTAGCCTTGAGGCGAAATCCTGAGGGCATCGCCCGAAGGGACTGTTCAGCCCCAGGCGGCCGGCGGAGGAAACACGGTTTGTCGAAGGAAGACGCAATTGAAGTGATGGCAGTGGTGACGGAAACTCTGCCTAACGCGATGTTCAAGGTGGAGCTTGAGAACAAGCATGAAGCGCTTGTGCATGTCTCTGGCCGGATGCGCAAGAACTTCATCCGCATTCTTCCCGGCGACCGGGTTGCCATCGAGTTGAGCCCGTACGATCTGAAGCGCGGACGCATTGTGTACCGCTACAAGTGAAGTTGAACTAAACCAGCAGCTGGAAGCAGAGGAATGGAATGAAGGTTCGTGCATCAGTAAAGAAGATTTGTGACAAGTGCAAGGTCATCCACCGCCGTGGTGTGGTGCGTGTGATCTGCGAGAACGCCAAGCACAAGCAGCGCCAGGGCTAAACCCCTGCGCTCGCACCTGTGCGAGGGACAACAGACGGGCATCCCGCTTCTCAGGAAGCAAAAGGGCTAGTTAGCCGGTGTCAAGGCTTGCGATGAACCCCGGGAGAATCCCAGAACCAGCGGAAGGCCTGATGGTCGGCCGCGTAACCGCGAAGGATGCAAAGGCATTCAGCGCATAAAGAGAGAAACCCATGGCACGTATTGCAGGCGTCGATCTACCGCGGAACAAGCAGGTACGCATCGCGCTCACTTACATCTACGGTATCGGAGATTCCCGGGCCGCCAAGATTCTCGCCAAGGCGGACGTTAGCCCGTTCGCCAAGGTGCAGGATATGGACGAGGACCAGGTCAACCGCATCCGCCAGGTGATCGAGCAGGAAGGCAACATCGAAGGCGATCTCCGCAAGGACATTTCGCTCAACATCAAGCGCCTGATTGAGATCCAGTCGTATCGCGGTCTCCGTCATCGCCGCGGCCTGCCGGTTCGCGGACAGCGCACCCACACTAACGCTCGCACGCGCAAAGGCCCCCGTAAGGGCACTGTTGCCGGCAAGAAGAAAGCGACCAAATAATGGCGACCCAGAAAAGTGCAGCCGGCGCCGCCAAGACCGGCAAGAACAAGAAGTTCAAGAAGCGCGAGCGGAAAAATGTTCCGTACGGCCTGGTCTTCATTCAGGCTTCGTTCAACAACACCATCGTCACCATCACCGACCAGCAGGGCAACACCCTGAGCTGGAAGAGCTCGGGCTCGCTCGGCTTCCGCGGTTCGCGCAAGGGCACTCCCTTTGCCGCACAGCAGGCAGCCGTGGGCGCAGCCAATGCCGCGCGCGACCATGGTCTGCGCTCGGTCGACGTGCGCGTCTCCGGTCCCGGTTCGGGTCGTGAGTCGGCCGTCCGCGCTCTTGCCGCAGCAGGTCTTGATGTGCGCAGCATTCGCGACGTTACGCCGATTCCTCACAACGGCTGCCGTCCGTCCAAGCGCCGCAGAGTATAAGAACAGCCGCTAGCTCTTAGCCTTTAGCTCTCAGCTGAAGGCTAAGGGCACGGCAGGTAGAAGCAGTACAGAAGAGCTAATAGCTAAAAGCTAGCGGCTAACAGCTAAACCAAGGATCGGGATGAAGCGCTGCCTGCGTGTAAACCGATCGACAACCGAATCAGGAGAGAAAGAATATGGCACGTTATACAGGAGCAGTTTGCCGTCTTTGCCGCCGCGACGGCACCAAGCTTTTCTTGAAGGGGCCGAAGTGTTTCACTGAGAAGTGCCCCGTCGAGAAGCGCAATTTCCCGCCCGGCCAGCATGGCCAGACCCGCAAGGCAAAGATCGTAGGCTACGGCCTGCAGTTGCGCGAGAAGCAGAAGGCGAAGCGCATCTACTTCGCCCTCGAAGGCCAGTTCCGTGCGTACTACGAGAAGGCGACACGCCGCCAGGGCGTTACCGGCGAGCTGCTGTTGCAGCAGCTTGAGACCCGCCTGGACAACGTTGCCTATCGGCTTGGTTATGCGCTTTCGCGCCGCCAGGCTCGCCAGGTTGTCCGCCACGGTCATGTGCAGGTCAACGGCCGCAAGGTAAACATCCCATCCTTCCAGGTGAAGGTGGGCGACGAGATCGCAATCCGCGAAGGCAGCAAGAAGCTGGTTCTGCTGGAAGCGGCGAAGGACTTCGCCTCCGGCCAGAACTCGGTCCAGTGGCTGCAGATTGATCGCGACAACCTGAGCGGCAAGGTCATTGCTCTGCCCAAGCGCGAAGACGTGAACCTGCCGGTCAACGAGCAGCTCATCGTCGAACTGTACAGCAAGTAGCCGGCGCATTCGCGGCGCTGAGCCGCGAGCCGGTTATCCTGAGCGTAAGCGAAGGATCTGGCGTACCAAAGTTTCGGGGTGCAGCGAAGAAGCAGATTCTTCGCTGCGCTCAGAATGACAAGTGCAGTCATTACAACCTAACCCGCAACCGCACCACCCGGCCGTTCGCAGAATGCATCGCGTCGAGCACGGATAAAGGAGAAACACATGCTTTGGAGAGGTTTTCAAAAGCCCAAGCGCCTCGCAGTCGATACGGAGTCGCTCACAGACAAATACGGCAAGTTCAGCGCACAGCCCTTTGAGCGCGGATTCGGCACCACCATCGGCAACGCCCTGCGCCGCACGCTGCTCTCGTCGGTTGAAGGCGCAGCCGTCACCGCGGTTCGCATTGAAGGCGTGCTGCACGAGTTCCAGTCGATTGCCGGCATCGTGGAAGACGCGACCGACATCATCCTGAACCTGAAGCAGATCCCGTTCAAGCTCAATGGCGAAGGCCCCAAGGCCCTCTACCTGCGCGCCGATGCGGCAGGCATCGTGACCTCCGGCATGATTGAAGCCGACGGCGACGTGGAGATCCTGGACAAGGACGTCTACATCTGCACCATCTCCGAGGGCGGCAAGCTCGACATGGAGATGCGCCTGAAGAGCGGCCGCGGCTACATCTCGGCGGACAAGAATTTTGACACGGACCTGGGCATCGGCTTCATCCCGGTGGACTCAGTCCACTCGCCCGTGCGCAAGGTGAACTACACGGTGGATGCTGCTCGTCTCGGCCAGATCACGGACTATGACAAGCTCACCATCGAAGTGTGGACCAATGGCAGCGTGCTGCCGGCAGACGCCGTCGGCCTGGCCGCCAAGCTGCTGAAGGACCACATGACCATCTTCATCAACTTTGAGGAAGAGCTGGAAGCCGGTGCAGAGGCCCACGACGGCCCGGCCATCCGCAACGAGAACCTGAACCGTTCAGTGGAAGAGCTTGAGCTCTCCGTGCGCAGCTACAACTGCCTGAAGAACGCGAACATCCAGACCATCGGCGAGCTGATTCAGAAGACCGAAGCCGAGATGCTGAAGACCAAGAACTTTGGCCGCAAGAGCCTGAATGAGATCAAGGAAATCCTTGCTCAGATGGGTCTCTCGCTGGGTATGCGGATTGACGAGAGCGGCAACCCTGTCCCGGGACCGACCTCCATTCTGCCCGCTGCTACGCTGGCCGCCGGTTTCGGCAGCTATGACGATGACGAAGAAGAAGAGGACGAAGACCTCGACCTTCCCGTCACCGAAACGGAAAGCTTCTAGTAAGGCAGTTGTCAGTGATCAGTTGTCAGTTTTCTGATGAGAGCTTGAGACAACTTGATAGACAACTGAAGATATGAAAACCGCAGTTTCGGCCGCCAGTTGTTAGAGTACGATCCTGACAACTGGCGACTGAAGACTGACAACTGAATTTAGAGAGATACGACCATGCGTCATCGCAATGCAGGATTCAAACTCGGACGGAACACCAGCCATCGCCGCGCACTTCTGCGCAACCTGGTCACTTCCATCCTTCTCAACGACCGCGTCGAGACCACCATCACCAAGGCGAAGGCTACGCGCCCCATCGTCGAGAAGATGATCACACTGGGCAAGCGTGGCGACCTCCACGCGCGCCGTCAGGCAGCAGCCTACCTGATGACGCCGGAGTCCGTAACCCGCTTGTTCAGCACCGTGGCTCCGCGCTACGGCTCCCGCAATGGCGGCTACCTGCGCATCGTGCGCAAGGGCCAGCGCCAGGGCGATGCAGCCGAGATGGCGTGGATCGAACTGCTCGGAGCCGAGCAGGAGCTCGATGCCAAGGCAGCAAAGCGCGCAGAAGCCAAGGCGAAGAAGCAGGAAGAGCTCGCCAAGCAGCTGCAGGAGCGCGAGCCCGGCGAAGCACCGGATCCGAACGCCGAGCCGTAGACCACGCTTTCGGCCATCACCAACTCAAAAGGCGCACCGCGAGGTACGCCTTTTGCTTTTAACAAAATGGACATTAGGGTATGATTCCGGCAAGGAAATCCTATGCCAAGATATGTCGTGAAAGCTTGCCTTGCATCTCTATTGTTGTGCGGTTCGCTCCGCGCGCAGCAGGTGACGTCCGATAGTTGGGGAAAATTGCTCGATGCTGGCAAAGTAGACGATGCGGAGAAGCTTTGTAAAAGCTGGCAAAGCTCTGGCGATGTTGTGACCAAAACTGAAGCGCTCAAATGCCTTGCCAACGTTGCGCTTCAGCGAGGCCAGATTCTAAGTCTACAAGGCAATGATGCTGGCGGCGGTTATTTGGGTGAAGGATATAAACCAGAAGCGGTCGACGCGGCGGTTGCATATTTGGATGAGGCCCTCAAACTTTCACCTCAGGACATCTCCATCCATAAAGGCAGACTCTACATTCTGGAAACATCATTGCGGTTTGATGACATGGCTAAAGCACTCGATCAGAGCATACAGATTTATCAAGGGAAACGTGGAGCGACGGAATGGATTTCATATTCCTACGAGATCATAGATAAAGGCCTTTACCATCCCGCGCTTGAAATACTTGCAGTTCTTGAAAAGTATTATCCCGATTCAAATGAGGTCTTAGGAAACACGGGTGCTTGTCTGATGATATTGCACGAGGATGAGAAGGCCCTTCCGTATTTGCAGCGTGCTGCGGCAATCTCGCCTAATGATCCGATTGACGTGTGGAACGTAGGGCAAGCCAACAATCATTTGGGGAATTACAAGACTGCTGATCTCTGGTACCAGAAGGCACTTGCTTTGCCGCCAAGTAAAGATGAAGGAGTGCCCAAAGACATGGTATGTCTGTATGGAAAATTTGTTGATGAGAAGCTTCACGACAAAGCGCGCGCTTGCACTTTTGAAGAACGGGGCTGTGAAAAGGAGGATAGGAAAGCCTGTACCGGGCATTAGATTTTGCGCGGGGCGCACGCCCTACCTTCTGGCTAGGACACTATCACAATGCAGTTCCGGCCAGCATCTGATATATCGCATCGGTACGTTCTGTGTGGCTACGTTTTATTGCCTATCGTGCAGCTTCCACACCATCTGCCGCACCATGCCGAGCGCAAGTTGCGCGTCGTGGTGCGTGAGCGGGAAGCGGCGCAGTTCGCGGCGCAGCTTCTCTTCCGTGGCGGTTTCAGCACCGGTGGCGATGTAGCCGCTGTGCTGCAGCGCTTCAAGAATGAGCTGCGTCAGCCGCTCCACCTCGGCGGCCTGCGCGGGTGCGGGCCTGGCTGTCTCTGCGGCGGGCAGCGGCGCAGCGCTGAGAGTGCGCATCAGCTCATACATGCAAATCGCCACGGCCTGGCCGAGGTTCATGGAGATATGCTGCTCGCGCGTGGGGATGCGCAGCAGGCGATGGCAGTAGGAGAGATCGTCGTTGGTCAGGCCGGTCTTCTCTGAGCCGAAGAGAATGGCGGCTCTGGTTTGCGGTTGCGCCAGGTGCTCGCGCGCCTGCGCTGCCGCGTCCGCCAGCGTATCCAGCGGATGCTGCAGATCGCGCCTGCCGCCGGCGGTGACGGCGGTGGTGCCCAGCACCAGGGTGCAGTCAGCGACAGCCTCCGGCACTGTCGCATAGACCTGAGCATGCGCCAGCAGATCCGATGCGCCCACGGCGGAGCGCGCCTCCTGAAACGATGGGTCCCACGGACGCACCAGCCGCAGATGGGGAAAGCCGAAGTTCGACAGGGCTCGCGCCGCCGCGCCGATGTTGAGCGAGTTGCGGGTGGCGACCAGGACTACGACGACGCGTTCGAGTTGGTTGGAGTCCGGCACAGGATTGATTCTACGCAGAGCGCCAGCGCAGCGCGACGATCGCGGTGAAGAGCAGGGCGCCCGCGGTATCCAGCAGAACGTCTGCGAATCGGCCTGTGCGGCTGGGCAGAAACGTCTGGTGATACTCATCGGCAGACGCGGTGAGGAAGGTGCAGATCACGCCCAGTGCGGCGGCATTTTTGCGCCATTGCACCCGCGTCCACATGGTGCGGGCAGCAAACGTCCTGAGCCATGCGCGCAGCCACACCAGCCCAAGCGTGCCATAGCCGATGAAGTGCCCGGTCTTGCGCAGGAGGTGATGAAAGATATCCCAGTGCGCATCGGTCATGGAGCCGAAGAGCCAGGTAAAGACAGGCCGCAGAAAGCGGCTGGTATGTTCGGCGGAGAGGCTGGCAGTGGACTCAATCGCAATGACTGCGAGGCCGATGACGACGGGCAGCCACGTGGACAGCAGGCCGCGCGTACCCGGCTGCACACGGATAGCGCTGCGATCGGCTGTAAGAGAATGCGGCATGGTTGGGTTCCGGGGCAGAGCCGGCGTGGCGAGCACTTACTCCATGTGGTAGTTGGGTGCTTCGCGCGTGATCACCACATCGTGTACATGGCTCTCGCGCAGACCGGCGTTGGAGATGCGCACAAACTTCGCCTTCTCATGCAGCTCAGGAATCGTGGCACAGCCGAGGTAGCCCATGCCGGAGCGCAGGCCGCCCACCATCTGGTAGACCATCGCTTCCAGCGGTCCGCGATGAGGCACGCGGCCTTCAATGCCTTCAGGAACAAATTTGGCCAGTCGGTTTTGCGCAGGAGTTTCGCGCGCGGTGAGCGATGTGCGCTCTATGGTCATATCTTCCTGGCCCTGGAAGTAGCGTTCGCCGGAGCCCTGCGCCATGGCGGAGAGCGAACCCATGCCGCGGTAGGCTTTGAAGGAGCGGCCCTGGTACAGGATCGTCTCGCCCGGCGACTCATCCACGCCGGCAAAGAGCGAGCCGATCATGACGACGCTCGCGCCCGCCGCAATGGCCTTGGCGATGTCGCCTGAATACTTGATGCCGCCGTCGGCGATGACGGGAATATTGCGCTGTTTGGCCGCGCGGTAACACTCTGCAATGGCCGTGATCTGGGGCATGCCAGCGCCCGTCACCATGCGCGTCGTACAGATGGAGCCGGGGCCGATGCCGACCTTGATCGCGTCCGCGCCTGCGTCAATCAGAGCCATCGCTCCTTCATAGGTGGCTACATTGCCGGCCAGGAGGGCGATGTCAGGATGCTTGCGCTTCACTTCGCTCACGGCTTCCAGCACGCGCGAAGAGTGGCCGTGTGCGGAATCGATTGCCAGCGCATCCACGCGGTAGCGGACGAGCTCGTCAGCGCGCTCCAGAAAATCGCCCGTCGCACCAATGGCTCCGGCCACGCGCAGACGGCCTTGATCGTCCTTCGCCGCCTGCGGATACTTCAGCTTCTTCTGGATATCCTTGACGGTGATCAGGCCTTTCAACTCGTAGGCGTCATTGACCACCAGCAGCTTTTCCACGCGATGCTGGTGCAGAATCTGCTCGGCCTGCTCCAGCGTAGTGCCTACGGGCACGGTGATGAGGTTTTCCTTGGTCATCACACTGTCAATCGGCGCTTCCGTGCCGACGACGAAACGCAGATCGCGGTTAGTCAGAATTCCGACCAGCTTCTTGTTCTTGGTGACGGGCACGCCGGAGATCTTGAAGCGCCGCATCACGGCCAGCGCGGCAGAGATGGGCTCATCCGGCGAGATGGTGACCGGGTCCATGATCATGCCGCTCTCAGAGCGCTTGACCTTGTCAATCTCCTGCGCCTGCTGCTCAATGGAGAGGTTGCGGTGCACCACGCCCATGCCGCCCTGCTGCGCCATGGCAATGGCCAGCCGCGACTCGGTCACGGTATCCATTGCAGCGGAAAGCAGGGGAGTATTCAGGGTAATAGTGCTGGTCAGGCGGGTCACCGTGCTCACCTGGGTGGGCACAACGTCAGAATAAGACGGGACGAGGAGGACATCGTCAAACGTGAGAGCTTCTGGAACTGGAAGTTCTATCATGGTTGACACTTGATTCTAGAGGGTTGGCGGGGCAATCGCAAACCGGACAAATGTCATCCCTCGTATCCCCTTCATTTGCAGCCAATTTTCATCACAGCTTTCAGGTCATTTCCCTAATGCTTGTCATTCTGAGCGCAGCGAAGAATCTGCTTTTCTGCCCATATCCTTGCTGATGAGTGAGCTAGCGGCGATGCTGTTGAGCAATAAAGCCGATGCGGAGTTCCTTCTGCGGCACGAAATCCTTAGCGTGCGCCACATAACGGTTTGGACCAAGGGGCTCGCATAGTGCGCCCATTGTTGCATAGTCGGGTTTGAAAAAACGCCCAAATTAGCGTATTCTCGGAAATGCAGACGAACTTTGCTGCCGCAGTAGTTAGGTAATACGCCGTGAACGCACCGGCATGTGGCGGAGAGATTCAGTGGGCGAGAGCCCACTTTTTATTTGCGGCAAAAAGCGCCGCGAAAAAAGACAGGAAAAGCACCGGCGTATGGCTTTGCAGATGGACCAGTTACGGGCAGCGGCGGAACGCGTGGCGGCTTCGCACCAGCTCGAACTTGTCGATATTGAATTTCAAGGGGCGGGTAAGTTTCGCGCTCTGCGCATTTTTTTGGAGAAGAATGCGGCCGAGCGGGCCCGGCTGGCTGAGCTGGCTGCCAAGGGCGAAGCGGAGTTGCCCAGCGGCGTTCCGGTGGAGCTGCTTTCGGGCGTGACGCACGAGGATTGTGCGCAGTTTGCCACGGATTTCGGCACGCTGCTGGATGTGGAAGATCTGGTTCCCGGCGCGGAGTACACGCTGGAGGTTTCATCCCCCGGGCTGGAGCGCAAACTGACGAAGGCGGCGGACTTTGCGCGCTTCGTCAGCAGCCTGATAAAGATCCAGACGTTTACCGCGATTGACGGTAATCGCCACTGGGCGGGACGGCTGGTGAAGTTTGCAGATGGCACGGTAACGCTGGACCTCTCTGCAGTGAAGCAGAAGGGTAAGGCGAAGAAGGCAGTGAAGAGCACGAAGGCGCAGGGCCAGGTGGTTGAAATTGCGCTGGCAAACATAGAGAAGGCGAACCTGGTCGCGGAAATCTAGCATCTTACTTAGCTTGCGAAAGCAAAAAGTCTCTGAAGGAAGTGTCAGCATGGCAAGTGCGCTGTATCAGTCGATTGAGTTGTTGAGCCGCGATAAGGGCATTGACCCGGCGATCGTGGTGGGTGCGGTTGAAGACGCTATCGCGCTCGCAACCCGCAAGTACTACAAGACCACCGAGAACATGCGTGCCGAGATGGACCGCGACACCGGCGAGATCCGCGCCTATATCTACAAGACCGTGGTGGAAACGCCGGAGCAGGTCGAGGACGAGGTGAACCAGATCTCACTGGACGCCGCGCGCGAGATCGCGCCTGAGGTTGAGGTGGGCGCGGAGCTGCGCTTCTACAAAGACACCACGCCGCTGGGCCGCATTGCCGCGCAGATGGCCAAGCAGGTCATCTTCCAGAAGGTGCGTGAGGCCGAGCGCGACACCGTCTTTCTGGAGTACAACCACCGCGCCGGCGAGATCATTACCGCCGTGGTCAAGCGCCTGGAGCCGCAGGACATTATCTTCGAACTGGGCAAGGCCGAGGCGCGCATGCCCAAGCGCGAGCAGTCGCGGCTGGAGCAGTTTGCCGTCGGCGAGCGCGTCCGTGTGGTGCTGCTGCGCGTAGACCGCGCCGCCAAGGGTCCGCAGGTCATCGTCTCCCGCGCCGCCCCCGCGCTGGTGCAGTCGCTCTTCCAGTCAGAGGTGCCGGAGATCTACGACGGCACCGTCAGCATTCGCGCCATCGCGCGCGAGGCCGGGGAGCGCACCAAGATCGCTGTGATGAGCCGCGACAAGGATGTTGACCCGGTCGGCGCCTGCGTCGGCATGAAGGGGATGCGCGTGCAATCCATCATCCGCGAGCTGCGCGGCGAGAAGATTGACATCATCGAATTCTCTGAAGAGATCACCACCTTCGCTGAGAAGGCGCTGCAGCCGGCGAAGGTCAGCCGCGTCTCCATCGTGGATCTGGCTGATAAGCAGCTTGAGGTCATCGTGGATGATACGCAGCTCTCGCTCGCCATCGGCAAGAAGGGGCAGAATGTTCGCCTGGCCGCCAAGCTGCTGGGCTGGAAGATTGACATCAAGAGCGAGGAAGAGAAGCGCCAGGAGGTCGAGCAGCAGATGTCCGGCTTCAACGCGCCTTCGACCGCAATCGAGATGGTGACTGAGCTTGGCCCGGCCATTATCGAGAAGCTCGTCGCTGCCGGCATCACAACGGTGGAATCACTGGCCGATATGACGCCGGAGCAGCTGGAAGAAGTACCGGGCATCGGCGAGAAGACGGTGGAGAAGATCTCCGTTGCCGTGCGCCACTACTTCGGCCAGTACGAAGAGGGTGAAGAGCGCCCGGCCCCGCCGCCGGTAGCTGCACCCGCGGAACCGGCGGAGGCGGTAACGGCATCTGAATCAGCAGAGGAAGCTGAGGAGGATACCGTGAGCGAAGAAGATCCCGAACTGGTTTCAGCAGAAGGCGTAGCGGAAGAGGAAGACACCACAACGGACGCCGTCAGTGATGCCGACGCCCGCGAAGAGAGCATTGAGCTGAACAACGATGCCGTGGACACGCTGGTCTCGGAGTCGGAAGAGAAGTCCAGCGAAGGCATTGACGAGTAACCATGTTTGTCACGAATGTTTCACGCGTGATGTATAGAGTTCGAGCGAGGGCGGCGGTTGTCTGCACACCCCGCTTCGACGGGGCTGATATGAAAAGTTGAGTGAGCAGGGAAGGCTACAAGGGGACGGATGACCAAAGTTCGAATCAATGATCTGGCACGCGAGCTGGAAGTAAAAAGCAAGTCCATTCTGGATGCGCTCACCGCAGTTGGCGTGACCGAAAAGAAGACGCACTCGAGTTCCATCGAATTCGACGAAGCGGAGAAGGTGCGTGAGTACCTGACCAGGGGTTCGCGCCCTGTGGCTGCCAAACCTGCAAAGCCTGAACCACCGAAGTTCGATCTCTCCGGCGTGTCCAAGCCGGGCGATGCGCTGAAGGCTATCCTGGCCCGTAAGGCTGCCGTCAGCGGCGCTGCTGCCGCGCCCCCGCCACGGGTTGTGCCTGCACCGGCGAAGCCTGCCACACCCGCCGCTGCGCCGGTTCAGCCGCCTGCGCCACCCGCCCCACCGGCCGCGCCCGCGTTCAAACGCGTCATGCCGCAGCCGCGTCCGCCGGCCAATGTCGTCATCGCTGCACCGCCCGCGCCTCCGGCTATCGCCTCGCGTCCGCCGCAGGCAACTGTGGTGGTGGCCCGTCCGCCTGCCGGAGCCGCGCCTGCCCCTGCCGCTGCGCCCGTGGTGGCCAAGCCTGCTGCTCCCGCATCGGTTGTGGAAGCGCCGCCGGCCCCCGTCGCCGCTGCACCTGCCGTGGCAGAGCCCGCTGCGCCGCCCGCGCCACCGGCACCGCCCGCGCGCCGCGTGATTATGCCGCAGACCGGCCCGCGCCCCAGCTATACCGCGCCCCCGGGTTCGCCCACTACGCCTGCGGGTGGTCCGCAGCGTGGCCGCCCAATCTTTGAACGCCCGCGCCCCGGCGCACCCGGCGCCCGCCCCGGCTTCAGTGCTCCGGGCGGTCCCGGCGCACGGCGTCCCATGCATCCCACGCGCAGCTATCCGGCGGGCACAGGCCCTGCGGGTGGTCCCGGCGCGCCCGGCGGATTCCGTCCTGGCGGCCCGGGGCGTCCCGGCTTCGGCGCACCGCGTCCCGGTGGCCCTCCCGGCGCCGGCGGCATGATGCCGCCTCCGGGCGATGCACCGCGCCCGGCACGTCCTGGCCAGCGCCGCGGCGGCCAGCGTTACGAAAAGAGCAAGGAAGGCCCGATGAAGGGCTTCCAGCCGCCACCGCGTTACGGCGGCGCTATGATCTCCACGGAACCGCTGCCCATCACGCGCACTATCACCGTGACGGAAGGCATCAGCGTGAAGGATCTTGCCGAGAAGCTTGAGGTCCGCGGTAAGGACCTGATCGCGACGTTGCTGATGCGCGGCGTCTTCGTGACCGTGAACCAGTCGCTCGACGGCGAGCTGGCGAAGGATGTGGCGCGTCAGTTTGGCGCAGACACCGTCGTCCTCTCCGTGGAAGAGCAGTTGGAGAACGAGGCGATTGAAGGTCTGCTGGAAGACACGACCGGACTGGTTGAGATCACGCGTTCGCCGGTGGTCACCGTCATGGGCCACGTCGATCACGGTAAGACCTCGCTGCTGGATGCGATCCGCTCGACCGATGTTGCCAGCGGTGAAGCGGGCGGCATTACCCAGCACATCGGCGCGTACAAAGTGCGCATCACCAAGCCCGATTCGCCGGCCTTTGGCCGCGAGATCGTCTTCCTGGATACTCCGGGTCACGAAGCCTTCACCCGTATGCGTGCACGCGGCGCAAAGGTGACGGACATCGTGGTCATCGTGGTGGCGGCGGACGACGGCGTAATGCCGCAGACGCTGGAGGCCATCGATCACGCGCGTGCAGCCAACGTGCCCATGATCGTGGCGGTGAACAAGATTGATAAGCCTGAAGCCCAGCCTGACCGCGTGAAGCAGCAGCTTGCGGACCGCGGCCTGCAGCCGGAATCCTGGGGTGGAAGCACGGTCTTCGTGGACGTATCCGCGAAGAAGCGCCTGAACCTGGACCTGCTGGAAGAGATGATCTGCCTGGTGGCCGATGTGGCTTCGCTGAAGGCAACGCCGGATCGTCCCGCCGTGGGCACGGTGCTGGAAGCCAAACTCGATCGCGGGCGCGGCGCAGTGGCCAGCATCCTGGTGCAGAACGGAACGCTCCGCACCGGCGACAGCTATATTGTGGGCAACACCTTCGGCAAGATTCGCGCCATGTTCAACGACCGCGGCGTGGCTATCTCTGAAGCTGGCCCGTCCACGCCGGTGGAGATTCTCGGTCTGGAGAGTATGCCGGATGCGGGCGATACGTTCCTCGTGATGGCGGATCGCGACAAGGCGAAGGGCATTGCCCAGTACCGCAAGATGAAGGAGCGCGAGGCGCAGCTGGCCAAGAGCTCCCGCGTCTCGCTGGAAGGGCTGGCCGAGCAGATCAAGCAGGCGGGCGTCAAGGACCTCAACATCATCCTCAAGGGCGATGTGCAGGGTTCCGTGGAAGTGCTGGCCGATTCGCTGCAGCGCATGTCGACGGAGAAGGTGCGCGTCCGCGTGCTGCACTCCGGCGTCGGCGCCATTACGGAATCCGATATCCTGCTGGCCTCCGCGTCCAACGCCGTGGTCATCGGCTTCAACGTGCGCCCGGAACGCAAGGCGCAGGAGATTGCCGATCAGGAGCACGTCGAGATTCGTCTGCACTCCATCATCTACGAGCTGCAGGACGAGATGACCAAGGCCATGTACGGCTTGCTCGATCCGGTCTTCAAGGAGAACTACCTTGGCCGCGCGGAAGTGCTCAACGTCTTCAAGGTTTCGAAGGTTGGGACTATTGCCGGTTGCCGCGTGACCGATGGCCTCATCAAGCGCGACTCGCAGGTGCGGGTCACGCGCGACGGCGTCGAAGTCTACAAGGGCAAGATCGCTTCGCTCAAGCGCTTCAAGGATGATGCATCCGAAGTTCGCATGGGCGTGGAGTGCGGTATCGATCTCGGTAACTGGAAAGAAGTTCAGGTCGGCGACTTGATTGAAGCCTTCTCGACGGAGAAGATGGCCGCCGAACTCGGCGCCAACGCCGCCGTTGCCGCAGCCGAGGCCAAGGCAGCAGCCGTTGCTACCGCCGCCGCCGCAGCCGCCGCGGAAGCAGAGAACAAGCCAGCCGAAGCCTAAACCCTTCGCCACAACAGCAAATCAAACGGGGTGCTCATCGAGCACCCCGTTTTGCATTTGACTTGTCCAGCCACATAAGACTGTCCGTGCTAAGCCCGTCCACCCTAACACCTGTCATTCTGAGCAAAGCGAAGAATCTGCTTCTTCCCTGGAATGACTGCGAATGTCGCGGGACGTCACATTGTGTCCAGTCTCGCTCGCACCGGGAATTGTGTATGCTGTCCCCGAATTACCCCGACAAGGGTTCACTCCAGTATCCTGTCCCCGGATTACCCCTGAGATTTTTGACTGGGCAGGTCGCCTTGCGAGAAGATAACGAGCATGAAAGCCGTGGGGATACGAATCTATGGAGAAGGCAGGTTTCAAACATAAGTCCGTTTACTTGGCGCTGGCGCTGCTAACAGTTTCACTCTGTCATGCGCAGATGATTCGAAGTGATGCTCTTCAGCAAGACTCAGCCAAATTAAACCTCTGCATTGATCGTGCTCGTCACGGGCCGATCGGAGATCAGGATCTCGTGCCATTCGAGATCGACTCGGGCTATCTGACGCGGGCTAGAAAAGACAGTCCCGACGTGACGTTTTTTGCGATTCCTGGCTCTCTTTATGAATGCGAAGTGACCGGGATCGGGCTCTATGGCCCGGGGTTAGCATACGGCGAGAACTGGTTCTGGCATGTGATCCGACCGCCCTCTTTCCAACCTCCGATAACCACGGTCGTTGGTTCACAGCTAGCGGGGAAGACATGTTTGAAGGATGTTCCGCAACACGCGGACCTTCCGGCGTTCGATCATGCTGCATACTTTAGCGCTCGGGACATTGGCTACATATCTCCAAAGGCGATGGCGAAACCAGGTCGCCCCACGATTAGCGGAGTGCCTACCTCTTCCTACGATGTCGAAGTAACCGGCGTGGCCTACTTCAAAACGTCGGGGATTGATTTGCTAACGCTTGAGTTCGCGTGTTTGTACTCGCCCATGCTTGAATTGAAGGCCGTAGGCTGGAGGCCATCGCGCAGCCCAGGGCGGCCCGTGTGGTCTAAATCCGCTCGACAGGCTGCTGCGCAAAGGCCGTCGATAAGATAATCAGAGCCGTCCGGCGCCCCATTAGTTTATTTGGGCAGCGTCGGCGCCGGGGGGGGGACAATTTGAGCACCCAAGTGAATTTGTGCCAAGCCGAGAGGTCAATGCGAAAACGCAGACATCACTATGTGCCGAAGTTCTATCTGGAGCCGTGGTCACAGAGCGGATGGATTTTCTGCCTTCGTAAGGGAGAAATCAAACAACTGGGCTTGAAAAATGTAGGAGTGGAAGAAGACTTCTACGCAGTGAGCGATCTAACCCCAGAAGACATCGAGTTCTTGCGAAGAGGCGTCATTGCTCCTTCCAACGAAGGGGCGCACAAGATCCATGAAAGCCTGCTTCGAGACTTCGCGCTGGTGGCTTACGCCAATCGACTGCTGAAGCAGAGGCCCGAGATGGCAGACGAAGCTAAGAAAGTCATCCGCGAGACCGTCTCGAATCTTGACGAGAACTATCACGAGGCCATCGAACATGATCTGCAAAAAGCCCTGCGGTGCATGTTGTCCGGGAGCGTGGAGTTTTTCTCTGACGTGTCGCTGGCCGGTTCCTTTCTTCGAGCCATGGCGTTATTCTCATTGCGTACGAAGGCTACTCGAGAGGCGATGAAGTTCCGAGTTCCGATGCCGCTGGCGGGCGCGAGCATCGACCGTATCTTCGGGCCAATGATTCACATGCTGGCGGTAAACGTCGGAGGGAATCTTCTAGTTGATCGGGCGCGGTTTCGCATCGTTCTTCTACACAATGAGACTGCCACTCCATTCATCACCTGCGACCAGCCGGTAATCAACATTCATGAACACCGCGATGAGATGGGAACGCCGCGGGATGTGGAATGGTATATGCCGCTCTCTCCAAAAATGGCGATGTTATATGTTCTTGCGGAGAATGCACCGGAGAGCCACTGCGCTACCATCGCAGAAGCCGAGGTGCGACGCTATAACGCGCGTATGGATGAGTATTCGCATGACCAACTGTACGGGAACTCACAAGAATCTCTTCTGCCGTTTGCCGGAACTGTAAGTGGGTAATTCGGGGGCTACTCCGGCTACTCCGGGGACGGCTACTCCGGGGACAGCATACATAATACCCAGACCACCAACCCCGACCCTAGTCATTCAGCCCCCGCGATGAGATCGTGGGGACATGGTCCATCGTCGCGATGGTCAATTCCGCTCAGACCTTAGGCAGCCACGGGCCTATAAACGGAGTAGCCCTCAGCGCCGCTACCCAGGCCATACCGCATCAATGTGCATCTGGTAGAGGAGCGCGTATGAGGTAGAGGAGAATGATATGCCACAGTTTGGGTCACCTTTTTCAGAGTTGGCGAACAGCAGAAAACTCACAGACGAGGAACTCATTCGAGCGATTCGGTTCATGGTCGCCGCAGAGTATGAAGCGACGCAGATGTATGTGCAGCTGGCTGAGTCGACCAGCAACAAACTCGCCAAGGCAGTCCTCAAGGACATAGCGGACGAGGAACTTGTCCATGCAGGTGAGTTTCTGAAGCTGTTGTACGATCTTGCTCCCAATGAAAAAACGCTCTATGCCAAGGGCGCGAATGAAGTGGAAGAGATTGGGAAGTTACAACTTCATCACGCAAAGTAGGCAGCGCGGGTACCCGGCGTGCGTGTGGCGCTGACGCCAGACTTCCCATCATCGCTACTATCCATCGCTGCTATTCCGACCGCCTTCTGTTCGGAGCTACCTGTAAATCCGGGGTACCCCTCGCTCTAGTTCTTCTCAACCCAGACCGCCGTGCCGTAAGCCAGCACTTCCGTCACGCCCTGCATCAGCTCGTTTGCGTCGTAGCGGGCGCTGACGATGGCGTTGGCGCCGTGTTCTTCAGCGTGCTGCATCATCATGGCGAAGGCGTCATTGCGCGTCTTCTCGCACAGGTCAGACAGGATGGTGATGTTCCCGCCAATCAGCGTTTGCAGGCTTGCGCCCACGGTGCCGAAAACCGAGCGCGAGCGCACGATGATGCCGCGCACCACTCCGAAGTTGCGGGTAATCCTGTAGCCGGGCAGTTCCAGTGCAGTCGTGACCATGGTTGGATCGAGAGGCATAGCGTTCTCCTTGCATCATGCAGATATAGATTAGACCTCCGCCCCTTAAACAGCGAGAGGGAGCGCGCTCCCTGAGCCCGCCCCCTCGCTTCTGCCTCCGTTGGACGTGGGTTTACGGCGTGGGCTTTTTGGCGGAGGCTTTGGAGGCCGAAGGCATCTTCCAGAAGGCCGGCGTCTGCCTGGTCCACGATTCCGGCACATAGCTCATGTTGGGATTGACGGCGAAGAGCTGGTTGTTCGCTGACGCCACCGTCTCGCCATACAGCTCGTCCAGCTTCTTCAGGCCGTCCGCGCCCAGGGCCTTATCGAAGTCCTTGCCTTCGAGCATGCCATGGTCGATCTCTGCCAGGCTCTTATGCCAGGTGAAGACAAAGTAAGCGCCGTCGTCGCCGCCGTAGGCGAGGTCAAACACCGCCCAGGTCACATCGCCGAGCGCAGCTTTGTCGTAAGCGCCCTTCACCATCTTCACCAGATCGGACCACTCTTTCCGCTTGCCGGGCTTGACCTGGTAGACCGTGACTTCGAGGAAGCGCATCTGCGAAATATCGATGGCAGGCTTGTAGCTCATGGCTTCGTCATAGGTCAGGATGCCGGAGTCCATGGACGCCAGCAGGTCGCCGTCCACCACTGATGCATGGTCCAGCGCGGATGCGAGCGTCTTGTTCTTCATGGTCGCGGCGTTGTCCTTCTCCATGGCGTCGAAGGAGTCGTACGGAATCAGGAAGACGGCGCGCGATACGCCGGTGAGTGAGTTCAGGCCGAGGTAGTGTGTGGGCCACTTGGCATTGGCCATGGCCTGCACAAACTGGCTCTCTGACTTATCGTGAACCGCGCCGGTTTTGCCCGGCTTGACCAGTTCACGGGTGAAGGCAATCACTTTAGGGGGATCCATTGTCTGGGCATGAGCCTGCAGGACAAGGGTGGAAGGGCACGCAACAGCGAAAGCCAGTATCAAAAGATACTGGCAGGATTTGGTCAGGTTCATAGGGAAGTCTCCTCTTTCAAAGTGCGGAGTAAATGGCCCGGAACAAATGCTTGTGGAAGGTGAAATAGTACATCTGCGATGCAGGGAAAGCCAGAACTTTGCAGAAAACGAAAGGCGCACTCCCCGGGGGAGAGTGCGCCTTTTGTTGAGCCGAAATGCTTTAGGTTTGCATGGTTTGCGGTACCGGTACCGGTGCCGGCTCGGGCCTGGAGATGAAGTTGTAGGTAAGGCCGCCAATGACCGCGCCCACGATAGGCGCTACCCAGAAGAGCCACAGCTGCGCCAGCGCCCAGCCGCCGCAGAAGATGGCCACGCCAGTGGAGCGCGCCGGGTTGATGGAGGCGTTGGTGACCGGGATGCAGACCAGGTGCGCGATGGTCAACCCCAGGCCGATGGCGATGGGCGCGAATCCCTTGGGTGCGCGCGTGTCCGTTGCGCCCAGGATGATCATCACGAACAGGCAGGTCAGGGCTGCTTCGGCGGCGAATCCGGAGTGCATGGAGTAGCCGCCGGGTGAGTGCAGGCCGTAGCCGTCGCTGGCGAAACCGGCATGTACATTGAATCCGGCTGCCGCGCTGAACGCAATCTTATACAGCAGCGCAGCGCCTGCGGTTGCACCCATGACCTGCGCCACCACGTAAGCGGGCACTTCTTTCCAGGAGAAGCGTCCGCCTACGGCCAGACCAACGCTGACCGCCGGATTGAGATGACAGCCGGAGATGTGGCCGATGGCATAGGCCAGAGACAGCACCGTCAGTCCGAAGGCGAAGGCCACGCCGATAAAGCCGATGCCGAACCCGGGGAAGCCTGCAGCCAGCACCGCGCTGCCGCATCCGACGAAGATCAGCCAGAAGGTTCCGATTGCTTCCGTTACCGCACGTCTTCCAAGTCCCATTCTTTGACCTCTTTCTCCTGCAGGATTCTGCTGGCACACGTATCCATAAGCGGATGGGGGCAGCAGTGGGGTTGTTCAATGCCGCTAACCATATACTTTTTCGACATCGCAGGACATAAAAATAACGCCTCTGGGCCACTGGCCGCACCAAGCCGTGCACGGCCACGCCCATCCGGCTCCGCGCAGCGCCGGACCTTGGTATCATGGAATCCAGACATGGCAACGAACGCACAGGCTTCCTCGCAATCCACCGCTGCATCGCCCGGCAAGGCGACTATGGCCCTGATCCTGGGCTGGATCGTTCCCGGCGCGGGCCATGTTCTGCTGGGCAAATGGGTGCGCGGCCTGCTTCTTTTCGTCTCCATCGTGGCCATGTTTGCCATCGGCATCGGGCTGCAGGGCAAGGTCTATGTGCCCAACACCGGCGATCTGCTTGATATGCTGGGCTTTGTCGGCGACCTGGGCGCGGGCGGACTGTATCTGCTGGCGCGCATCTCCGGCTGGGGCAGTTCCGCGGTGCAGATCGCGGTTGCGGATTACGGCACCAAGTTCATCGTGGTGGCCGGTCTGCTCAACGTGATTTCCGCGATTGACGCGCATTCGCTGGCCAATGGAAGGAAGCCCTCAGCATGATGCTTTCCCACTTTTCTTCCGTGCTGCTGTACGCCCTCTTCGCCTCGATTGTCTTTGGCATCACGCAGCGCGTGCAACCGCGCAAGATGGCCCTGTACGCGGGTTACTGCTTCGTCCTGTTTGTGGCGGGAACGGTCGTCGCGAGCTGGGTGATGTGGCTCATCAAGCGCTAGAGACTTCAGCACGGATTACACGGAAAATATGGATAAGAACGGATTAAAACCATTTTAAGATTGCATCCGCGGTAATCCGTGCCTTTTCCGTTCAATCCGTGCTGAGCGGTTGCTCCGGCCGCGTCCACACCAGCGCATCAAACCGGTGGCGCACAGAAAAATTCATCCGTTCATACAGCGCCAGCGCATAGGTATTTCCTTCGGTCACGGTCAGCGTAATGGCGTCAAAGCGGCGGCGCGTGAGCTGGGCGGCACAGTGCGACAGCAGGGCATGGCCCAGCCGCTGCCCGCGATACTCCGGCAACACGCAGATCTGCGTAATGTGCGCCACCTCTTCGCGCACCCGCGAGCAGAGCAGCATGGCCGCCATCCCGCCGCTCTCTTCGCAGAAGACGACGGACGAAGCATCCACATCAAAGACGCCGCAGCCGGGAAAGCGCACAATGTTGTGCAGAAAGCGCAGTGCGCCATCCAGCGTGCGGTACTGGTCATTAATCTCGCCATCCAGATGCCCGTTGTAGGCGCGGTGCACCAGCTCGCCGGCCTTCTGAAAGTTGGCACTGGACCAGGGCGCCAGCGCCAGTCCGGCGGGCAGCGGCGCAGCGGCTTGCTCCTCACGCAGCAGTCTTCCGTCAGAGAGATCGCACTCCATAAACAGCCGCGTATGCGCGGTGAATCCCGCCTGCAGAAACGGCTGCGTGATCTGGCCGGAGGGATGCAGCAGCAGCTGCGACTCGATGCGGTCCACATGGGGTGAGTTCTGCAGCATCTCCAGCATGTGGACGAGCAGGGTGCGCTCGACCTCTACCGCAGGCTGCGAAACCGACATGGCGGTGGAGGCGTATACATCGCCCACCACGCCCTTCGCGCCTTCATAGACGCAGAAGACATAGCCGCAGACGCGGCCGCGATCCAGCGCGACGAAGCCGGGCAGCACCCGCGCATCCAGATACTGGAGCAGCAGATCGGCGGAGCTGCGATAGTCCCAGCGCAGCCGCGCGCTCCAGACGCGGCTCTCTTCATCCAGCAGACTGCGCAGTTGCCGCGCCGAGAAGTGGCGCAGGTCGAGCACTTCGAGTTGGGATGGAACCTTCACAGGGCGCAATACGCTTACCGCGGAGTGTACGGGAAGCGACGGAAGATTGGAAGCCGGGGGCCTATGCGCGATTCAGACGAGCAGCCGCGGCTACGGATGCGCGGAGACGAGGTAGACGTTCAGGCCCTGCCACGGATAGAAAAAGAGTTGCCTGTAGGCGCGGCCTGCGAGCACCTGGTCCAGGTCGCCGGCATCCGTATTGCGCACCACAAGAATGTGCTCCTGCTGCGGCACTCCGTTCAACTCATAGTTCAGCAGCGGCTGGTCGCGGTAGAAGGCGAGCCCATACTCCATATCGCGCCGCACCTTATACACCGCAACGGTACGCACATCGGGCGCAGCCTTCTGGATGAGCCGTGCCAGCGGCCGCGCCGAATAATTGAGGTCCAGCAGGGGCCCGTTCTGCAGCGCCACGCGATACCCCAGCACGCTGAAGTGGACGTTGCTCATCAGAAATAAAACGGAAGCGGCTACGCCGATGCAGGTCACCATCCGCACCTTGCCCGCGCCATACTTGGCCACAATTACCAGAATGCCCGCCACGAAGATGCCCGCCGCAATGGCCGCCAGCAGCACCGCCCTGGTCGGCAGCCAGATCCGCTCCACCATCATGTACGTGGGGCAGAGCAGAATCACGAAGGTGATGAAGCCAGCGGTGCAGGCATGCGTCCACAGCAGCCAGCGCGGCGTGCCGGAGTTGCGGATACGGTAGAGATAATCGCCGGTAAGAATGGTGATGGGCGGCAGCGCCGGCAGAATGTAGCCCGGCAGCTTGGATTGCGAGAAGGAGAAAAAGATAACGGGAAGAATCGCCCAGAGCACAAGAAATTCAGGGAAGGCGTCGCCTGCGCGCTGATAGCCGAGATAGCGCTGCGGCTGGGAACGCACCTTCCACTCCGCAATCGAAATCTGTAGCGCATCCACCAGCGCGCGGATGGCAAAGACCGTCCACGGCATAAGCGCCAGCACCAGTACGACCAGATAGTAGTACCAGGGCTGATGGTGCTGGTAGCGGTTGGTGCCGAAGCGCTCCAGGTTGTGCTCCAGAAAGAACTCCCGCACGAATGTTGGATTCTTTCGCTGCACCGCGATGTACCACGGCAGCACCATCGCAAAGAACAGCGCAATGCCGGGCAGCCAGATCGTCCGGCGCAGCAGCGACCATTCCCGCCGCAGAGCAATGAACAGGAAGATGATGACTCCAGCCATGAAGGGCGCGACCGGGCCCTTGGCCAGCGTGGCCGCGCCGACAAAAAAGTACAGGTCAAAGAGCCAGAACTTCTTCCCGGTCTCATACCACGCGTACCAGCCCAGCATGCCGATGCAGAAGGGAGCTGCGAGCTGCATATCGGTTGACGCGCCGCGGGAAAAGCCGATAATTCCAGCGCACGAGGCCGTGATGAGCGCCGCATCCAGATGGCCACCGGGCCTGAATCGGCGCATGTGCAGGAAGATCAGGATGATCAGGAAGCCCGCGCCGGTGGCGGAGGGCAGGCGCGCGACCCAGTCCGCGATACCGAACTCACGGAAAAATCCCATGGCACGCCAGTAGTAGAGCGCCGGCTTCTCCAGCCAGGGCTGGCCATACAGAATCGGTGTCACGGTGCCGGCCAGCAGGCAGTGATAGCTCGCATTCAGGGCGTGGGGTGAGAGGCTGTGCGGCACAATCTCAGCGTGCAGAGCGGCACACCCCTGGTTGTGCGCGGCCAGCATCTCGCGGGCAATTTGCGCGTAACGCGGCTCGTCCGCACCGACCAGACCAAGCTGCGCGCCGCCAAACAACGGCACCAGACCGTAGAGCAGGAAGAAGGCAGTCAGAATGATGAGCACAGCGCCCTCTGACATCGCAGCAGCTGAGAAGTTACTGCGCAGAGACGCAAAGAATGCGCGGCGCCGAACACTGTGCGGTGATGGACTCACGAAAGAATCACTCTAGGTTCTCGGACGAGCGAAAATGGCTTGATGCAGTGCCGATGTCATTGGACTGTATCAGGTTAACAGAAATTGCCCGTTCGCTCACCTGCGCAAGCCGCCGATCACCCCAAGCAGCTTAGGTCGTGGGCGTTGAAGCGCCGGTCCCCGCAGCCTTGGCGGCCAGCTTCTCGTTCCGCTTCTTCACCCGCCCCAGCAGCTCGTCCATGCGCGATTCGATCTTCTCGGAGCGGTCGATCTGGAAGCTGATATCCGGCACATGACGCACGCCCATCCGCTCCAGCAGGGTATGGCGGATGAAGCCGCGCGCTGCCATCAGGCCGGCCAGCGTATCGGCCTCTTCCTTCTCATTGCCCTGTACCTGGATGAAGATGCGGGCCGACTTGCCGCCCGGCGCCAGCGCTACCTCTGATACATAGCAGGGAGCGATGCGTGGATCGGAGAGTTCGCCCTCCAGCATGGCGCCAATCTCCTCCGCGAAGGTCCGGGCCACCCGGTTGCGATGATATGTACGCCCGCGCTGTTCCATCTCTCTAGTGTAAATGTTTCCGCAGCGTGCCGCTCAGTCGGCCTCCGGCTCGGCAAAGGACCAATAGGCGTCCGCAATCTCCGCGCCCAGCCCCACGCAGAGGCTGCGGGCCGATCTCTCCAGCAGCTCCATCTGCCCGGCCAGATAATCGCGCGAGGCAGATATGGAGGCAATCCCCAGAGTGGCGCGGTTCCACAGCGCGGCGTCATCCAGCTCGCTCACTGAGATGTTGAATCCGTGGCTCAGTTTCTCTTTCAGCGAACGCACCACCTGCCGCCGGTCCTTCAATGAGGTGGCATGTTCAATCGCGAGTTCCAGGGTGAGCACGGCGACGGGCATGATTGGAATTTTAGAGGAGTTCTGCCGCGGCTGTGCTCACAGCCTTCGCGGCGATGCCCGCCACGCGCACCCGTTTGCTGCGCGAGTGTTCTCCACTGGCGATGGTGACTGCTGAACGCGGCACATGTAGCCACTCTGCGATAAATTCCACCAGTGCTTCGTTGGCGCGGCCATCGACCGGCGGCGTCGAGAGGGAGATCTTCAGCGCTTCATCATGCAGCCCGGTGACGCCGTTCCTGCGTGCTCCAGGATGCACGCGCACGCTGAAGATCACGCCGTCGCCGCTCTGCTGGACGGGGAAGCCGGTCATGCAGGCCGCGCGGCAGGGTCATCGCGCGCCCCAAAGATCGCTGTGCCAATGCGTACGCAGGTCGAACCTTCTTCAATGGCCACGGCAAAGTCATGCGACATGCCCATGGAAAGCTCCGGCAGCGGCATCTGCGGATGCGTAGCGGCCAGCGAATTGCGCAGCTCGCGCAACTGGCGGAAGTAGGGGCGCGCATCCTCCGGATCGTCGAAGAACGGAGGTACGGTCATCAGGCCGCGAATCGAGAGCCCGGGCAGATGGGCGGCGGCATGAAGAATCTCGCTCACCGCACCCGGCGCCATGCCGTGCTTGCTCTCTTCGCTGGAGAGCTTCACTTCAATCAAGATAGCGAGGGTTTTGTTCAGGGCAAGCGCGGCCGTGTTCAGGCGCTCGGCGATTTTCACCGAATCCACCGTGTCGACGGCATGAAAAAGCTCTGCCGCTTTGGCGGCCTTGTTGGATTGCAGGTGCCCAATCAGCGCAAAGCGCGCGCCCGGCATATTCAGGGCAGGCGCTTTCTGCTGGAACTCCTGCACCTTGTTCTCGCCGAAGAGGCGAATGCCCGCGGCATAGGCCTCCTGCAGAGCGGCGGCGGGCTGGGTCTTGCTCACCGCCATCAGGGTAACGTCATGCTCGCTGCGTGCGGCCCGCTCACAGGCTGCGCCGATGGCCTGCCGCACCCGCACGATATTTTCAGAGATCGACATCGTTTAAGAGCCTACCGTATTGCATCATAAGAGTATGTGGACGGTCATTCTACTCATTGGTTCCAACATCTTCATGACCTTTGCCTGGTACGGGCATTTGAAGTACCGGCACACCGCGCTCTGGAAGGTCATTCTGATCAGCTGGTCCATCGCGCTGATGGAATATTGCCTGCAGGTGCCGGCCAACCGCATCGGCGCGCGCACCTTCTCGCCCGATCAACTTAAAGTGATTCAGGAGATCATTACGCTCACGGTCTTCGGCGTGTTTTCCGTCTACTACTTCGGCGACCACCTGCACTGGAACCACGCCGTCGCCTTCTGCTTTCTGGTGGGCGGCGCGTTCTTCATGTTCCACAAGTTCTAAGGCGCTACGGATGGCGATGCAGCAGGTGCGTCGCGATGTCCGGATAGAACTCGCGGAAGATGGTGAAGCCCACATCGCGCGCGATGGAGTAGCCGAACTTCTCCGCCAGCACATCCAGCGGCGTGCTGCCGGCAGGGTAGTAGCTCTTTGATATCTCCTGCGCCGCGATCTTGCCGCCGATGTTGGAGAAGTTGAACGTCTGGCGGTCGCCGTAGGTGCGCGTCATCACGCTGCGGCTGGCGGCATAGCCTGCGCGCTTCCACGGATTGCCCTGGCCCATTGCATAGTAGCGGGTATCTTCATGCAGCACCGTGGGCAGCAGAAATCCGCCCAGATAGTTGCCGTCCGTCTTGTCCAGAAAGCCGCGCCAGGTGTATGCGTAGAAACCGGGAACGCCTTTGCCGAGCTTGGGATGCTCATCCAGCCCTTCGGCTGCCATTGAGGTGACGGTGAGAAAGACGAAGGAAGAGTAATCGAAGGCCTGACGGGTCGCGATCTTGAAGCTGGTCTTCGCGTTGGGCGGTGGCGGCGTGGCTCCGCCGCTTACGGCGCGATAGTTTGGCATCAGGCCAAGGATGCGCTTCGGCTGCTGCCGCGAAACCGGGATGGGGTTGCCGTGGGCGTCCACCTGCGGCGTGTTCTCGTCTGTATTGACGGTATTCTTCCGCTTTGTATTGGTGGCGGAGCTGGAGGTCTGCGCGCTGCCGGGAGCGTCTGGGAATATTGCCGATGCGAGTGCCATGTTGGGGGTCGGCGCATCGGGTAAAGCCTGCTGGGCCTGCGATGAAATTGCTGCTGCGAAGAGCAGGCACACCAGTGGTTTTACGATAGACAATGAATATCCTGACTGATTTCAAACGGAAAATTGCGCAGTATTGCGCCGCTGTTAATTAGACCCATTTACGCGGTCAGAGTTTCAATTTGGGGACGTTATTTGGCCCGATTTCGGCGGTTTTCTTGCCGAATCTCAGTGGCCGTGCGCTTCCAGGTACTTCTCCACCTCAAGCGCCGCCATGCAGCCGCTGCCGGCTGCCGTGATCGCCTGCCGGTAACGCCGGTCCTGCACGTCGCCGCATGCAAATACAGACGGAACCACCTGGCCATTCTGCGTGGTGAAGACGTTATGCTGCGTTTTCACATAGCCGTCTTCGTCCAGATCAATCTGGCCTTTGAACATCGTCGCGTTGGGCACATGGCCGATGCCGAGGAACATGCCGGAGATGGGCAGGATGGTCTCTTCGCCGCTCTTGCGATTCTTCAGCCGCAGCCCCTTCACGTCCTTCTCTTCCACGCCCAGCACCTCTTCCACCGTGGTGTTGGTGATGAATTCAATATTGGGATGCGCGACGGCGCGGTCCAGCATGATCTTGGACGCGCGGAAGTTCTCACTGCGATTGATGAGCGTGACCTTGGAGGCGAAGCGCGTCAGGAACAGCGCCTCTTCCATGGCGGAGTCGCCGCCGCCGATCACGGCAATCTCCTTGCCGGAGAAGAAGAAGCCGTCGCACGTGGCACAGCTGGATACGCCGTGGCCGATCAGCGCCTGCTCTGACGGCAGACCGAGCCAGCGCGCACTGGCGCCGCTCGCAATGATCAGCGTGCGCGTGTGGATGATGTCTTTACCCACGTGCAGCTCCATGGGATGCTTGCCGAGATGCACGGAATCCAGGTGCCCCATGCGCAGCTCCGCACCAAAGCGGATGGCCTGCTGCTTCATATTCTCAATCAGCTCTGGCCCCTGTACGCCCTCGGGCCAGCCGGGAAAATTCTCCACCAGCGTGGTGATGGAGAGCTGCCCGCCCGGCTCATGACCTTCCAGCACCAGCGGCTTCAGGTTGGCGCGCCCGCAGTAGATGGCGGCGGTCAGTCCGGCGCAGCCGGTGCCCAGGATAACAACGTCATGAGTGATGGGTTGGGAGGGAGGATTCGTGTCTGGCATAGTCGCTTTCCATTGTAACGGCTCCGGCAGAGCAAAGACGCCATGCCGGCTGTGAGTATTTGAGTCAAATCCGGAGCAAAAGAAGCAAGTTAGAATCAAATCTATGGCAAATCTAACGCTTGTATACGGAATGCGACTGCTCCCCGCGGATGAAGTGGTACAGGTCGGCGAGGCTCCGGTGGAACTGAAAAATGGCAACCAGGCGCATGTGACCATGCACATCCTGGAGGGCAGCCGCGAACAGATTGAGGCGCAGCTGCGGCACAGCATCGATGCCTTCTTCGATTTCTATCCTGAGATATGAAGACGCATTCAGTCCGGTCTGCGCCTATCTGCATCGAATAGTGAGGGATAGAAGACAGGAGCAACGAATCGTATGCCCGCACCCGAGCGCAAACGCGTCGTTATTATCGGCGGTGGCTTCGCCGGCATCCATGCCGCCTTGGGGCTGGAGAAGGTAGACGTCGACGTCACCATCATCGACCGCCGCAATCACCACACCTTCCAGCCGCTGCTCTACCAGGTGGCGCTGGCCGTGCTCTCACCGGCCGATATCGCACAGCCCATTCGCACCATTCTGCGTGGGCGCAAAAACGTTGAAGTGCTGATGGATGAGGTTATCGGCTTTGATACCGCAGCGCGCCGCGTGTGCCTGCGCTCCGGCGTGCAGCTCCTCTATGACTACCTGATCGTCGCCACCGGCTCCACCCACTCTTACTTCGGCCATGATGATTGGGCCGCGCTGGCGCCGGGGCTGAAGACGCTGGAAGATGCCGTGGAGATTCGCCGCCGGGTGCTGCTCGCCTTTGAGCTGGGCGAGCGCCAGATGGTGGAGACGGGCGTGCATCCGGCGCTGGATTTTGTCATTATCGGCGGCGGACCCACAGGCGTGGAGCTGGCCGGCGCCATCTCTGACATCGCCAAACTCTACATGGCGAGCGACTTTCGTCACATCGATCCCACCCGCGCCCGCGTGCTCATTCTGGAGGGGTCGCCCAGCGTGCTGGCTGCTTACCCTGAAGACCTGCGTCAGAGCGCGGTGCGGCAGTTGAACGCGCTCGGCGTGGAGGTGCGTACCGGCGCGCATGTGACCGCGATTGAGCCCGGTGCGGTGTACATCGGGCAGGAGAAGATCCGCGCAACGGTCACGCTATGGGCCGCCGGCGTGCAGGCTTCTCCGCTGGGGAAATTGCTTGGCTTTGAGACGGACCGCCGCGGCTGCGTGCTGGTGGATTCGCATCTGAACCCTGCGGGACACAGTGAGATCTTTGTCTGCGGCGACCTCGCGCACTTTGAGCAGGACGGCCATCAGGTTCCCGGCGTGGCGCAGCCCGCCATGCAGATGGGCGACCATGCGGCCCGGCAGATCGCAGCCGACCTGACCGGGCGGCCGCGCAAAGACTTCCGCTACTTTGACAAGGGAGACCTGGCCACCATCGGGCGCAAAGCCGCCGTAGCCCGCGTGGCATGGCCTTTCAAGGCCCATCTCAGCGGCTTCAGCGCCTGGGTGATCTGGCTGGTGGTGCACATCTTTTTTCTCATTGGCTTCCGCAACCGGCTGAGCGTCTTCCGCGAATGGGCATGGACCTACCTCAGCTTCAAGGATGGCGTCCGCCTCATCACCGGATCGCAGGAGCTACCCGGTTGGACAGAGCAGCGTGGCGTGGAAGTTCCAGCGGAAGAGAAACAGTCCGCAACGCCGGCCGCGCCGCAGGGCGGGTGCGGAATCAGACCGCGATGACCCACTCGCCCTTGCGCATCAGGGGTTCGACGGCACCGTCTTTGGTCACGCCGTCGACATCGATCTCGCCGGAGCCGATCATCCAGTCCACATGAATCAGGCTGCTGTTCGCGCCTTTCGCTTCCAGCGCCTTCTCGTCCATCTCATCGCCGTTGCGGATGCAGGAGCTGTACGCCTGTCCGAGTGCGATGTGGCTGGCCGCGTTTTCATCGAACAGCGTGTTGTAGAAGAGCAGACCGCTGGCGGAGATGGGCGAGGAGTGCGGCACCAGCGCGACTTCGCCGATGCGGCGCGCGCCTTCGTCGGTGTCCAGCAGCCGGAGAAAGGCCTCTTCGCCTTCGCTGGCCGTGGCTTCTACGATGCGGCCATTCTCAAAGCGCACCTGGATGTCCTGGATGAGCGTGCCCTGATGCGAGAGCGGCTTGGTGCTGCGGACCGTGCCGTTGACCCGGTCTTTGTGCGGCGTGGTGAATACTTCTTCGGTCGGGATGTTCGGCATGCAGTTAATGCCGTTGCCTGCCTTGCCGCCGCCGCCCAGCCACTTATGATCGTCTGCCAGTCCGATGACAAGGTTGGTGCCGGGCCCGGTGTAGCGCAGCGCGGCGTAGCTCCTGGCGTTCAGCATCTTCGTGCGCAGCTTCAAATCCTGCGAATGCTGCTTCCATGCGGCCACGGGATCGTCTGCGTGAACGCGCGATGCCGCAAAGATTGCATCCCATAATTTTTCCATCGCCTGGTCGATGGGGTCGGCAGGGAAGGCCAGGGCCGCCCACTCCGGTGTGGCACAGGCCACAATGCCCCAGTTAATCTCGTGCCGCGTAATCATCTCCATCGCCGGCTTGTTCACCTGCGATGAGATCTTGCTGGCGCGCGCAATTTTCTCCGGATCCTGCCCGGCAAGCAGCGCCGGATTGCCGCCGGAGATGGACAGGCGGGCAGCGTTGCCCTTGAAGGCGGTATAGATGGCGTCGGCCATCCATGAGGAGGCGGTATCGAAGCTCTCGTCGCGGGCATATTTGTAGCGCGCGAGAATACACTCATCGTCGTAGAAAAACGGGGACACCAAGGTTACGCCCGCTTTATAGGCGTGTTCGGCGACGCGACGAATCAGGGGCAACGCTTCTACAGGCGCTGAGATCAAAAGCTCTTGCGGTGGGGTCTGGCCCGGCTCAATGCCGAGCCCAACCCGAACTGCAACCTGCGCTAAACGGTCCAGCGATTCTGCAAAGGTAAAACTCTTCTGGGTGGTGTTCACTGTCGCTATTTTATGATGAAAATTGTGCCCATATTGGGAGAATTAGGCCTCATTTTCGCTTCCAGCACGTCGAAAGAATGTGCAATTTGACAGCAAACGAACGGTTTTAGCAGTGTACTTTTCAGAAGCCGCACTCTGGCGCGGGAACGATGCCGTTACTGAGAATGAGTTATGATTTAGCTGGCATGAAATTTTTCCGCCACAGCCCGTCGGAGCGCAGCCGCTGGAGAATTCTCCTGGCGCTCATCTGCGTCGTGCTGGTGGTTGCCACGGCTACCGTGGAGATGACCCACAGCCATGCCGATGGCGCGCACGCGAATTGCGCCCTGTGCGCCACCGCCCATGTGGTGATCCAGACGGCTGCCATTGCCGCGTTGATCATCTTTTTCGCTTTTGCCGCGGAAGTAAAGCGCACGGAGCAGGTACTGCCGTGCGCCCGCGCTACCATCTTCGCCCTGTATATCCGCCCCCCGCCTGCCGGTTTCGCTGCCGCCTAAATTCGCTGCGCCTCCATGGGCGCGGCGGCGCAGTTGAACATCCTACAACTCAGGCTCCAGGGGGGAACCGATGCATAGATTCCATTGCCGCGCTGTTTTAATCGCGCTGGTCACCGCCATTTCATTCACAGCCATGCTGCGCGCTGAAGCGCCGCCGGCTGCATCCAACAGCACATTGCAGGTCTCCGGCACGGCCGGTACGGTGAGCGGCTATGTGACCGATCCCAGCGGCGCCGCGGTGCCGGGCGCTAACGTGACCGTCACCAATGCAACGAGCGGCTTCACCCGATCGGTGGTGAGCGCGGCTGACGGCAGTTTTAATATCACCAATATCCCATTTGACCAGTACAGGATCAACGCCGCTGCTCCGGGCTTCAATACCATCTCGCAGACCGTCGTGCTGCGTTCCGCCGTGCCTGCGCATGTGACGCTGCCGTTGACGATCAGCAGCAGCACCACGGTCACGGTTCAGGCGGGCGCAGACCTGATTGAGACGGACTCTTCTTTTCACACTGACCTGGATCGCGTGACCATCGATCAGCTTCCCGTGGAGAGTGCGACGTCTTCGCTGAGCTCCATCATCACGCTTACCACTCCCGGCGTTTCGGCCGATTCCAACGGCCTCTTCCACGGCCTGGGCGATCACGCGGAGAATGCTTTCTACCTGGATGGCCAGCCGATCACGGACCAGCAGAGCAAGGTCTTCTCCAACCAGATTCCGTCGGACGCGGTGCAGTCTATGGAAGCGATCTCCGGTGCGCCCGCGGCAGAGTTTGGCGAGAAGACTTCGCTGGTCGCCGTCATCACTACCCGCAGCGGACAGGGCGTCACGTCACCGCACGGGGACATCACCACCAGCTATGGAACCTTTGGTACGGGCACGGTGGGCATGTCGCTGGCCGCCGGTGCGGCCAGGTGGGGTAACTTCACTGCGGCAGATGGTCTGCGCACCGGGCGCTTTCTCGACCCGGCGGAGTTCGCCGTCTTCCATGATCGCGGCAACGAAGAGAACTTCTTTGACCGCGTTGATCTGCAGCTCTCACACGCCACATCGCTGCATACTGATGCGCAATACTCGCGCTCGTGGTTCCAGACGCCGGATACCTACGACACGCTGAACAGCGGCGTTGTGGACCCGGTGGCAGGAAAGCCGGTCGGCCCGGCGGACCAGCGTTCGCAGATAGGCACCCTCGATCTCTCACCGACCATCACGCGAGTGCTGAACAACTATTCCGTGGTGAACTTCGGCGCGTGGGTGCGTCGCGATGCCTACAACTACTATCCGTCGAGCAATGCGTTCGCGGATAACGGCCCCATTCAGCAGGAGACGCTGCGGCAGTATCGCACGCTGACCAACACGGGGCTGCGCGCGGATTATTCCTACGTCCGCGGCGCGCATAATGCCAAGGCGGGCATCACCTATCAGCATACGTTTCTGAATGAGAACGACTATCTCGGCGTCGTCGATCCCACGCTGAACACGCCCTGCATCACCGCGGGCGGTGATCCGGTCGCGGGCTACACGTCCACATCGCAGTGCGTGCCCGCGGGCTATCAGCAGAATGTCGCGGCCAATCCCAATGCGACGACGCCGTTCATTCCGCTGCTGCTCTGCTATGACCTCACGCGGCCTACCAGCGGCCTGCCAGGTTGCAACTTTGCGAACACATCGCTCTACGGATTCCTTGGCCACACGGATGTGAAGCTGATCTCGCTCTATGCGCAGGATGCCATCACCAAGGGCAATTTTCTGTTTAGCATTGGTCTGCGCGGCGACCAGTACAACGCGCTCTCTGTGGCGCACATGCTGGAACCGCGCGCGGGCATTGCCTACAACGTGAAGCCCAGCGGCACGGTGCTGCGCGTGAGCTACGCGCGCACCATGGAGACGCCGTTCAATGAGAACCTGGTGCTCTCCAGCCGGGGTTGTGAGTCGGCGGTGATTGCGGACCTTATCCCATGCGTGCCGTCGAACTTCAATCCCAGCCAGCGCAACGAATTCCATGCAGGCCTGCAACAGCAGTTTGGCAAGCACCTGGTCCTCAACGGCGAGTACATCTGGAAGTACACGCACAACGGGTACGACTTCAGCGTGCTGGGCGCGACGCCGGTAACATTTCCCATCGAATGGAAGAACGCGAAGATCCCCGGCTTCGCGCTCGGTCTGAACCTGACGGACCTGCACGGATTCACGGCGTTCGTCACCATGTCCAGTGTGGCGGCGCGGTTCTTCTCACCGCAGATCGGTGGTCTGGGCACGACCGTCGGGCAGGTGCCCGGGCCGTTCCGTATTGACCACGATGAGAAGTTCAACCAGACCACGCACGTGCAGTATTCGTTCAAGCACGGCGCTGCGAAGGGAACGTGGATCGGCTTCAACTGGCGGTTTGACTCCGGCAACGTGGCGGGGCAGGTGCCGTGCTATGGCGTGGCGACGGGCAATGACTGCCCGGACTCCACCACACTGGGTGGCCAGCCCGCGATTGATCTGAGCAAACTCACCGCGGACGAGGAGTTTCAGGCCGGGCTGGTCTGCGGCAACATCGTGGCGTCGCCCACGCAGGCGCTGCCGTCTGTATGCCTGGCCTCGCAGCTTAGCTCCTCGCTCGTCAATATTCCTGCGCCGAATACGGAGAATGACGATCACAATCCGCCACGGGTAAAGCCGAGGAACCTGTTTGATCTGACCGTCGGGCAGGACAATCTCTTTCATGCGAAGAAGTACCAGGTCTCTACCCGGCTCACAGTCATCAATCTGGCCAATGAATACGGGCTGTATAACTTCCTCTCCACCTTCAGCGGAACGCACTATGTAACGCCGCGGTCCATGACGGCGGAGATCGGTTTTCACTTCTAGCGCACGCCACCGGGGAGGCCTGTCCGGTTCCCCGGTTAATTCATCCTGCATTCACACGCCATTCTCAGAACATTCACACACAGTTGCGACCATCGCTTCAACGGACAAAATTGGCAAGGACAGTTGGACCTACGCGCGCACGTATGCCGGGGGCACAACCACTTAGCCGGTTCGTTACGAGGAACGATGACACGTATCTCCCTTTTGACTGTAGCCCTGGCCGCGACGCTTTGCGTCACCGCCGGCGCACAGTCCAGCCAGGATGCCACGACGCCAACCAAGGCCACGAAATCCCACAAGAAGGCAGAATCCAGCAGCGAAGAGATTCGCCTTCTCCGCGAACAACTGCAGAAGCAGCAGTCCGAAATTGACGCGCTGAAGACGAAGGTCTCCGCCGGCGACCAGCAGGTCACGTCGGCCACGCAGGCAGCAGCCGATGCGCAGACCCAGGCAGCCGCCGCACAAGCTGCAGCCGCACAGGCCAGCAGCACATCCGCTGCTACCGCCACCAAGGTGGATGACATCTCTTCCAGCGTGACTGACCTGAAGGCCAGCAACGCCGGCATCACGGAAACCATCGTGACCAACCAGGCCAACCTGGCCGCCGATATGGAATCGCCCGCTGCGCTGCGCTACAAGGGCGTCACCATCACTCCGATCGGCTTCTTCGCGGCGGAATCTTTTTACCGTCAGCGGTCGCTGAACTCCGACATCAATACCCCGTTCAACTCCACGCTTTACTCCGGTGCTGCACAGTACAACACCAGCGAGTGGGGCGAGAGCGGCCGCCAGTCGCGCCTGGGCGTGAAGGTGCAGGGCAAGCTGGGCAAGGCTGATCTGATGGGCTACTTCGAGGGCGACTTCCTCGGCGCGGGCACCACGTCAAACGATAACCAGAGCAACAGCTATGTCTTCCGTCAGCGCCAGTTCTTCGCGCAGATCGCATTCCACTCCGGCTTCACCCTCAGCGGCGGCCAGATGTGGTCGCTGGTGACGGAGACGAAGAACAGCACGGACCCGACCAGCGAAGTGCTGCCGACCACTCCCGATGCCCAGTACCACGTAGGCTTCAGCTGGGCACGTCAGCCCGGCCTGCGCTTCTCACAGAAGAAGGGCATTGCAACCTATGCTCTGGGTCTGGAGAGCGGCGAGTACATCTTCAGCGCGTCGAACGCGAACAGCAACTTCTTTTTCGGTAATGCCGGTACCGGCGGCGGTCTGCTGAACGCCACGGCGAACTATTCCAACAACGTTTTGCCGGACGTGATTCTGAAGGCGACGTTCGATACCAAGGTCGGCCACTATGAGATCGGCGGCATTGCGCGCTGGTTTCGTGACCGCTACTACCCCACCTCAGGCTCACCGACGAACAACACCAAGACCGGCGGCGGCTTCTTTGCCAACGCGCACATCCCTATGACCCACTACTTCGGTCTTGGTCTGCATGTGATGCAGGGCGACGGCGTGGGCCGCTACGGCACCGCAACGCTGCCTGACATTACGGTTCATCCGGACGGCACGCTGGTTCCTATCCGCAGCTCACAGGGCCTGCTCTCGCTCGAGTTCCACCCGGCGAAGAAGTTTGACCTCCTCGGCTACGCGGGTGCGGAGTATGCACAGCGCACCGTATACGATACCGGCTCCAAGCTGGTTGGCTATGCGCCCATCTCCACTCCTGTCGCCAGCTGCTATACCGAAGCCGCTCCCACGGGCAGCACCGGCTACGCCCCGGGTGCAAACTGCGGAGCAGCGACCCGCGTCCTGGTGGAAGGCACGGTCAGCGGCGTCTACCGCTTCTACAATGGTCCTAAGGGCCGTGTGCAGTTGAACATTGCCTACAGCATTCTGCAGCGCAATGCCTGGGCAGGCACCATAGCCGGCACGGTCTACAACGCGCCGACCGCAACCGCCAGCCCGTCAGGCCGCAACAACATGGTGTTCACCAGCCTGCGCTACTATATCCCGTAGCCCAGACGCGAATGGTTCAGGATGGGCCACCCCACACCGGGGTGGCCCATCAAACAAAGTGAAGATCACAGGAGATCGAATCAAATGAAGATGAAATTCCTTTCCGCGCTTTTGCTCGCCGGCATGGCCGCTACCGCAGGCGCACAGAATCTGACCGGTGCAGGCGCTACTTTTCCCAATCCCATCTACTCGCGCTGGTTCAGTGAGTACAGCGCATCGCATCCCGGTGTCCACATCAACTACCAGTCGCAGGGGTCGGGCGCGGGCATTCGCCAGGTCTCCCAGAAGATTGTGGACTTCGGCGCTTCGGATGGACCGATGACCGATCAGCAGCTGGCTGATTCCAAGGTCAAGCTGCTGCACATCCCGACCGTCCTGGGCGCAGTGGTGCCGGTCTACAACATCCCCGGCTACAACGGCAATCTGAACTTCTCGCCTGACGTGATTGCCGACATCTATCTCGGCCACATCACCCGCTGGAACGATCCGCGCATCGTGAAGGACAACCCCGGCCTGAGCTTCCCCGATCACCAGATCCTGCCCGTCTATCGCGCTGATGGATCGGGCACGACCTACATCTTCACGGATTTCCTGAGCAAGATCAGCCCGGAGTTCGCGTCGAAGGTGGGCAAGAGCACCTCGGTCCGCTGGCCGCTGGGCTTTGGCCAGAAGGGCAATGAGGGTGTTGCCGGCATGGTGCGCAGCACGCCGTATGCCTTCGGTTACGTGGAACTGATCTACGCCGCATCCAACAACATGCCGTACGGTCAGGTGAAGAACGCAGCCGGTAAGTTCGTGAAGGCTTCCACCGAGAGCGTTACGGCCGCTGCTGCCGGCGCTGCCAAGAATATGCCTGCTGACTACCGGGTCTCCATCGTCAATGCTCCCGGGCCGACGGCATATCCTATCTCGTCGTTCACCTGGCTGCTGATTCCCATCAAGTCTGACGATCCTGCCAAAGGCAAGGTCCTGAATGACTTTCTGCACTGGATGCTGGAGAAGGGCGAATCAGAGGCTGCGGGCATGACCTATGCTCCGCTGCCGAAGCCGGTTGCTGACCGCGTGATGCAGACCATCAACCAGGTTCACTAAACGCACGTACCGATCTTCAAAGGAAAAGGGCTCGCGAACCTGCGGGCCCTTATTTTTTGCTCTCAACAGGTAAAGCAGGCATTCAGTTGAGCTTGATCTGCGACGGCTCGGCCTTGTCCGCATGGCACTTGAAGACGAGCCAGATGCTCACGGACGCAACCAGCCACAGCCCAGACGCCTCTGCCAACACGAGGAGTCCGCGCTGGCTGGCCAGTGCGCGCCACACGAACAGCGCAAAGGCCATCAGGCCGACGCAGCCCATCGCAGTGCCCTCAGCATCCAGTCCGGCAGCCACGCGGCCGCGCTCTGTGCCGTCGCTGCCCATGGCGGCCTTATCTTCTTTCTCATGCTTCTCAATCAGGCTGGCACTGGCGGGAAAGATAGCGGGGAAGGCAAGGAATAGCCCGCCCACCGCAGGCCCGTAGTGCATGGAGATCAGATACGCCGCCGCGGTGCAGGTGCCGCCAAAGAGAAAGCGCAGCGCAATCTCATGCGGCTTGATGGTCTTCAGCGAATCCAGCGATATGGTCACCATCATGCGGGGCGCCTCGCAACCAGTACATAGAGCGCGAATGCGACGACGAACCAGAGCGGCATCAGAAATAGCGTGGTGCGCAGCGAGTGCGTCTTGTAGCGCACCAGCGCCAAGCTGACGGCGCAGGCGTAGACGAAGAAGGCGATTGCGCCAAGCAGCATGGAACGCGCCGCGATGGCGGCATAAGGGTGTCCGCGGTGCACGATGGTCAGGCCCAGGGTGGCCAGCGCGAGGGAAGGCGCAGCGCCGAAGAGCCCGGCGAAGGTCTTGGGGCGGAAGATCTCGCCCAGCAGCGCGAAGCAACAGACCACCGCTCCGCCCACCAGAAATCGAATGAGAAGTTCCTGCATGCGTGGCTTCAAGTCTACGATATTCAGCGCATCATGGGCTCTGGCTCACATGGTGAGACGTTTTCATCCCATTCGCATGGCTTCATGGAAATTCCTGCAAATAAGCGTGTTGCAGCGATCAACCGCAGATACAACTGCGGGAGTATCCTGTGAATCAGGGCGCGGTGTGATGCATGTCACTCCCTGCCGCGCCATGCACTGTTAGGGTGGAGCTACTATGAATGCTTTAATGCTGGACCGGATTCACTTTGCATTCACCATCACATATCACTATCTCTTTCCTCAGTTGACGATGGGTCTGGCGTTCCTGATTGTCATCCTGAAGCTCATCGCCATTCGGACGAATGATGCGCGCTATGACCAGGCTGCCCGCTTCTGGGCGAAGATCTTTGCGGTCAACTTTCTGCTGGGCGTGGTGACCGGCATTCCCATGGAGTTTCAGTTCGGCACCAACTGGTCGGAGTTTTCGCGCCGCACCGGCGGCGTCATCGGCCAGCCGCTGGCCATGGAAGGCGTCTTCTCCTTCTTTCTTGAATCGACATTCCTTGGCCTCTTCCTCTACGGCGAGAAGCGGCTCTCGCGCTGGCAGCACTTTGGCGCGGCCACCATGGTGTGGCTGGGCTCGTGGATATCCGGCTTCTTCATCATTGTGACCAATGCGTGGATGCAGCATCCTGTGGCTTACAACCTGATGCCCGATGGAACGTACCAGATTGCGAGCTTCTGGAAGCTGCTGCTGAATCCATGGGCGGGGCTGATGTATGCGCATAATATGTGCGCCACGGTGGTGACCGCATCGTTCGTGATGGCGGCGGTCGGCGCGTTTTATCTGCTGGAGAAGCGCAGCCTGGAGTATGGCCGCATCTTTTTGAAGGTGGGCGTGACCGCCGGAATTATCTCCTGCGTGATGCAGATCTTTCCGACAGGCGACCTGCACGGCAAGTACATGGCCAGGATGCAGCCTGCCGCCGTGGCCGGGATGGAGGCGCTCTACCACACGCAGCGCAATGCGCCCATGGTGCTGATGGGCCAGCCCAATGAAGAGACCCAGACGATTGATAATCCGCTGGTCGTTAACAATGTGCTGAGCTTCCTCATTTACGGAACAACCTCTGCCGAAGTGAAGGGGCTGGACCAGTTTCCGCGTGATGAGTGGCCGCCGATGCTGGCGCTGCTCTACTACAGCTACCACATCATGGCCGGGCTGGGTACGTGGTTTGTGCTGCTGATGGGCGTGGCGGCGTTCCTGCTGTGGCGCGGCAAACTCTATAGCGCGCGCTGGATGCTGTGGCCCATCCTGCTAAGCTTTCCGCTGCCGTATATCGCGACCACCGCCGGTTGGATGACGGCGGAGATCGGACGCCAGCCGTGGCTGGTGTATGGGCTGATGCGGACCTCGCAGGGCTACTCCACGCATGTGACCGCGGGCAATAGCCTCTTCACCTTGCTCGGTTTTCTGGGAATGTATTCGGTGCTCAGCGTGCTCTGGATCGTGATTGTGTACCGCGCCATTGAGATTGGCCCGGATGCCACGCACCTGCCGTCAGAAACGCTGACAGCCTAACCGCGCAACAGGAGATAAGACATGGGATTCCTCTGGTTCTGGATTGTCGCCGTCATGATCGCCATGTACGTGGTGTTTGATGGCTTTGACCTCGGCGTGGGCATTTTGTATCCGTTTCTGGCGCGCACTGAGGCCGACCGGCAGACGCTGATCCATGCTATCGGCCCGGTATGGGATGGGAACGAGGTGTGGCTGCTGGCGGGCGGCGGCACGCTGTTCTTTGCCTTTCCGCTGGCCTACGCTTCGTCGTTCAGCGGATTCTATCTGCCGCTGATGATCGTGCTGTGGCTGCTCATCCTGCGCGGATTAAGCATCGAACTCCGTATGCATCTGGAAAGTACAACCTGGCGCAGCCTGTTTGACGGCCTTTTCTTTCTCTCCAGCGCGCTGCTGGCCATCTTCTTCGGCGCGGCGCTGGCCAATGTGATTCGTGGCGTGCCGCTGGGGCCTGACAACTACTTCTTCCTGCCGCTGTGGACGAACTGGCGCGTGGGCGCGCAGCCCGGCATCCTGGACTGGTACACCGTAATCGGGGGCGTAGTGGCGCTGGTCGCGCTGGCCATGCACGGAGCGCTTTACCTTGTGCTGAAGGCTCCGGGCGAACTGGAGCTTCGCGCCCGCAAATTCGCGCGCACCATCTGGATCGTGCTGCTGCTGGTGACTATCGTCAGCCTGATCTCCACCATTGCTGTTCGCCATGCCGCGCTCAACAACTATCTGGCCCACCCCATTCTGTTCCTGATTCCGGTGCTGGTCATTGCATCGCTCGCCGGGGTGCAGGTGTTCGGCGGCAAGCCGCTGGCGGCATTTCTTTCATCCTGCGCCTATCTGGTCTTCATGCTGGTGGGCGCGGCGACGGGGCTGTATCCCACGATCCTTGCCTCTTCCACCAACGCTGCGCACGATATCACCATCGCCAAAGCCATCTCCGGTCCGCACACGCTGCACGTCGGGCTGGTGTGGTGGTCCATCGGCATGGTGCTGGCGCTGATTTACTTCTGCACGACGTACCGCATGTTCCGCGGAAAGGTTACGGATGATGCCAGCTACGGCCATTGAATCGAAAGCTACAAGGAGTGTTTCCATGAAACAACCGCTTACTGCTGACGAACTGCGCCGTATGAACGCATACTGGCGAGCCTGCAACTATCTTTGCGCAGGCATGATCTATCTGCGCGACAACCCGCTGCTGCGCACGCCGCTTAAGGTGGCAGACATCAAGCGCCGCCTGCTGGGACACTGGGGCTCCGATCCCGGGCAGTCGTTTACGTGGGTGCATCTGAACCGGCTGATCAAGAAGCTTGACCTGAACGTGATCTATATCTCCGGTCCGGGCCATGGGGCGCCCGCCACGCTGGCGAACAGCTACCTGGAAGGCCGCTACTCCGAGATCTATCCCAATTGCGGCCGCAACGTGGAAGGTATGCAGAAGTTCTTCCACCAGTTTTCATTCCCGGGCGGAGTCGGCAGCCATTGCACGCCGGAGACACCGGGCTCCATTCACGAAGGCGGCGAGCTGGGCTACAGCCTGTCACACGGATTCGGCGCGGCCTTCGACAATCCTGACCTGATCGTGGCTGTGATGGTGGGCGACGGCGAAGCAGAGACCGGGCCGCTGGCTACGTCGTGGCATTCCAATAAATTTCTCGATCCGGTGCGCGACGGCGCAGTGCTGCCCATCCTGCATTTGAATGGCTACAAGATCTCAAACCCGACGATCCTTGCCCGCATCTCGCATGAGGAGATTGAAAGCCTCTTCCGCGGCTATGGGTACAAGCCGTACTTTGTTGAGGGCCATGAGCCGGAGGCGATGCACCAGAAGATGGCCGCGGTGCTGGAAGAGTGCGTGACGGAGATTCGTGCCATCCAGCAGCACGCCCGCACCACTGGAGACACCACTCGCCCCATGTGGCCCATGATCGTGCTGCGTTCGCCGAAGGGATGGACGGGGCCTAAGACCGTGGAAGGCCACAAGGTAGAGGATTTCTGGCGTGCCCATCAGGTGCCCATCACCGATCCGCAGACGAACAAAGACAGTCTGAAGCAGGTTGAAGACTGGATGAAGAGTTACAAGCCGGAGGAGCTGTTTGACGAATCCGGCAACCTGGTACCGGAGCTGCAGGAACTCGCGCCGCTGGGCGAGCGCCGCATCAGTGCCAATCCACATGCTAATGGCGGTCTGCTGCGCAAGCCGCTCGACCTGCCTGTCTTCCGCGACTATGCGGTGGATATGACCACGCCGGGAACAGATTATGTATCGCCTACGGAAAATCTGGCGAGCTATCTGCGCGATGTGATGAAGCGCAACATGAACAGCTTCCGCGTCTTCTGCCCGGATGAGAATGCCTCAAACCGCCTGACGGGAATCTATGCCGCTTCCAAAAAAACCTGGATGGCGGAGATGCTGCCCGAAGACGCAGATGGCGGCGAACTGGCCGTGGATGGACGCGTGATGGAGATGCTGAGCGAGCACACGCTGGAGGGCTGGTTTGAGGGCTATGTGCTCACGGGCCGTCACGGCTTCTTCTCCAGCTACGAAGCCTTCGTGCACGTGATCGATTCCATGTTCAATCAACATGCCAAGTGGCTGGAGAAATCGAAGCAGGAGATTCGCTGGCGTGCGCCCATCTCCTCCATCAACCTGTTGATCACGTCGCTGGTATGGCGGCAGGATCATAACGGATTTACGCATCAGGACCCGGGCTTCCTCGACCTGGTGACGAACAAGAGCCCGAACGTGGTGCGCATCTACCTGCCGCCCGATGCTAACTGCCTGCTGAGCGTGACGGACCACTGCCTGGCGACGACGGACTACATCAACGTGATCGTCTCAGACAAGCAGCCGCACCTGGTCTTCCTTGGCATGGAAGATGCGGTGAAGCACTGCACCAAGGGCATCGGCATATGGGACTGGGCCAGCACGGACTGCGGCGAAGAGCCGGACGTGGTGATGGCCTGCGCGGGCGACATCGCGACCATGGAAGCGCTGGCTGCCGTGGCAATCCTGAAACAGAACTTCCTCGACCTGAAGATCCGCTTCGTGAATGTGGTTGACCTGTTCCGTCTGATGCCGGAGATCGAGCATCCGCACGGCTTGTCTGACCGCGATTTCGATTCGATCTTTACCAAAGACAAACCCATCATCTTCAACTTCCACGGATACGCTTCGCTGATACACAAGCTGAGCTACCGCCGTACCAACCACAACAACATCCACGTGCGCGGCTACAAGGAGAAGGGCAATATCAACACGCCTCTTGAGCTGGCCATCATCAATCAGGTGGATCGTTTCAACCTTGCTATTGACGTCATTGATCGCGTGCCGCACCTGAGCAGCTCAGGCGCGCACGTTAAAGATTGGCTGAAAGGCGAGATCATCGAACATTTGGAATACGCCCATGCTGAGGGCATTGACAAGGAAGAAATTCGCAACTGGACGTGGCCGGGATAAATCATGAAAACAATTGGTAAGAGTCAGAGCGAGAGCGTCATTCTCGTTCTCAATAGTGGATCGTCATCGCTTAAATTCAGCCTGTATTACTTCGGAGACAAGGACGAGGAGCTGCTGCTGGAGGGCCGTGCCGAGGGCATCGGTCGCGATGACGGCATCTTCCGCGTGAAGTCCGCCGACGGCGAAAAGCTGGTCGACGAAAAGAATGTGAACCAGTCGCAGCCGGATGCGTTGCTGAAGCTGGCTACGCTGCTGCGGGAACGGATTCATGTTGCGCCGGTGGCCGTTGCACACCGCATCGTGAACGGTGGACCGAATCTGCTGGAGCATCAGCCGGCCACGCCTGAGGCCATTGCCGAGCTGGAGCGCAATATAGACTTCGCGCCCGTGCATACGCCAGCGGCGCTCGCCGTAATCTACGAAGCGAAGAAGATCTTCGCCAATTGCGCCCATTTCCTTTGCATGGATGATGCGTTCCACAACACCATGCCGGAGGTAGCCAAGCATCTGCCGCTGCCGACGCGTTATTACAAGCAGGGCGTGATCCGCTACGGCGCGCACGGGCTCTCGTTTGAGTCGCTGGTCTACGCGTTGGGCAAGGAACTGCCGCGCCGCGCCGTGTTTGCGCACCTCGGCAACGGCTCCAGCATCACGGCTGTGCTTGACGGCAAATCAATTGACACATCGATGGGCCTGACGCCCACGGGCGGCGTTCCCATGGGGACACGCACCGGCGATCTTGATCCCGGCGTAGTCATCTACCTGATGCGCAAGGAGGGCCTGAATGCTGACCAGATGCAGGCGCTGCTCAACGGGCAGTGCGGCCTGACCGGGTTCTCCAACGGCGAAAGCGACATGCAGGTGCTCTCTGCGCGCGCCAAGGCGGGCGATGCGGCGGCGGAGTTTGCCATTCACGCCTTCTCCACCGCGGTGCGCAAGTGGATTGGCTCATATGCTGCGCTGATGGGCGGCATTGACATGCTGGTCTTCTCCGGCGGCATCGGCGAGAACAGCGTAGAGGTTCGCACCCGCGTGTGCGACGGCTTGCAATTCCTCGGCATTGATCTGAATGTGCCCAACGGCAAGGTCCGCGTAGTGCAGACGGAAGAGGAACGGCAGATTGCGCGTCATGCGCGGGCGTTGCTGAAAGCGTAAGCGCTTTTAGCTTGTCTTGTTGAGATGGACGGTCTTCGGGCCGTCCATTTCTGCATGCACGAATGCATCCTTGCTCGCGCCATGATGATGGCCTTCAAACAGCATCCACGCTGACAGCAGGATGAGGTTCAGCCCGAAGACGCCAAGGTAGCTGTAGATGGCCCATGTCACGTTGCTGTAGTTGCTCAGTGCGAGCACAAGCAAGGTGATGGCGGAGACGGTCGCGATGGCCGAGGAGACAAAGCACCAGCGCGAGCGGTGATGGTCTGACGTGCCGCGCGCCACGATGAATTCCGCCACCGCAACGCTGGCGGCC
>Ga0302267_10000107_pt1 | contig 99215 bp, 85 predicted proteins | sample III_Bog_E1_3_FD_194555 | JGI IMG/M metagenome (GOLD analysis project Ga0302267, IMG submission 194555) | Peat permafrost microbial communities from Stordalen Mire near Abisko, Sweden - III_Bog_E1_3 | ecosystem: Environmental > Terrestrial > Soil > Wetlands > Peat | place: Sweden: Abisko... | reverse complement strand
ACAACGGCTGACGGCAGACCAGATCGCCGAGATGCGACGGGTGCTCTCGTCGTTTCCCCTGACGCGGTGGACCGATGACGACTTCCGCGTCTCGCGCGACGGGTGAGGGCGCACGGCACCGATCGTTGATCCGGCCTCGGCCGGCGGTCCCACCTCTGCGGAGCGAGACGTTCCGGGTATCCGGGTCGGACGGCTACGGCGTCACGAACGGCACACGCCTCCACAGTGCACGCATCCGGTCGCTCAGCGCGGGTGGTGCTGTGGCGGGATCCCTCCAGGTCGGGTGCCAGGTGGGACCGGCTGCGACCAGCTGTCCGTCGACCCAGGCCGCCTCGCCGTCGAGCACCGGACTCACGAATGACCGGTGCACGCCGTCGAGCGACCTCAGGGTGTCGTAGAGCTCTGCGGTGGCGCCTCCGCTCGGCGGGCGGTGGGCATTGTGGCGCAATGCGGGATCGACGAACTCACGCGTGGCCAACACGTCGACCTTCGGGGCCACCTCCATGCCGAGGCCACCGAGAAAGGTCCGGACCGTCTCCGACCAGCCCTCGGGATCGTCGAGCAGTTCGTCGTACGCCGACACCAGCAACGGCATCCCGGCGGCCTGTACGAGGAGGAGCCGCGTGTAGCGCATCCAGAGCGCGGCGCTGAACTCGGGGCTCATCCGGTTGCGGCGCTCCAGCGAACGGGCGATATCCGTGGGATTCCGGTAGATGACGATGCCGACCAGGGGCCGGTCCAGGGTCCGACGCCAGAATCCCAGCGTCAGGCACGTCCGGGGGTCCTTCCATACCCAGGGCTCCGTGGGATGCACTCGACCGAAGGCACGACGGCCCTCCGCGAACGCGGCGTCGTCCAGAGCCTCCTGCCACCGACCGACGGCATCGAGGGTGGGCGGGTGCCACCAGGTGCAGCCCATCTCGGCCAGCAGTTCATCGTTGGTGCGTATGAGGGATCTGCTCTCCCAGAAGCCCTTGACATTGTTCTTGGTGCCGATCAACAGGTCCTTTCGGATACACACCGACGGTCCGAGGAGGTTGACCAGCCGGGTCGCCGCCGATGTCCCGCTCCGGTGCATCCCGAGTACCAGGACCCCGACAGGGGTCCGGTCCCGGTCGGCCGGTACCGGCCCGTCACCTGGCCGCATCGTGCCCGTCACCCGGTTCCGCCCCGAAGTCCCGGCGCCCCTGCTTCCCGACGATGGCCCACGGGCCGATGGTACTCGGGCCGCTCCATCGGCCTGCCCCGGCGGCACCGGCTGCCGTCGTCCACCGACCTGTCGTGCACCGGGCCAACCACGGTAATCTCGACCATGCGGACAACGCTGCGGCGCGGGCGGCGGCCACACCCGGTACCCCAGGGCCTTCCCCAGTGGTCAGCCAGATACGCCCGGTCCTGGGTCGAGGCGCTACGCAGTCGCCGCCAGATCGCCGACGTGGAACGTTGGTGCTTCTTCGTCGGCTACCCGAGGAGCGGGCACACGTTGTTGGCGAGCCTCCTCGATGCACACCCCGAGATCGTGGTCTCGAACGAGCTCGACGCAGTCCGCTATCTCGACCACGGGTTCCGGCGGCGACAGATCTACGGACTCGTACTCTGGCACGAACGGACCTACGGCTACGGCAAACCGGACTTCGACTACTCGGTGCCCGGCGGGCATCAGGGCGCGACATCCCGGCTCCGGGTCATCGGCGACAAGCGGGGGACGGCCACCGGCTTCCGCCTGGCCGGCGATGTCACGCTCATCGAACAGGTACGCCGGATGACCGGGGTACCGATCCGGGTGCTGCAACACAGCAGGAACCCGTTCGACATCATCGCCACCAGTGCGACGATCGAGTCCCACGACGGAACTCCGAGGCTGCCGGAGGCGATCACGTGGTTCGGCATGTGGAGCCGGAACCTGGGCGTCGTCCGGTCGCACCTGCGCCCCGAGGAGCAGTTGGAGACGAGGCACGAACGCCTGGTCGCCGCACCGGGCGAGGAACTGGCGAGAGTGGTCCGTTTCCTCGGCGTCGACGCAGGGCGCGACTATCTCGAGCACTGCTCGGCTTCGGTCTGGCCATCGCCGCGCCGGTCCCGACACTCCGTGGAGTGGACGGCACCCCAGATCGAAGAAGTGGACGACGTCATCGCCGGCTGCCCGTGGCTCGCCGGCTACACGTTCGATTCGGAGTAGCTGCTCCTGAGCAGCTCAGCGAACGATGGACGACACGCGACGTCCCAGTGCCCGCAGGAGATGGCCCGGAGTGCGGGGTTGGCTTCCCGGGACCTTCCACGTGTCACGCCACTGTGGACCGAAGGCCGTGAGTTGCTCGTCGATCCACGCGTCCTCCTCGCCCAGTGTCGGAGGGTCGAACGACGCGTGGACGCCGGCCAGCGCCCGGAGTAGGTCGTACAGATCCGTGGTGGCGCCCAGGTCGGCGGTCTCCTCGGTGCTGTGACGCAGGTCCGGATCGATGAACTGTCCCACGGCGGGCGAATCGATACCGGGGGCCACCTGCATCCCCACTCCCTCGAGGAACCGACGCGCATCCTCGGAGAAGGCCTCGGGATCCTCGAGGATGTCGTCGTAGCTCGACACCATGACGGGCATCCCTCCGGCCTGTTCGAGGAGCAACCTCGTGTACCGCATCCACAGCGCCAGGCAGAACTCCCGTTCCATCCAGTCGCGCCGTTCGAGCGAGCGGGCGACATCGAGCGGGTTCCGGAAGACCACGATGCCGCACAGGGGCCGGTCCAGCACACGGCGCCAGAACCCGAGTGCGAGACAGGCCCGCGGGTCCTTCCATACCCACGGCTCGACAGGATGGGCGTGGTCGAAGACGGCACGGGCTTCGTCGAATCGCTCGGAGCCCAACTGGTGCTCCCAGGTGGCGAGCAACTCACCCGTCGGCGGGCTCCACCAGGAGCAGCCCATCTCCGCCAGCAGGCGGTCATTGAGAGCGAAGAGCGACCGGCTCTCCCAGTGTCCCTTGGCGTTGGTCCGGGTGCCCACCAGGAGATCGTCCTCGATGCACATCGAGGGTCCGAGGAGATTCACCAGTCTCGTCACCGCCGACGTACCGCTCCGGTGCATTCCGAGTACGAGGACGCCGGATGGCACGGAACCAGGGGATCCGGGCGACCGCTCCGACGTGGACCGGACATCCCCCGTCATCGTCGCCGCCCGTCAGCTCTCATGGTCCTCTGGCATCGCTCGCGTGACACCGGACGATGGTAGCCCGACCGCCCCGGAACCCGGTGGGTCCCGGTGCTCAGCGGTGGTCAGCCGTGTTCAGCGGCCGAGGAACCAGGACGTCACCCGGTCGGTGCCGTCCTTGAGGTCATCGGCACTGATGGTCCTCGCGTGCCGCAGCATCCGTCGGCGTGACTCGATCGACGTGAGCATCACCCCACCCAGCAGCATCAGCGTGAAGCCGACGATGAGCAGCAGTTGGATGGGCGCACCCGTGAACGGGAGGCTGTCGCTCCCGTCGGCGATCTTCGAGGTGGTCGACGTCGCCGTGGTCGCCGCCGTGAACGGTAGGGCGGACGAACCCGCGACCGTGGTCGGCGTCGTGCTGGACGACGACACCTGCGCGGGGGTCGTGGTGGTCGTCGTGGCCGGCCGGGTGGTGGTCGTCGTGGACGGACGCGTGGTCGTCGTCGTGGGCGTCGTGGTCGTCGTGGTGGTGCTGGTCGTCGTGGTGGTGCTGGTCGTGGTCGTCGTGGTGGTGCTGGTCGTCGTGGTGGTGGTCGTCGACGAGGTGGTCGTCGTAGTGGTCGTCGGGGGTGGGCAGTCCTCGATCGACAGGCGGATCCCGGACACGACCTTCCACGGCTTCGGTCCGACCAGGACATCCACCTGGATGACTCCACAGAACGGCGGGAACGCGACACTCAATGTTCCGCTGTACGCGACATCGGTTCCGACCACAGGTTTTCCGGGTACGTTCGGCTCGTTCACGAACAGCACCCAGACACAGGCGGTCCGCACGATCGGACAGTCGCTCGGAATCGTGAACTGCGCCTCATACGACGAAGCGTCGATCTTCGGAATCGACTGCGGCGCCTGGGTCGGCCGGTGCGCCCGGACCGCCCATGCCGTACCTGCCGACACGAGGGAGGCGCCCGCGGCGATCAGGACGATCGCCAGAACCACGAGTGACCTGTAGATCCTCTTCGCTTGCACTGATCCTCTCCCGTTGCACCTTGCCTGCAACTGGGCCGTTTGCTCCACCCTCAGCGTTCCACCTGGTGACAGGGTAGGTGGCCCCTGCCGCCGGCACCAGTCCGCGGTCACATCGGAGCTCGTCGGCTCGTCCGATTCCCGTCCGTGCGTCGCCGCCGGATGGCGGTCCTCTGCTACCGGACTCCTCCGAGGATCGGGAACTCAGCGACGACGGGAGTCGCCTCCAACCCACTGACCAGGCAATTGGCGTGCGTTCCCCCCATACGTCGGCAACCCGCGGTTGCCCGACCGGGACGGCCCCACTCCCGGATCCCTCTCATCCCGCCGGGTGACGCCTCTCGTCCAGGTGTGAACGGAGCGTCACGTTCCGTGGTCGTACCCCGCGTCCGCAGCCGGCCCGTGGTTCGTCACGGTCGGGCGCCACCCCCCGGTGCCACGGCACCGTCGAGCGCCCGCAGCACCACGTCGACCGCCTCCGGTACCGCCAGAGTGGGGTCGATCACCAGTTCCGGCGCCTCCGGCACCTCGTAGGGATCATCCACCCCCGTGAACGCTTCGATGCTTCCGGAGGACGCGGCGGCGTACAGTCCCTTGGGATCCCGCCGGGCGCACTCCTCCGCCGACACCGCCAGGTAGACCTCGACGAACGGGAGCCCTGCGTCGGCATGGATCCGACGCGCCATCGCCCTGGACTCCGCATAGGGACTGATGATGGCCACCACCGACACCAGCCCGGCGTCGGCGAAGAGACAGGCGACCTCCGCCACCCGACGGCAGTTCTCCTCTCTGGCCTCCCGACTGAATCCGAGATCGCCGTTCAGCCCGGTGCGGAGGTTGTCCCCATCGAGGCGGTAGGCGGCGCGTCCCCTCCGCACCAGGTCGAGCTCGACCGCGGTGGCCAACGTCGACTTGCCCGACCCCGAGAGCCCGGTCAGCCACAGGGTCGCGCCCCGTTGCCCGAGCACCTGCTCACGGTCGGCCCGGGACACGTGGCCGGCGTGCCACGTGATGTTCGTCGCGGCCGAAGGCGTCGTCACGGCGTCAATCAGGACCGAGGAGCATGCCGGCACCGGCGGTCACATTCGTGTCCTCGGCGGCCAGGATGAACGATCCCGTCTGGCGATTGCGCCGGTAGCTGTCGTAGAAGAGCGGCTGCGTGACCCGCAGGCTGACTCGTCCGACATCGTTGAGGCCCAGCGAGGTCGCCGACTCGTCACGGTGCAGCGAGTTGACGTCCAACCGGTAGTGGATGTCCCGCACGACGGCCCGCACCCACCGGGTGGTGTGCTTGAGCGCCAGGAAGTCCCCCACCTGGACCGGGCGGTCGGTCATCCAACACACCATGGCATCGAGATCCTGGCCGACCGTGGGCCGGTTGTGAGGTCGACAGATCATGTCGCCCCGCGACACGTCGATATCGTCCGTGAGGCGCAGCGTGACCGACATCGGGTCGAATGCCTCGTCCACCGGGCCCGAGAACGTGTCGATGCCGGCGACCGTCGTGGTCAGGCCGGAGGGGAGCGCCATCACCTCGTCACCCACCCGGAACACCCCGCCGTCGACGCGTCCGGCGTAGCCGCGGTAGTCGTGGTGACTGCTCGCCTGGGGCCTCACCACCCACTGCACCGGGAACCGGGGGTCGATCAGGTTGCGGTCCGACGCGATGTAGACCTGCTCGAGGTGGTGGAGCAACGACGCCCCCTCGTACCAGGGCATGTTCGCCGAGCGCTGCACCACGTTGTCGCCCTGGAGCGCCGAAATCGGGATGAAGGTGAGGTCGGCCACATCGAGCCGGCTCGCGAAGGCGGTGAACTCCTCGCGGATCGCGTCGAAGACCCCCTGGTCGAAGTCGACCAGGTCCATCTTGTTGACGCACACCAGGAGGTGGGGCACCCGCAGGAGTGATGCGAGGAAGGCATGGCGCCGGGTCTGCTCCACGATGCCGATCCGGGCATCGACCAGCACGATCGTCAGGTCCGCCGTCGAATTGCCGGTGACCATGTTGCGCGTGTACTGGATGTGACCCGGGGTGTCGGCGATGATGAACTTGCGGACCGGGGTGGCGAAGTAGCGGTAGGCGACATCGATGGTGATGCCCTGCTCGCGTTCGGCCCGTAGGCCATCGGTCAGGAGGGCCAGGTCGGTGTAGTCGTTGCCGCGCTGGTTGCTGACCCGCTCGACGGCCTCGAGTTGGTCCTCGAAGATGGCCTTGGAGTCGTAGAGCAGGCGTCCGATGAGGGTGCTCTTCCCGTCGTCGACGGAACCTGCCGTGGCGAATCGCAGAAGTTCCATCTAGAAGTAACCCTCCCGCTTGCGATCCTCCATGGCGGCCTCGCTCACGCGGTCATCGGCACGCGTGGCGCCCCGCTCGGTGAGACGGGACGCGGCGACCTCGAGGATGATCTCGTCCACGGTGCCGGCGAAGGACTCCACGGCACCCGTGCAGGTCATGTCGCCCACGGTCCGGTACCTGACGGCGGTCTCGACGGTCTCCTCGTCCCCCCGCGCCGTGACGTACGGGCCCACGGAGATGAGCATGCCGTCGCGACGGAAGACCTCACGGCGGTGGGAGAAATAGATCGACGGGAGTTCGAGGCCCTCCTCCCCCACGTACTGCCAGACGTCGAGTTCGGTCCAGTCCGACAGCGGGAAGACCCGGATGTGTTCCCCCGCCCGGTGCCGACCGTTGTAGAGCGACCACAGCTCGGGACGCTGGTTCTTCGGGTCCCACTGCCCGAACTCGTCACGGAAGGAGTAGACGCGTTCCTTGGCCCGTGCCTTCTCCTCGTCGCGACGGGCACCACCGAAGACGGCGTCGAACCGGTGCTCGGCGATGGCGTCGAGGAGGGTGCGGGTCTGGAGGCGGTTACGGGACGGATCCGGCCCGACCTCGTCCACCGACCGGCCCGCGTCGATCGAGTCCTGCACGGATGCCACCAGCAGGTTGGCGCCGAGCTCCTCGACCATGCGGTCGCGGAACTCCAGGACCTCGGGAAAGTTGTGACCCGTGTCGATGTGCATCACCGGGAACGGGATCCGTCCGGGCCAGAATGCCTTCTGGGCCAGACGCAACATGACCACGGAATCCTTACCGCCCGAGAAGAGCAGGACCGGGCGCTCGAACTCGGCGGCCACTTCACGGATGATGTGGATCGACTCCGCCTCGATGGCCCGGAGATTCGACAACTGGTACTGGCCGGCCAGTCCTGCCCCACTGCTATTTTCCACAACGGGCGATGTTAGCCGAAAGGTCCGAAATCAGAAATAGCCCGTACACTGGGACGTTCGGTGACGGCGTCGGTTCGCCAGGATCGGCCCTGTCGCCGTGGTGCGAGGAGACCACGATGGGGACCAGCGGGGGAATCGGTCGGGGTCACCGTCCGTCGACGTCCGCGACACCGGTCGGAGCCTCATGCGAAGCCCTCCGGCGGCGTCCCGGGGCCGGCCGTTGACCGGAACCCCGTATCTCGGGACGCCCGCCGTCCGACCGGCCACGGCGACCGACGCCGCCGCGGCCGCCCGACTCCACGCCGCACAGATCAGCGAGGGATTCCTGTCCCTACTCGGACCTGGATTCCTGACCCGCCTCTACCGGCGGATCGTCCGCACGACCGACTCGTTCCTGCTCGTCGCCCAGATCGACGGCCGGGTCGTCGGCTTCGTCGCCGGTTCGGGGGATGTCGGGGCTCTGTACCGCTCATTCCTCCTCCACGACGGCGTCCCGGCCGGCCTCGGAGCGGCCAGACAATTGGCGGTGGGCTGGCGCCGTGCGGTGGAGACGCTCCGCCACGGATCGGACGGGGGTGTCGGGCGGGGGCGGGGTACGGAGCTCCTGGCCATCGCCGTCGACCCCGGCGAACAGGGATCGGGCATCGGCGGAGCACTGGTCGACTCCTTCCTGGCCGAGGTCGGGCGACGGGGTGGACGGTCGGCTTTCGTCGTGGTCGCCTCACGCAACGACGGCGCGGTCCGTCTCTACGAGCGTGGCGGATTCGTCTACGGCGACCGGGTCGAATTGCACGCCGGTACCAGTTCGCTCCTCCTGCAGTGGGATCGTCCCGAAGACGGACCCGAAGACGGTCCGGATGTCGGCGGTGACGAAGCCGGGGGGGGACGATGACCACCACCGAGGTCGCCATCGCCTCCTTCGCCGTCGCACTGGTGGCGACGCCGGTGATGATCCGCGTCGCCGTGCGGACCGGGATCGTGGACCGTCCCGGGGAGCTGAAGGACCAGTCGACGGCCGTCCCCTACCTCGGCGGGGTCGCCGTCTTCGCCGGTCTGGCCGTCGGGTGCCTGACCGGCCGCGCTTCGGTACTCGTTCCGCTCACGGTGGCGCTCGTCCTCGGCGTCGCCGACGACCGTTTCGATCTGGCGCCCGGATTCCGGTTGGTGGGTGAGGTCGGTGTGGGTGCCCTGGTCCTGGTGGCCACTCCGGTGCGCTTCGAAGGGGTACTCGCCGTCATCCTGGTGACGGCCGTGACCGTCGTGATCGTCAACGGCGTCAATCTCATGGACGGCCTCGACCTGTTGGCCGGGGGCGTGGCCGCGGTCGCGGCCCTGTCGTTCGCCTTCCTGCTGGACGGCCCGGGTCGGCAGCTGGCCGTCGCGCTGGGCGCCGCTCTGGTCGCCTTCCTGCTGTTCAATCGGCCCCCGGCCAAGATCTACCTGGGTGACGGCGGCGCGTACCTGCTGGGTGCGGCTCTGGCCGTCCTGGTGGCCGAGGCCTGGGCGCCGCGCCGGACGCTCGAGGTCGGGTTGGCCGCGCTCGCCCTGGTGGCGCTGCCCGCCGCCGAACTGTCGTTCGCCGTCATCCGTCGTCTGCGCGGACGGCGATCCTTGCTCGCCGGGGACCGTGGCCACCCCTACGATCGCCTGGTGGCGCGGGGCTGGCCCCGGACCGGGGCGAGCCTCGCCTACATCGGCGTCGAGGCCCTCCTGGGTCTGGGAGCGGTCATCACCGCCCACCACTTCGGTGTCCGCGCCATCATCACCTTCGACGTCGCGACCGCGGCGGTACTGGTGACACTGGCCGCGGCCACCGGCGCACTGTCCCCCGATCAGGGAGCCTCCACATGAGTCGCATCTACCTCTCACCACCCGAGGTCGGTCCCCTCGAGCGCCAGATGCTGCTCGAGGCGTTCGACTCCAACTGGATCGCGCCGCTCGGACCGGACGTCGACGCATTCGAGGCCGAGTTCGCCGAGCGGATCGGCATCGGACACGCGGTCGCCCTGTCGAGCGGCACCGCCGCCCTCCACCTCTCACTCCTGATGCTCGGTGTGGGCCCGGGGGACGAGGTACTGGTCCCGTCGTTCACGTTCGTGGCCACCGCCAACGCCGTCTGTTACCTGGGCGCCGAGCCGGTCTTCGTCGACTGCTCGCCGTCGACGTGGAACATCGATCCCGACCTCGTGGCGGAGGAGCTTTCCGAGCGGGCCCGACGGGGTCGGCTGCCCCGCGCCCTGGTGACGGTCGACCTGTACGGCCAATCGGCGGACTACGACGCCCTGCTGTCCGTGGCGGACTCCTACGGTGTCCCGGTGATCGAGGACGCCGCGGAAGCGCTCGGGGCCACGTACCGGGGCCGGGCCGCCGGTTCGTTCGGCGTGGCGGCGGCGTTCTCCTTCAACGGCAACAAGATCATCACGACGAGCGGTGGAGGCATGCTCGTGACCCAGTCGCCCGAAGTGGCCGATCGCGCCCGGTTCCTGGCCACTCAGGCACGGGATCCGTTCCCGCACTACGAGCACTCCACCGTGGGTTTCAACTACCGACTCAGCAATCTCCTGGCCGCGCTGGGCCGCGCCCAACTCATGGGCCTGGACAGTCGCATCGATCGTCGACGTCGGATCACTGCGGGCTACCGCCAACTGCTGGCCGACAGCCCCGGCATCGACTTCATGCCGCAGGCGACCTACGGCGAGCCGAACCACTGGTTGACGTGCATCACGGTGGACCCGGAGCGGTTCGGCGTCGATCGGGAGACCATCCGACTGGCGCTCGAGGGGCATGACATCGAGTCGCGCCCCACCTGGAAGCCCCTCCATCTCCAACCGGTGTTCGCAACACAGCGGATGATCGGTGGCCCGGTCTGCGAGTCCGTGTTCGACGCCGGACTGTGCCTGCCGAGTGGCTCGTCCCTTTCCGACGCGGAGCTCCGCCGCATCGCCGACATCATCCTGTCGCTCCACCGGTAGACCGCGGGCCGGGGCGCACGGGGCCTCCGCCCGGTCCGCTCGCGCACACGGTCCGTCGCCGTCATACCGTGCTTCCGTCCACTCGCCGGGAGAGCTGTCCGGCAGGACTTCTGCTCTACTGTTGTCCCCATGTCGATGCCGAGGGGAGACACGGGCGCCGGATCCCCGGCGACCAAGGCGCTCGCCTTCTACCTACCCCAGTTCCACCCGATCCCGGAGAACGACGCGTGGTGGGGGGCCGGATTCACCGAATGGCGCAACGTCACGCGAGCCAGACCGCTCTACCCGGGCCATTACCAACCGCACGTGCCGGGTGAACTCGGCTACTACGACCTCCGCATTCCCGAGGTCCGGGCCGCGCAGGCGGACCTGGCCCGGAGTCACGGAATCTCCGGATTCGTCTACTACCACTACTGGTTCCAGGGGAAGCGGCTCCTCAACCGACCGTTCGACGAAGTGCTGGCGTCCGGCGAGCCGGACTTCCCGTTCGCCCTGTGCTGGGCGAACGAGGAGTGGACCCGCAACTGGGACGGCCGCAGCGGCACCGTACTCATGCCCCAGGGGTACAGCGATGCGGACGACCTGGCCCACATCCGATGGCTCGCGACGGCGTTCGCCGACCCCCGCTACATCACCATCGACGGCCGTCCGCTCATGCTCATCTACCGACCGGGGCTCCTGCCCGATCCGCGGCGCACCACCGACCGGTGGCGGACCGAAGCACAGCAGTTGGGATTCCCCGACCTCTACCTGTGCTGGGTCGACGGCTGGGGGCATCCGGAGCACGGACCCGAGGACGCCGGCTTCGACGCGACGGTGGGGTTCGTGCCCTTCTCCGCACCGCAGCGGTTCCTCACGGTCGAATCGCTGCGCACACACCGGATCCTCGACTACCCGGCGGCCGCCGAGGCCCGCGCGACCGAGCCGGCGCCTCCGTGGAAACACTTCCCGTCCGTGATGGTGGGGTGGGACAGCACGGCACGCCACCCGGGGAGTGCGACGATCTTCGAGGGTGCGACACCCGATGCCTACCGCTCCTGGCTGGACCGGACGGTGACGTCACTGGCCGACGTTCCCGAGGAGGAGAATTACCTCTTTCTACTGGCGTGGAACGAGTGGGCCGAGGGCAACCACCTCGAGCCGGACCAGCGCTTCGGTCGGGCGTTCCTGGAGGCGACCCGCTCCGTGCTGCGGCCCGACGTCGGCCGGGGTCACCCGGAGCCCGAACCGCCCGCGGGCGACGTCGGACACGCACCCGACGTGCACGCCCGGACCCGGACGAACGTGCACGCGTTGCTGCGCGCCGAAGGGGCCGAGCCGCGGGGTCCGTGCGTACAGATCTGCGTGGAGGCGGACGGACCGCGACCCCACGCCGGACACGACGTCATCCGTTTCCAGGTGTTCGACGGTGCCGGGCCGGACCGGGCCGGCACCACCGACGCCGGCCCGTGGTGCGACATCGAGGACGCACGCTCCGTGGCTGACGCACTCGGGGCACACGCCGCCGTCGGGTCGGTACTACTCCTCGACGTCGTGGGGCGGCTGCGCCAGCCGCACCTCCTGCTCTCCCAACTGTCCGACTGGTCCCGCGCCCACGGCGACGTACCCCTCGTCGTCGCGGAGGCCAACGCCACACACATCGACCATGGACTGAACCTCCTGGCCGGGCACTGGGACCCGGCCGGGCCCGACCATCCGGCCCACGAGCAGCTCCACCTCTTCACCGAGGTGCGCCTGAACCGTCTCCTGGAACGGTGCGGCTGGGTCCGGACGGCCCGGGACGACGTCCGTTCGGTCCGGTCTGACCAGCACGACGCCGCACTGGTCGACTGCCTGCCCGTGGAGATGGTCGGCGCGCTGACCGTGCTGTCGGAGGCCTTCAACCCCCAGTGGGCGGTGGAGCGCTTCGTCTGGGTGCTGACGCCCACCGCCGACGGGCCGCGGGCCACGTCCTTCGCCGATGCCCTCGCACCGGGACCCGACGTGACCCCCCGGACGTACACGGACGACCAGCACAGGGCCGTCGGCCGGTACCTCGACTCGGTCGGCCTCGTGGTCACCGAGGCCAACCGACGAGCCGTCGATCGCGGGCGGTCGCCCCACCCGGCCTGGCGACGCACGGTGGCGCGCCTGGCGCAGTCGTCACCCCGGACCGCATCCGCCTACCGGAGGGTGCGGGACGGGCTCGGTTGAGTCGAGCAGCCCCGGACGTCACCCACCAGCCTGTTCGACGAACCGCCAACGATGCCCGGCCCCAGGAGGCTTCCGTGAGTACCGACCCGGACCCGCGATCGACCGGCATGCCGGAAGGACCGTGGCTGACCGTCCTCGGCATGCACCGGAGTGGGACGTCGGCGGTCACCGGCGTGCTCGGCGGGTTCGGATTCGCCACACCCCAGGCAGCTGACCGGATGCACTGGCCGGAGAGCAACCCGGAACACTGGGAGAGCTCGTCGCTCACGGTGTACAACGACGGCGTGCTGGCCGCCCTCGGGGGGAGTTGGGATGCGCCGCCCGACTTCGCCCCGGGATGGCAGAACCGGATCACGGTCCGGTCGGACCCGCATCCCGCCGAGTTGGCCCGGAGGGCGTTCCCGGATCCGGGGCCGGTCGCGTGGAAGGATCCGAGGCTCTGCCTGCTCCTCCCGTACTGGCAGCGGATCCTCCCGCCCCCCCACGCATTCGTGTTCATCTGGCGGCGACCCCTCAGAGTGGCAGACTCGCTGCGGCGGCGCGACGGCATGCACCTCGCCGATGGCGTGGCCCTCTGGGAGCGCTACAACCGGTCCGCCCTGGAGCACCTGGCGGGCTCGGACACCTACGTCTGCAGTTATGAGTCGCTCGTCACCGACCCGGCCCGTTCGGTGGGTGCCCTCGCCGACTGGTTGCGGTCGCTCCCCCAGTTCGCCGGCCACGCGATCGCCGAGGACCCGGAGCGGGCCGTGGACGCCGTCACCGACGAGCACCCGGTCGAGCCCCCGGACCCGGGTGGTCTGTTGCTGGAGCAGCACCACGAGCTGGTGTCCCGACTGGTCGGCCTCGAGGGCGCGCACCACCCGCTGGGGACGACGGTGCTGGCGAGCGAGTCCCCGTGGACCACGGCACTGCTCACCGACCGTCGGGGCAGTCGGACGCGTGAACTGGAAGGACTGGAACTGCAGCTGCACCAGCGGCAACTCACGATCGATCATCTGCACGCGTCACTCAGCTGGCGTGTGACCGCGCCCCTGCGCACCATCGTGGGCCGATTCCGGGGAGTCCGGGCCTGATGGGAGAGGGAGGGGGAGGAGGGTGTCTCTATGTCATCGGGATGCACCGGAGCGGCACGTCGGCGGTCACCGGTCTCCTCATCGAACTCGGCCTGGAGGGCCCGTCCACCGAGGACGTACCCCGTGTCACCGGATGGAACGCCCGCAGCAATTTCGAGAGTGCGCGCCTGATCCATTTCAACGACCAGCTCCTGGCCGACCACGGTGGCAGCTGGGGAGCACCGCGGCCCCTGGAACCGGGCTGGGAGACCGATGCCGCGGTGGCCGACCGCGCGGCGAGGGCGGCGCGGGTCCTCGGCAATGTGTTCCCGGGGGCACCCTTCGTCTGGAAGGACCCGCGCAACTGCCTGCTGCTCCCCTTCTGGCGCACGGTGATCCCGGCGCCCACGGCAGCCGTGTTCGTCTATCGCAGTCCGCTCGAGGTGGCGGGCTCGATGGCGGCTCGTGACGGCTTCACCACCACCCATGGACTGGCACTGTGGGAGCGCTACGTACGGGCAGCGGCGGCCAACCTGCGCGGCCTACCCACGCTGGTCGTCGGGTTCAGCCGCGTACTCGAGGACACCCGGGCCTGGTGCGGGGAGCTGACGCAGTTCCTCGATGCCACCGGTTTCGGGGTCGATCCTTCGGTTGAGGACCGGGCTCTGCGCGCGCTCGACGGTCAGCTCCGGCACGTCCGTCACCTCGACCTACCGGACTCCGGCATCTACGAGACCCAGCGTCAGGTACTCGGGGCCATCGCCGGACAGGACGGTGCGCACGACGCATGGATTCCTCCCGATCTCGGTGACGAACCGGAATGGGTCGAGGACGTCCTGACCCTCCGGCGCCAGTACCTCGACGAACGGCACCGGCACGAGTGGTCCGCCTCACCCTTCGCCCGTGTCCGGCGGCGGATCCGGCGTACCACCTGAGCACCGCGATGACCGCGGTGTCAGCGTCGGACGAGATGCCTCGCACGATCCAGGGGTCCGGCGGCCCTCATGCGGATGTCGTCATACCGTCCGTCCCCGACGACGCCGCGCACCATCGTCGCCACGGTCGTGGACAGGGTCCGGGGTGCCGGACCCACGGCATCGCGTGACGACGAGGAGACCAACCGTCGGAGGAGCCGGTGCTCCAGATCCCGTTGGATCTCGGCGAACTCCTCGGCTCCGGCCAGATTCTCCGTCTCGTCACCGGAACGACGGAAGAGGAGCGTGGTCTCCCCCCCGGCATTCAGCACGATCTTCCAGTCGGTGGTCGCCAGCATCACCTCACCCCGGTACTCCGACAGCGCGTCCGAGCGGGGGACCTCTTCTTCCGTGCCCCGGACGACCCCGGCCATCGAACGCGCCATCCGGAACGCCTTCGTGTCGGACCGTCCGGCGAGGTCGAGGATCGTCGCTCCCACGTCGATCAGCTCGACCGGGTCCGCGATCGTCCGGCCGGACGGACCGGCCGGGTCGCGGATGATCAACGGGACGTGCACGGCCCCGTCGAGGAAGACCTCCTTGTAGAGGAGTCCGGCGTCACCGTTCATCTCCCCGTGGTCCGACGTGAAGACGATGATCGTGCGGTCCCACTCACCCCGGTCACGGACGACCTGGAACACCTCGCCGATGACGTCGTCGATGAGTCCCACACCTCCCGCGTAGTCGGCCCGGAGCGCAGCGATCTCCTCCGGGCCGAGCTCCGGGCGATCCCGCAGCCGCTCGTCGAGGATCCCTTCCGCCCGTTCGCCCACGGCGTGCGGCTCGCCGCGGGGCTCCGGCATGGCGCGGGGGTCGTAGGCGGAGGCCCAGGGCTCGGGGGTGTCCCACGGCTCATGGGGTCCGGGGAAGCCGAGGTAGCAGAACCAGGGTTCGGGTCGGGCGTAGTCCCGCAGGTAGCTCGCTGCGGTGCGGGCGACATAGGTGTCGTAGTAGAGATCGAAGCCCACCGGTGACGGTCGGACGACCCAGGGGGTGTTGTCGAAGCGCTCGGCGACGTCCCGGCGATACGCGGTGCGTACACCATTGCGCTCCCAGAGGTCCGACAGATTTGCGGCGCACGAACGCATCGCCCGGGGACCCGCGACCTCGTCCACGTCATCGAAGCCGAAGCGGTGCACGAGTCGCTCGCGCCTACGCAGGTCGCCCTGCGTGGGATGGAGGTGCAGCTTGCCGAACATGCTCGTCCGATAGCCACGGCGTCGGAGCGTCCCCACCCAGGTCTCGAGCCAGGTCGGATACGTGACGCTGCGATTCGTCTGCACACCCAGGTTGTGCGGATACAGGCCCGACATCAGACTGAACCGCGACGGGATGCAGACCGGTGAGTTCGAGAAGCAGCTCGCGAACAGGGTGCCTTCAGCGGCCAGCCCGTCGAGATGCGGGGTGGAGGCCCATCCGTTGACCACACCCAGGCTGTCCGCCCGCTGTTGGTCCGTGAAGATGAACAGGATGTTCGGATCCTCGACCACTCCGGAATCCTGTGTCATGGGCGCCACGATAGCGCCGGGCATCGGCGACACCACGGGGTCAACGACTTGCCTGCCGCCCGCGCGTGGTCACCGTGTGCGGTCACCGGTGACCCCTGTGGGAACGGAGACGCGTCGTAACCGCGGGCGGGAGGACCGTCAGGAAACGAGCTCCGGCGGCACGGACCCGGCGGCGCACGGGCGCCCGGCGGGCCTCCCGTGCGATTTGCTCCTGCAGATCATTGGTGAGGGTGGCGATGAACGCGTCCTTCACCTCGATGGCGTACGCCGCATGACGGATTTGGCGGCGGAGCATGTCGCCGTCGTCGTCGACGGGCTCCGGGCCGGTCACCTCGTCGACGGGTCGGCTCGCCTGGCCGACGGAAGCCCCGGGGTCCAGCGGGGGCAGGGCCCGGCTCTCCTCGACCTTGCGGTCGATGGCTCCCCTCCGATCGGTGACCGGGGGCACATCGTGGGCGACCAGGGCATCGCGCCACCGGGAGCGGAACCGCTCGCGATTGCGGCCCATCAGGAAGTTCCGGTAGGCGGGCGAGGAGCTCTGTGTCTCCAGGTGCCGCAACGTCGCCGTCGGTTCGTACACGACACGGAAACCCCGGGCGCGGAGTTTCATACAGAGGTCGGCGTCCTCGTAGTAGGCGGGGTAGTACGTCTCGTCGAATCCACCCACCGCGTCCCAGGCCGATCGGGTCACGAGCAGCCCGTTGGCGGAGCAGTAGTCGACGTCGCGCGGGCTCCGGTAGCTGATGTCGTCGGCCGGTCGGTCGCGTCCGACGTGTGCCGTCGTCCCGTCACGCCAGATGATGCCTCCGGCCTCCTGCAAGGAGCCGTCCTCGAAGAGGATGCGGCTACCCACGGCACCGATGTCCGACTCGGAGTTCGCCCGCTGGATCAATCGGTCGACACCGTGGCGATCCAGTCGGCTGTCATCGTTGACGAACACGAGGTAGCGGCCCCGGGCGACCTCGGCGGCCAGATTGCATCCCCCGCCGAATCCGAGATTGACCTCGCTTCGGACGAGCACGATGTCCTCCCGTCGCTCGAGCACCGCCAGAGCGGCTGCGGGTGTCCCGTTGGCCACCACGACCGTCTCCGTCGCCTGGGTCGTGGCGCGACCCACCGTGTCGAGGCATCCCCCGAGGAGATCGAGGCGGTCGAGCACGAGGACGAGGACGGACACGGTGGGCCGGTCGGGCACCGACGGACCCCTGCGCACCAGCTGCTGACCTACCGGGCTACCCATGTGACCGTCGTCCGATCCTCGGCTGGACCCGGGCCCCGTGCACCGTTCGTCGCCCGATCGCTCAGGGCCGGTGCGCCAGGATGAACCACCCGGTCTCGTCGCGAGCCGCATCGACGACGAGCCCGGTGCGGGCGAACCACGGCTCCAGTTCCTTCCAGATGTACCGGTGCTCGACGGGCGCACTGAGCCGGTCGAACGTGTCGAGCACCAGGCTCCGGAACGGCTTGTCGCGGTAGGTGTCCATCGGGAGATCGGCGAGCGATCGGATCCGACGGCGCTGGCCCCAGCGGCCCGGCACCACGAAGGCCCCGTAGAGCACGGCGGCGATCGGCGTCGAGAGCGTCTTGAGGGTGTCGTGGGGGATGCGCACCGTGACCGTGCGCAAGACCGTGGCCGCCTGGAGGGCCAGGGATCGCATCCCCCGCCGGGGAGGTCGGCTGTACAGGTAGACGAGGATCTGGCCCTGCGGGGCCAGGTAACCCAGCAACCTCGTGAAACCCTCGAACGGGTCATCCAGGTGGTGGAGCACGCCGAGACTCGAGATGAAATCGAAGCTCTCCGGGGCGAAGGGGGCGTCGCGGAGGTCCGCCTGGACCACGGCCACGTTGGCGTGCCCCCGTAGATTCCGCGCTGCGGCCTCGACGGCCGAAGAACCGTCGAGCGCCACTTCGGCGGCGAGATGGTCCGCCAGGATGCGGGTGAACCTTCCCTTGCCACAGCCTGCGTCGAGTCCGACCTTGGATCGGAGGCCCTCGAGGTCGACATCCCGGAAGTAGATCTCGGCGAACCGCTCGTCCTCATCGCGCACCTCGTCGAAGGCGTTCCACTCGTATCCGAAGCTGGTCAGCGTCCGCTCCGTCGTCCCGACCCGGTCCGTGTCGGCGGAGAAGTCCACGAATCCGTCGTGTTTGGCGAACCGGTGCCCGTGTCCGCACGCGACCTCGACGACACCATCGGAGATCGGGGACCCGCACCGCGGGCACCGCATGCGCTCCACGATCAGCTCGGGTACTGCCTGCCTGTCGTTGTCGAGCACACCCCTACCCCCGTACTGCCACCGCGGTCTTCGGATCCATCACTCTAGCGTCGCAATTCGCGGGCTCTTCGGGTCTTGCCCTCACGTGCCCGCCCTCTCGTCACGGGAGCGCCGGCACAGTCGGATCGACAATCGGACGCGCTAACGTGTCCGTCACCCCAGGGACGAGGAGCAGGATCCACAGGATGAGTCGCATCGATCGCCCTATCCGAGTCGTCAAGGAACGCCTGCAGGACACGGCGGTCGAAGCTCCGGCTCGTGAGGCGCTGGCGCACTGGAGATCCATGCGTGAGCCCTACCGGACGCTGGATTCCATCCGGCGGTACACGGATCCCGTACCTCGCTACGGGCACGGCCATCCGTTCCATCGGCGGCTGTACGACATCATCGACGCCGGACGTCCCCGATATCGCTCGCTCGTCGGACAATTCGACCAACTACGCGAGCACTACCTCCAGATCCCGATCCAGCCGGGGCCCGACCCCGTCCAACCCCATTGGGACAACGGCTGGATTCCACGCCTGGACGGAATCGCCCTCTACTGCATGGTGGCCACCACCGACCCGGCGCTCTACCTGGAGGTCGGGTCGGGGATTTCGACGAAGTTCGTGCGGCGGGCGATCGAGGACCACGGCCTTCGGACCCGCATCGTCTCGATCGATCCGCACCCGCGGGCCGAGGTGGACGCACTGTGTGACGAGGTCATCCGGGGGCGGCTGGAAACGGTGGGGGTGGCGACGATCCTGGACCGGATCGGACCGGGAGACATCGTCTTCCTCGACGGGTCGCACCGGAGCTTCATGAACTCCGACGCGACCGTCTTCTTCCTCGAGATCTTTCCCGAGCTCCCGCCGGAGACGCTGGTCCATGTCCACGACATCTACCTGCCGGCCGACTACCCCCTGACCTGGGCTCATCGCTACTACACCGAGCAGTATCTCCTGGCCACGTGGTTGCTCGGGGGATCGGCCGGCTACGAGGTGCACTGTCCCAATTACTTCATCAGCCAGGACGACGAGCTGAACGGACTACTGGCCGGGGTGTGGAACGACCAACGGATGAGCGACAGCGATCCGCACGGCTGCGCATCGTTCTGGCTCCGGCGCACCGACCTCCACGGGGCGCTCTAGGCCGGGTTCGACTGCAGCCGGTGCGCCACCTGAGCGGGTACTATCGCGGGGCGGCGCAGCTGGTGGATGAGGGGATCCGAACGATGGGGCGTAACGACAGACGGGCGAGCCGATGATCCACGTGGCGACCGTCCACTACAAGTCGGACAAATGGATCGACGTCCAGGTGGCCTATCTGGCCCGCCACCTCCAGGAGCCCTATCGGGTGGTCGCCAGCTTCGAGGCCATCGACCCCGTGCACGAGCCGAAGTTCGACCGGGTGGTGCAGGCGGTTGGCGGACACGCCGGCAAGCTCAATCTGCTGGCATCGCTCATCGTCGACCAGGCCGAACACGACGATCTGATCATGTTCCTCGACGGTGACGCATTTCCGATCGCGGATCCCATGCCCACGGTGCACAAGGCCCTGGACGAATCGCTGCTCATTGCGGTCCGGCGTGACGAGGTCGCCGGAGACAAGCAGCCACATCCGTGCTTCTGTGTCATCCGCGCCGAGGACTGGGACCGCATCCGCGGTGACTGGTCACCGGGGTTTCCGTGGAAGAACACGCAGGGCGAGTTGCTCTCCGACGCCGGTGGCAACCTGCTCGGGAAGCTGGAACGGATCGGTGCTCCCTGGACCCCTCTCCTGCGGTCCAACACGACAAACCTGCACCCGCTGTGGTTCGGGGTCTACGGAGACGTGCTCTACCACCACGGAGCCGGATTCCGCGACATGGTCGTCCCGAGCGCCCTCACGAGACCACCCGCGTGGCTGAACGGCACCGAGAAGTACCGACTGCTCGGGAGCGCCCTCCGGCATGCGGACGCAACCCGGGTCCGCGTGCAGAACTACCGCGGCATGCAGGCGAGCAAACGACTGAGCGAAGAGGTCTACGCCAGGTTGCAGTCGGATCCCTCCTTCTACGAGGAGTTCCTCGCACCCCGTTCCACCGGTGCGGGGTCGGGATGATCCTGCGCGGGTGGGGCGCCGGCCTGACCACCCGCGTCGACGACCGTGTCGGTCGCCACGGCACTAGTCGGCGATGGCCACCGCGATGATCTCGTCCAACGCCAACCGCGGCGGGAAGATGGCTTGGGCGAGCGACGAAGCCGCCTTGCGGAGCGGCGTGGGACTCGTGTGGCCGGCGAACATGATCTCGACCTTCGAGAATCCGTTGATCTCGAGTACATGACGAAGTGTGTCCTCGCAGAACCAGCAGGTGTGTTCCGGGTGCACCTGGCCGTGCCCGCCCCAGCGGTAGACGAAGTTCCCCACGTAGAACGCATTGGGCGTGGTGAGCACGAGGCGACCACCGGGTTCGAGGTGACGGCGGACGTTGGCGAGGAATCCACGGAAATCGTCGAGATGCTCGATCAGTTCACCGGCGAACACCGCGTCGAACGTCCTCCCCAGGTCGAACTCCCGGGCGTCGGTCAACCGGACGTCGTAGCCGTCAGCCTGCAGCTTCTCGACGGTGGCGGCGTTGATGTCGATTCCGACGAGGTCGGTCACGTCCTTGGCGAGGAGGCCGTGGAGCCAGTCGGGGCGCCCGTAGCGGGACGCGCAGCCGATGTCGAGGACCGACCCGTCGCCCAGCAGGGGCCGGACGACGTCGAACCGGTCCTCGAGCGAACCTTCCCCCCAGGGTCCGTCCCCCCAATTCGGCTGCAGGAAGTGCCCCGTGGCCACACCGTCGGACGCCACGCCCGTCGATGCCTTCAGCCCGCTTCCTCGTGTGCCCATGCGGATCCACCCCTCTTCGCGACGTTCCCCGTCCGCCTGCCTCGGCGCCGACCCGCAACCGGGCCCCGTACCTGCGTGAGGCTACCATCAGCGCCGTATCGGTCGAGGCGTCCGGTAGCGGTCGGACGCTCCACGGATTCCACATCGGACCCGGAGCGGGGACGACAGGCTACTGCGGTACCATGCCCCGGTCCGTGCCGACCCCGCAGCCGCCTGGACGTCCGCGAGAGATGGTTGAGAGATGACTGACGTCAAGGCGCCCCAGATCGCGGCACTCGTCCTGTCGCACAATGCCCCGCAGGCATTGGCCCGGTGCCTCGCTGCCATCATGGCCCAGACACAGCGTCCGGGGCAGATCGTGGTCGTGGACAATGCCAGCGAACCGCCGGTCGAGGTGTCGACGCTGCATACCGAGGGGCTACCCGTCCGCGTGATCCGCTCCGACGTCAATCTCGGCCCCGCCGGGGGATGGGCCATCGCACTGGCCGACTTCCTGGCCGGTGGGTGCAGCCATGCCTGGATCATGGATGACGACATCGTCCCGGAACCCGAGTGCCTGGAACGGTTGTGGTCGGCGGCGAGCGGTGACCCGACGTCGGCGTTCGTCGTACCGGTGTCGATCCAGCCCGACGGCACCGTCGGTCGCTGGGGATCGTGGTGCGGACTCGTGATCGCCCGCGACATCGTCCGCCAGGTCGGCCTTCCGATGAAGGAGCTCTTCTGGTGGGCCGAGGACACCGAGTACTGCCACTGGAGGATCCCGCAGGCCGGCTATCCACTCCGGTTCATCGAGGACGCCGTGGTCCATCACGACGCCATTCGCCAGGGTGGCGACCTCCCGGCGTGGAAGTACTACTACGAGTCACGCAACATGCTCTACCTCCACTGGCACATCATGCACAGGACCGGGAGGTATCCACGCAATTTCGTCCGGCTCATCGGTCGGGCGGCGGTGCGCCAGAAGCAGGAGAAATTCACCAGCCTGGTGGCCATCGGGAGGGGTTTCGTCGACGGGGCATTCGGGCGTCTGGGGATCCGTTACCCCATCGTCCCGCTCCGCGAGCGTTCCCTCGCCCGCGGTTCCTCCGACGGCCGCTCGGACTGACGAGTCCCAGGGGGTCCGTCAGTGCCGGTCCGGCAGCGGCTCCGCCGAACCGGCGGACCGACGACGTGCCTCCCGGCGGTAGGCGATGGCTCGTCTGGCCGCCGGAACCACCTCGTGGGCGGCCCGTCTGGCCGTGAGCCACTCGACACTGCCCGAACGGTACGGACTCGGCGGAAGGAGGTCGCGCAGCACGTCCCAGGTACCCGGCACCCGGTTGAGTTGGTCGTCCATCGTGCCGTCATCGAGCGCGCTGTACGGCACGGACAGGTAGTGCTCGACGAGCTCGTGGTAGTGATCCGCCAGCACCGTCGATCCCGGGTCGAGGTGCCGGACCACGCCCAGTCCCGTGGGGGGCCAGTCGGCCACGGACACCTCCAGGTCGGGTCGCCACCGCCGGAGCAGCACGATGAGGCGCCAGACGTCCCCGCTCCACAGCACGGTCGTGCGGTCCCGGGCCGCCCCTTCCTCGTTCTCGGGAAGGCAGTCATGGATCAGGATCGTGGACTCCGGATGGGCCGCACGTTCCAGATTGATGAAGTCCCGGAGGGCGAACTCGAAATGGTGCATCCCGTCGATGAAGGCCAGGTCCAGCGGATCCCCACCGAGCACCGCGCGGAGATCATGGGTGGCGAAGAACTCGTCGCTGCTCAGGGTGAAGATCTGCTGTCCACGGGTGACCGGACGTGCCAACCGCGGCGCCGGATCGATACCGACGCACCGCGTACCGGGTAGGGCCAGTTGGAACGTCCGTCCGGTCGACACCCCGATCTCGACGTAGGTGCGCGGTACCAGGTGCTGCTGGATCAGATCCATGGCGTCGTAGTAGGGAAAGTCGGGCTTCACGCAGCGCCTGTAGATCCGGTCGACGAGTTGCACGGTGCTGGGATTGTAGAGGACCCGTCGTCCAGCGTCCCCCGGCTGTCACCGCCCGGGCATCCAGCGATCGAGCCACCCCTGCAGCACGAGCACGTCCCACAGCTCGTACCCGAGGTCGCGCCGTCCCGACTGGTGGAGTTGCCACGCCCGACGAACGGGCACGGGATCGAGCAGTCCCTGCGAGGCGAGCCGTCGGGACCCGAGCAGCTCCTCGCCCCAGGGCCGGAGCGGGCCTCGCAGCCAGGCGCCGATCGGCACACCGAATCCCATCTTCGGTCGATCCACCAGCGCCGCGGGCACGTGCCGGTACAGCACCTGGCGAAGGATCCATTTGGTCACACCGCCGCGCAGCTTGACCGAGAGAGGTAGTCGCCACGCGAGCTCGAACACGTCGCGGTCCAGGAAGGGCACCCGGGTTTCGAGCGAGACCGACATCGCCGCCCGGTCGACCTTGGTGAGGATGTCGTCCGGCAGGTAGCCGCTCACATCCCACAGGAGCATCCGCTCGGTGATCCCGAGCGACGGGTTCCGGGCCGCGGAGTCCTCCACCGGGTCGTCCGCACCACGTCGGGCACCGAGCACCATGGACTCAGGGTCGATCCAGTGTGACGTCAGGACCCGGTACGCCTCCTCGGGATCCGATGACGCCAGTACGCGGCCGAGCTTCGCCACCTTGGTGGACGGGGTCCGCACCCGCATACGCGCCGGCAGTGCACGGGTCACACCCGCGGCACCATCGACGAGTCCCGGAGGCAGGCGCTGAAGCGTCGAACCCGCGGCCCGCCGCACCGGGTCGGGCACGAGCGCACCGCGCTGCCACACGCGGTCCAGCCAGGCGTGGCGGTTGTAGCCGGCGAACAGTTCATCACCGCCGTCACCGGAGAGCGAGACCGTGACCTGGGTGCGGGCGAGCTGACTCACGAGCAGGACCGGCAACTGGGACACATCGGCGAACGGCTCGTCCCAGATGTCCGGGAGCCGGGGGATCAGGTCGGCCGCATCCTGCTCGGTGATCCGCAGGGACGTGTGGTGCGTTCCCAGGTGGTCGGCGACCGCAGCCGCATCGAGGGACTCGTCGAACCCACGGTCCGCGAACCCGATCGAGAACGTGTTAACCGGTCGCCTGCTCAGCTGCTGCATCAGTGAGACGATCACGCTGGAATCCACGCCACCCGACAGAAACGCGCCGACCGGCACGTCCGCGACCATCCGTGCCGCCACCGATGCGGACAGTGCGTGCTCGAGCGAATCGACCATGAGACCTTCGGGGCCGGTCCACGGATCCCGTCGCGCCGCGGCGATCGACGCACCCGCGGTCCAGTAGGCCCGGACCACCGGCGACTCCCCGGATCGGACCGACGACCCGTATGTCAGCCACTGACCCGGCGGCAACTTCCCGATCTCCGAGAAGACGGTGCGCGGTGCCGGAATGCAATCGCGTCGCAGAAACGCGGCGATCGCGTCGCGGTCCAGGGTCGGAGCGAACCCGGGGATCGCGTGGAACGCCTTGAGCTCCGAGGCGAACGCCAGCCGTCCACCGACCCACCCGACATACAGGGGCTTCTCGCCGAACCGATCTCTGACCAGGTGGAGCTCACTCCGCTGCTGATCCCAGAGGGCGATCGCGAACATCCCCTCGGCGGCCTCGAGCGTCCGTTCGATCCCCCAGTTCTGTACGGCGGCCACCACCACTTCGGTGTCCGAACCGCCCCGGAACGCCATGCCCTCCCGAGCCAGCCGGGTGCGGAGCGCGGCGAAGTTGTAGATCTCGCCGTTATAGCTGATCACCCAACGCCCGTCGGCCGACTCCATGGGCTGGTGGCCCTCGGGACTCCGGTCGACGACGGCCAGACGACGGTGCCCCAGGGCGATCCTGCCCGTTGGATCGATCCACAGCCCGTGGTCATCGGGGCCACGGTGGACCAGGGTCGCGGTCATGGCGCCGGCGTCCCTCGCCAACCGGTCGGATCCGGATCCAGCCGACGGATCGAACAGTCCGGCGATGCCGCACACGTTCAGCGCCCGGCCGACGTCGGGCTGGATGGTGATGACGCCGTCGATCGCCCGGATCCGGCGCCCCTCATCATGGCCAGATCATCGGTGCAGACTCGAGTGTCGTCAAATGCGGAGCCGGTCCGCAGGCCCGGCTCGAGACCGCCGCCGTCGCTTGTGGCCCCTGCACCGGTGTGGCATTGTGCCCCGGTGGCTCCCGCGGACTACAGCGAGCGTCTGCGGGGGCATGCCAGAGAGCAGTTCGCCAGACTGCCCCCGGGCGTGCGCCGACAGGTCCTCCACGGACTCGGTCGCTATGCACCGTGGGAATCCGGATTCGACTTCACGCCCCCACCACTCGGTGCCGACGAAGTCGCGGGTCCTCCCGATTTCGTGGGGATCGGGGTCCAGAAGAGCGGGACCACCTGGTGGTTCGATCTCATGATGTCCCATCCCGAGCTGTACTCGCGGGACGACATCCACAAGGAGCGCCACTACTTCGACCGCTTCGGTGCTGCGGCGTTCGAGCACGCCGACCTCGAGGGGTATGCCGGCTGGTTCCCCCGTCGCCCCGGGACCGTGACCGGCGAGTGGACGCCCGACTACTTCGGACTGCCGTGGGTCCCGGTCCTGCTGCAGGGTGCCGCACCCGACACGCGGCTGTTGCTACTGCTCCGCGACCCGGTCGAGCGGTTCCGATCGGGGTTGGCCCACCGGCATCGGCTGGGTGAAGCGACCGATCCCCCTGCCGTCAACGACGCCATCCAGCGCGGCTTCTACCATCGCCTGCTCCATGAATGGCTCGCCTACTTCGAACGTAGCCAGATACTGATCCTGCAGTACGAGAAGTGTGCGGCCGACCCGGTGGGCCAGCTCCGGACGACGTTCCGGTTCCTCGGGCTCGCCGACTGCGAACTCACGACCGCCACGTCGAGTCCGCCGCTGCAGCCCCGTACCGGTGTTCCGGAATCATCGGCCGATCTGGACCCCGCCGTCCGCAGGCGCCTCGTCTCGCTGTACTCCGCAGACGTCGCCAAGCTGTCCAGGATGCTCCCGGACATCGATCTCGGACTCTGGCCCAACTTCGCTCACCTCTCCCCCGGTTCATCGGAGCCGGCCGACGGACCGAACTCACCCACGCGCCGTCCGTAGCGCGGATTCTCCCCCAACCGGCCGCGTGCGCCGTCCCGCAGGCCGTCCAGGATCGCCACCCTGGCGGAACGGCTCCGTGCCCGCTGCAGATGACGGGCGGAGTAGGCGAGGTGCCAGGCGTACCACGACGGACGGCCGTGGCGGCGGGCCAGCTCGATGGAGTTACGGGCGTGGTAGTAGGCACGCCAGGACTCGTCGGCGTCCGTGGGTCGAGAGGTGGTGATGGCGGTCGCACGACCCTCGGACGTCTGCTCGAAAGCGACCGCGCGGGCGGCTTCGTCGTCGACGACGACACGGAATCCGGCATCGCGTACCCGACAGAAGAAGTCGAAGTCCTCGAGCCCGAAGAACCAGTCGGGGTCGGGCAGCACACCGGCATCGACGACCCGTCGGGCGACCAGGGTCGCCCCCCAACAGGCCACGTCCACCGATGTCAGCCCGGGGCCCCCGGAGACCGGCCCCACCACGTTCACCGTGTGCGCACCGCGACCGACGAAGCGCCGGCCGTAGGCCACCACCGCGCCGATCGGCGCATCGGGGCGGTCGACCCGGGCCAGTCGACCGAGCAGCGTGACGACGCGTGGAGTCGGGAGGGAGAACAGTCCGATGTCGTCTTCGCAGAGGTAGACCCACGCCGTCGACGGATCGGCGAATGCCTCGACCATCCCCGCCCGGAAGCCGCCCGCCGGTCCGGTGTTGCGGGGCAGTCGCACCATTCGTACCGCCCGCTCGAGTTCCGGGTCGTCCAGACCTCCGGGACCGTTGACCACGACGACGACCTGTCCGGGGTCGAATCCTTCGCGTTCGATCAATGACCGCGTCACGTCTCCCGCCAGGTGTGGACGCATGTGGGTGAGCACGACCGGGGTCACCCCCCGGAGCAACGGGTCACCGCCTGGGGTGGACCCGGCGGCGACCGTCGGACTGTCGCTCATGCCTTCCACGCGGGACTAAGCTACCAGTGCCGCCCGGCCGGAGCGGAAGTGGTGGGATGGCGCAACCCCGGGGGAGATGACTATCCAAGAGCCACGGTGTTCTACAGAGCGCGAATCGGTTCGCGCGGCTGGCGGTCAGTCACGACGACGGCGATATGGTTCGAGAAGATGATCAGCGTCGTTCTCCCCGTGCGCGACGGGATGCCGTGGCTGGAGGAGCAGCTCCGGGCGCTGGCGCGACAGGACTGCCCGGAACCGTGGGAAGTCGTCGTGGCGGACAACGGCTCACTCGATGGGAGCGGCGACTTCGCACGGCGCTGGGCGAGCGACGACGACCGGTTCCGGGTCGTGGATGCTTCGGCCCTCGATGGGGCACCGGCGGCGCGCAACGTCGGTGTCCGGGCGGCACGGGGAGATCTCATCGCCTTCTGCGATGCCGACGACGTCGTATGGGCGGGATGGTTGGCGGCATGTGCCGAAGGCCTGCGAAACGCCGACATCATCGCCGGAGCATTCGACTTCTGGTCGCTCAACGGCGCCCGCAAGCAGCCCAATGCGCCGGCGGCCATCCGCCAGCTCGGCTTCCTCCCCGCCGGCCTCGGTGCGAATCTCGCCGTACGGCGATCGGTGTTCGACGGTGTCGGCGGTTTCGACGAGGACCTACTCCTCGGAGAGGACATCGACCTCTGCTGGCGGCTCCAGCTCCAGGGGTTCACATTCGCGATCGCGCCCGACGCCGTCGTCGCCAAACGCGAACTCACCGGTTTCGCTCAGGTCTTCCGGCGGGCGTTCTCCTACGGCCGATCCGGTCCGGCCCTGTTCCGACGCTACCGCTCGGTCGGAGCCCGCAGGAACCTGGTCGGCGCCGCGAAGTCCTGGTCCTGGCTGATCCTCTCGCTGCCCCTGTTGTTCGGCCGACGCCGGCGCACCGAGTGGGCCCGCGCCGCCGGCATGCGGTCCGGCCGCCTCATCGGATCGATACGTCAGTGGGTATTCTTCCCCTGACCGTCAGTGGATCTCCCACTGCGCACCGATGTGGATCGGGGAGAGTGACATCACCCCTTCCGGTGGCCTGCGGCTCTCGGGTCCGAAGGTGTCGAACGACACGAGCGGCTGCCACTGGAGGTAGGGATCCCGTTTGTCCTTCGGGATCCCGGTGACGGCGACCCACAGCGAGAACCGGCCCTTCGGGAGCGGGAGGTAGCCGAGACGGCAGCGGAGCTCGAATTCCCCGGCCGGCATGGGCGCGTGGTGGTTGACGACGAACATGGGGAAGGCCGTCCCCTGCGAGATGCCGACGTAGTAGATGGCGTCCGCACGTTCCGGGGACAGCAGCCGCAGCGTCACCTCGACTTCGCACTCCGATCGGAGCTGCCCGCCGTCCGCCGCCTGGATCTCCGCTTTGAGCACCTGGAGGACGCCCTCCTTGGTCGACAGGAGTGTCGCGTTCTTCTCGACGGCCTGACGGTACATCGACACCACGTCCTTGGTCGGTCCGGACGCCCGCACCACCGCGTCCGACAACCAGACCGCCTTCTCACACGACGCCTCCACGGACGCGAGATCGTGCGACACGTAGAGCAGCGTGGTGCCCGATCGGACGATCTCCTCGATCCGCTGGAGACACAGTTGCTGGAAGTTGGCGTCCCCTACCGCCAGGACCTCGTCGACGAGCAGTACGTCGGGCTCGAGGTAGGCCGCGATGGCGAAACCCAACCTCATCTGCATACCGACCGAGTAGAACTTCACCTGCCGGTCGATGGCGTCCGTGAGGTCGGCGAACTCCACGATGGTGTCGAACTTCTTGCGGATGTTCTCCCGACCCATGCCGAGTACCGCGCCGTAGAGGAAGACGTTCTCCCGTCCGGTGAGGTCCGGGTGGAGGCCGGCGGTGACGCTGAGCAGCGCGCCGATCCGGCCCTGGACCTGTACCCGCCCGGCAGTCTGGTACGTCACCTTGCTGAGGATCTTGAGCAGCGTCGTCTTGCCGGAGCCGTTGATACCGATCAGGGCCAGGCTGCCACCCGGTTCGACCTCCAGGTTGACGTCCTTGAGGACCCACCGGTACTCCGAGGGACCGGAGGTCACCGACCGCTTGAGCCGCTGCACCTGGTCATAGAACAGCGGCCTCGTCCGGTCGGCTCGGAACTTCTTCCAGACCTGCTCGACCTTGATGCTCCCGTCAGGCAATGTCGGCAAAGTTCACCTCCAACCGCTTGAAGATCCTGAACCCGATCGCCAGATAGGCGATCGAACCGCAGAACGCCGCCACCAGCGGCCCCCAGCTCGGGTTGTGGCCCAGGAGCATCGTCGTCCGCACGTTCGAGATGACCGGGCCGAGGGGGTTCACGAACCCGTAGATGATCTGTAGGTTCACGTAGAAGCCACCCACCACGTGGTAGTGGTTGGGGATGTAGGAGAACGGCCAGATCACCGGGGTGAGGAAGATCCCGAGCGACAGGAGGATGGGCAGCACCTGGACCAGATCGCGCATCTGGATGATCAGGCTGGAGAGGGCCAGCATCATGCCAGCGGCGAACGCCACCTCGATCAGGATGAACAGCGGGACCCACAGCGTGGCCACCGCCGGGGCGCGTCCGAAGATCACGAACAGCACGGCCAGCGGGATCCACGACAGCACGGTGTTCAGTCCGTTGACCAGCATGGTCTCGAGGGGGAAACACTCGCGGGGGAACTGCGTCTTCGCCAACAACGCCTTGTTGGACAACAGCGAGCTGCCCCCGGATCCGACCGACGAGGCGAAGAAGCTCCAGCACAGGATCCCCACGAAGGCGTAGAGGGCATAGGGGATCCCCTGGTGGGGGAAGGCCTTGACCCTCGAGAAGACGACGACGAAGATCGCCAGCGTCGCCAACGGGCTCAGGACCGCCCAGAGGACTCCGAGGGTCGCCTGCTTGTACTGGACCCGAAAGTCCCGTTCGGCCAGCGTGTAGACGATCTCACGATGGCTCCAGAGGAGCTTCGCCGACTCCACGAGCCGGACCTTGTGGTGGTAGAGGATGTCGTCCGGGGGTTCCGCGGGAATGGCGGAGAGATCGTTGACCCGCAGTACGGCGCCGCCGGATCCCTCGGCAGGAATTGGTTCGACCATCGGTGCGACTACCCCCCGGCCCGACACGAGGGGCCCGTACCTCGACAATTCGGTTGCACGAGATTGTACCCCAGGTTGCCCCGCGCTCCGCCAGCCCCCGTTGCGACCCGAAGGCGAGACGGTAGCATCGCCGGGTGAAGTTCGAGGGCAGAGGGGACGCGTCGACCGGGGGGGCGGGCGGCACCGCATCGGCCCGTCGGATCCGGGTCCTGTTGGTCATCAAGTGCCTCGGATACGGGGGCGCCGAGCGTCTGCTGGTGGACATGGTGGCGAACCGGGATGCCGAGGAATTCCACTACGAGGTGGCGTACGTCCTGGCGTCCGAGGACGGACTGGCCCCGAAGATCGCCGCCGACGGGACGCCGGTCCACGCCCTGGGGGCGGCGGGGAACTGGGACGTCCGGTGGTTGGTCCGACTCCGCGCGCTGGTGGCGGCCGGGCGCTTCGACATCGTGCACTTCCACCTCCCCTACACCGCGGCGCTCGGGCGACTGGGGATCGCCACACTCCCCCGGTCGTCCCGGCCGGCCGTGGTGTACACCGAGCACAGCGCGTGGGACAAGATGGCCGTCCTGGTCAAAGCCCTCAACCGGACGACGATCGGCATGGACCAGTCGCTCATCGTCGTGTCCGAGGCCGCCCATCAGGCTCTGCCCGATGCGCTCCGACCGCGCGCCCGGGTGATCATCCACGGGATCGACCTGGCCCCCTCCCGTGCGCTGGTCGCCGATCGGGCTGCCGTCCGGAAATCTGTCCGCGCCGAGCTCGACGTCCCCGACGGCGACCTCCTCATCCTGACCGTGGCCAACCTGCGTCCGGAGAAGGGCTATGACGTCCTGCTCGACGCCGCTCGGATCGTGACGGACCGGGGGTTGGCGGTCCGCTTCGCCGCCGTCGGGCGCGGGCCCCTGGCCGAGGAGCTCGACGAGCGACACCGCGCGCTCGGACTGGGCGCACATTTCCGGTTCCTCGGCGAGCGGTCGGACGTGATCCGGCTCCTGGTGGGCTGTGACGTCTTCGTGCTCCCTTCGCGTCAGGAAGGGCTGCCCGTCACGCTGATGGAGGCGACCAGTACCGGAACGCCCATCGTGGCCACCGCGGTGGGGGGCGTCCCCCAGGTGATCAGCGACGGAGCCGACGGCATCGTCGTCCCGGCCGGCGACCCGGCGGCCCTGGCCGACGCCATCGAGCGGGTGGTGCTCGACCCCGGACTGCGTCGCCTACTCGGCGAAGGCGCGGCCCGGCGGAGTGCGGTCTTCGACGTCACCGCGGCCAGTCGCGAGGTGGAGGACATCTACCGTCGACTGGCCGGGTCCACACGATGAACGGACTCGCCGGGCGCCGCCTCGTCCATGTCACCTCGTCGGACATCAGCCTGGCGCTCCTCCTCGGACCTCAGCTCCGGGCCTTCGCCGACTCGGGCATGGAGGTCATCGGCATATCCGCACCCGGGCCCTTCGTCGAGCAACTCACCGACTCGGGGATCACCCACCTGCCTCTGCATCACGCCACCCGATCCGTGTCGGTCGGACAGGATGTCCAGGCTCTGTACGAGCTCGTACGACTGTTCCGGCGGCTCCGTCCCGACATCGTCCACACACACAATCCCAAGCCCGGGTTGTACGGACGCATCGCCGCCCGGGCGGCGGGTGTGCCCGGTATCGTCAACACCGTCCACGGACTCTATGCCGCACCGGAGGATCCGTCCGGGCGCAGAGCGGTGGTCTACGGGCTGGAGCGGATCGCCGCGAGCTGCTCCAACATCGAGCTCTTCCAGAACCCCGAGGACCTCGAGGTGATGCGCCGACTCGGCGTCCCGGCCAACCGCCTGGTCCTGCTCGGCAACGGCATCGACCTCCGGCGCTTCGGCACAGCCCCGACGCCGGCAGCCACGGCGCGGGCCCGGCGATCCCTCGGCGTGGCGGACTCGGCGATCGTCGCCGGCACGGTCGGACGCCTCGTCTGGCAGAAGGGGTTCACCGAGCTGTTCCACGCGGCCCGCCGGCTCCGGTCCTCGATGCCGGACGTGGTCTTCGTCGTCGTGGGGCCCGAGGATTCGGCCAAGGGCGACGCACTCGGGTCCGACGACATCGCCGCGGCCCGTGCCATCGGCAACGTCGTCTTCGTCGGACATCGCGACGACGTCGAGGACCTCTACCCGGCATTCGACCTGTTCGTCCTCCCGTCCTACCGCGAGGGATTCCCCCGCTCCGCCATGGAGGCCGCGGCCGGTGGCCTCCCGGTGATCGCCACCGACATCCGAGGCTGCCGCCAGGTGGTGGAGCACGGCATCACCGGACTGCTCGTACCGGTCCACGACGGGGACGCACTGGCGTCCGCGATCACCGAGCTCGCCGGTGACCCGTCCCGACGGGAGGAGATGGGGGCGCGGGGTCGGCGCAAGGCCGTGGCCGAGTTCGACGACCGAGTGGTCATCGAACGGACCCTCGACGTCTACCGGGAGCTGCCCGGGCCGACGACCTCGTGGACCAGGTCCCGGATGGCGCCCTGAGCGACGGCGAATGTGGAGTGCTGGAGGAAGTGGTCTTCCGCCGCATCGAGGATCCGTCGCCGGAGCGCCGCGTCGGTGAGCACGCGCTGACACTGAGCGGCGAACGTGTCGGGATCATCGCCGATCAGCAGGTGCACCCCGTCGACGACGTCGAGTCCTTCCGCACCGATGGTCGTCGACACCACGGGGATCCGGTGGGCGAACGACTCCAGGATCTTGATGCGGGTGCCCGACCCGTAGCGGAGCGGCACCACCACCAGGTCGGCACGCTCCAACTCGGCGCCCATGTCCGCGACCCTGCCCACCACGGTCACCCGAGGAGGCTCATCGAGCCGTTCCACACCGGGGGTCGGCCGGCCGACCAGCCGCACGACGGCCCCGGGCACGAGGTCGCGTATCCTCGGGGCGATCTCCCGGACGAACCAGTCGGCGGCATCCATGTTCGGCGCGTAGTTGAGCGAGCCCTGGAACAGGAGCGACGGCGGGTGCCCCACCTGTTCGTGGCCGAGTGGAGGATCCGGACGCCGGAGCACGTTGGGAACGGTGGAGGCGTTCACCAGCCCGGATCGGCCGACATCGAGCGGTGATGCCAGGACCACGCGTTCCACCCCTGCACTCACGACACGTTCGAACGTGCGCCAGTCACGGGCATTGAGCCAGCTCTGTGCGACGGCACCGAAACGCCGCAGTCCGCCACCGACACCTTCAGGTTCCGCGGCGCCACGCAGCAGGGCGGTGCGCTGCCGCTCCTTCTCGTCCTCCAGGTCCACCAGGTCGACCACGGTCGGTCCCAGCCGGGGTCGCCCCAGCCAGTCGTAGGTCGCCGCCGTGGAGAACCAGACCAGGTCGTAGGGTCCGCGGGCCCACGCCTCGAACGCCTCCCGCGGTACCTGGTCGAGACGGCGCATGGCCACCTCGAGGGGCACCCCCGGCCTCACCGACCATGACAGCCTCCACCGCCAGGGACGGTCGGCCCGTGGGTAGGGGGTCGTCCCCACCCGGGTGAGCTCGACACCGCGTGGCACCGACCGTTCCGTGCGTCTGGGGTCGCACAGGCAGAAGAGATCGACGTCGCCCATGCCCGCCAGGGCCTCGATCGAGTAGGCGAGCCGGATCAGACCGCCACCGTTGGCCGGCCACGGGAAGTTCTCCCCCACCACCAGGATCCTCATCTCGAAGTCGCCCGATGGGCCACCGCCCGCACCGCGTCCTCCGCCCGGTCGCGTTGCAGGTGCTCCACGAACAGACCGTAGGCCGACTCGACGATGCGTGAACGGAGGGCGTCGTCGACCAGGAGTCGCTCACAGGCGGCGGCCAGCTCCGCCGCATCGTCGGCGATCAGCAGGTGTTCGCCGTGCACGGCTCCGAGACCCTCGGCGCCCAACGTGGTGGACACCACCGGCACCCGGTGGGCGAAGGCCTCGATGATCTTGACTCTCGTGCCGCTCCCGAACCGGATCGGGACGAGCACGAGGTCCGCGGTGGCCAGTTCGAGCCCGAGGTCGAGGACCTGGCCCGCGAGCGTGACGTCGGGGGGATCGTCCAGACCGGCGAGGGCCGGGGTCGTCAGGCCAACCAGGCGGATGCGGGCTCCGGGAACCCGCCGCCGTAGGGCCGGGCCGATATCCTCCACGAGGAACCGGGCCGCGTCGGCGTTCGGCGGGTACCGGAGGGTCCCCTGGAACAGGACGACGGGAGGCGCAGCCGCGGGACGCTCCCGGGTCGGCACGTCGACCAGCGGATAGCCGTTCGGGACGACGGAGACCGGTACCGGCCGCCGCCCGTCGAGCCGATCGGCATCGAGCTGGCTGCAGACCACGAGTGTGCGGACGTGCCATGCGGCCCGGTCCCGCAGACGGCTCCAGCGCCGGGCCTCCTCCTCGGAATAGCGCGTGGCCGCCCAGATCCGCACACGCTCGGCCGCAGAACCGGGCTCCGGACCGGGGATCGCCAGGCGCGCCCGGATCTTGCGGTCCTCCAGGTCGTCGAGGTCGAGGACCGCGGGCCCGGAAGGGACCTCCCCGGCCAGCAGCCACGAACCGAGGCCGAAATACCACACGAGGTCGTAGTCACCGGAGATGAAGGCGGCCAGCGCCGCCCGGACGGCCGGGCGGTCCCGGATCGGGAGGGAGAACGGGAGCCACGGCCGCACGAGCGCGGCAACCGGCCAGCGGGAACCCTGGTCGTAGGTCGCATGACCCACCTTCGCCAACCCTCCCGCCAACTGCGGCGGGCCGATGTCGCGGCGACCACGGGGCACGATCGAGAAGAGCTCCGTCGGGCCCAGGGCGCCCAGCGCCGACACCGTCGTCATCAGGCGCATCCGCGAACCGCTGTTCTCCGGCCACGGATACTCGCCAGCGATCACCAAGGTCCTCATGCGCGTACCGGACTCCTGCTCGGTGGCGGCCACGTCCGCCGTCGGACCCGGTCATACACCTACGTGCGGATCGGGCGATCGTAGCGGACACGGTCGGCATCCCCGACCGGTGTACCGGCCCCTCCCCGGGTGCGATGTGGCACCCCGGACCCGGAACGCCGGCTGCTATGCTCACCCCGCCAGGTGCCCGGCACCGGCAGTAGAATTTCGAGATGTCGACACAGTCGAGCGCACAATCGGCGGGCGTTCCGCTCGTACTCCACGTCATTCCGACGGCCCGGGCCCGGGGTGCACAGCGTGAGGCCAGGGCGTTGGTGGACCAGCTGGACGCACCCGGTGTCCGGTCGCACCGGTTGCTCACCATCTTCGACGGGCCGTCCGAGGTGGAGACGGACCTGTCGCTGGGTGTCGACGGCGGGGACTCCCCGGCCGAGGGCTACGACCTGCGGGTCGTCCGCACACTGCGCTCGGCCCTCAAGCGGCTGGATCCGGTGCTCGTGGTCGCCCACGGGGGCGACCCGCTCAAGTACCTGGTAGCCGCCATGTTCGGCACACGGCGGCCCCTGGCCTACTACGCGATCGGCACCTTCGCCGGTCCACGCGACCGACGGCTCCGCATCTGGTCGTGGCGACTGCTGCTGCGCCGGGTGGGCACAGTCGCCGCCGAAGGTGACGAAGTGCTGGCGGAGTGCGTCGACCTGCTCGGCGTCCCGGCGGCGCGGATCACCATGACACCGAACGGTCGGGACCCCGAGGAGTTCCGGCCGGGCGAGCCGACCGACTCCCCCCACGAGCCGGTCATCATGTTCGTCGGGGCATTCACCGAGGGAAAGCGGCCGGATCGGTTCATCAAGGTGATCGCCGCGCTGCGCCTCCAGGGGATCACCTTCCGGGCCCGCATGGCGGGTGACGGTCCCCTGCGCGCGGGACTGGAGGAACCGGCGCGCCGTGCCGACGTCGAGCTGCTGGGTTCTCGCTCGGACGTGGCGGAACTGCTCCGTGGGTCGGACCTCCTGGTGTTCCCCAGTCTTCCCACCGGTGAAGGTATGCCGGGAGTGCTGGTCGAGGCCGGGTTGTCCGGACTACCGGTGGTGGCCACCGACGTGCCCGGGGTGCGCACCGTCGTGGAGAACGGCGTGACCGGCATCGTCGTCGAGGTCGCCGACGTGGATGCCATGGTTCGAGCAGTCGCCGAGCTGGTCGGTGACGACGAGCTGCGGAGGACCATGGGAGGAGCCGCCCGGCGGCGCTGCCTCGAACGGTTCGGCCTCGCCGCGGTCGCCGAGCGCTGGCTCGATCTGCTCTCGCCGCTGTTGCCGGCGTCGGCCCGACCGGACACGACCGTCCCCGGGACCGGCCCCGGTCCCGGTCCCGGACGCTAGGGCGAACTCCCTCACGCCCCAGGGGTGTGGTCCGGCTGTCGGATCGGCACACCGTCGGGGGCTACCGGGCCGCTCCTCTGTGCGGTGGCCCCCACCGGGACGGGCCGGCGTGCCCCGCCCCGGGGGATCTGGGCGTCCCTCCGGGCGGTGGCCCGTTGGTGGCGCATCCTCGCCTTACGCCGGAGCTCCCACGGGTAGATCGGAGGGCGGTGGCGCGGGGACCGCGGGATGCAGAGCAGGACCAGGAGGAAGGGGAAGAGCAGGGTGCGTTCCCGGGCGATGAGACCCAGATTGCCGAGCGCGGCGAATGCGTAGACGAACAGGAGACTGTAGATCGTGCACATCATCACGTAGGGCCGGGCGAACGACGCCCGGAACGTCATGCGCAGTTGTCGCAGCGAGAACAGGATCAACACGACGATCACCGAGTTCTCAAGCGATGCGACCAACTGGCCCGCTCCGTGGGCATTGATCGGGAGGGGATCGAACAGGATCGTGTAGATGTCACGCCAGTAGTAGGACGGACTGGACGAATACGGGATGTTGCTGCTCCCGAATCCGATCCCCGCACCGGTGTTGTTCTGCGAGACCTGGTTCAACGAGAGGGATCCCTGGCCGGAGTGGAGGTAGTGGATGGTCAGATACACGGACAGCAACAGCAACGAACCCATGAACGCCAGGCCACCGACGCGTCGGAGCCCACCGAATCTCTGCCCGTCCGCCGGCGGCCGGATCATCAGGGCGACGGCGAAACCGGCGAGTACCAGAAGTAGCTCGTTGGGACGGATCAGGATCCCCACGGCCACACCGACCGCCATCAGCGAGAAGCCGCCGCGTCGGTGCACGAGGACCTTCGCGATGCCGTACGCGGTCAACCCCAGCGACAGCATCATGATCGCCTCCTTGCTGACGTCGGCGGTCCAGAAGATGACCGACGGCATGAAGAAGAGCATCAGGGCATAGCGCCGATGACCGGCCGGCGCGCCGGCGAAGGTGAGCGTGAACGCCCGGTAGAACAAGATGGTCCCGAGGAACGACAGCCACGAGAACACGAGGAACGTGGCGATCTGATTCGTTCCGACGATGGCCATGACGATCCCGGTGGCGATGCTCACCGAGCCGTCGTTGACGATCCCGCGCACGTTGGCGTTGGCCAAGCTGAAGTCGAAGTGCCGGAACTCAGGTCCGAGGATCTTCCCCTGACTGTCGTAGCGGGTCCAGTCCGCGATGCCATGGTAGAAGTGATGGACGACGTACACCTGGGCCGGGGCGGCCAACAGGTGGAGGATGAGACTCCACCACAGGATGCGGACGAGCCACGGGTTGGACTCCGCGATACTCACCCGCTTGATGACCGGCCTGCTGACCAGGCACAGGACGAGCACGACAGCCAAGGCGGCCAGCGCGCCGGACGTGGTGACGATCGCAGCTTCCATGGCGAAGCCTCACTCCTGTATCGGAAGCTGGTCCTGCGTCCCCACGTCGGGTTGGCCCGGACTCTCGAGCAGATCGGGCTGTACGACATCGACCGGGGTCGCCTGGCGGGCCGGCGGGGCGCCGTTCGTTCGCTCGGCCTTGTCCACCCGAGCCTCCGTGAACACCACGCCGAGCACCGGAGCACCGATGCGGCGCAGGAGTGCGCCGGTGCGATCCGCCTCGTCGAACGTCGTGGCCCCGTATTCACCGACGACCAGGACGACGTCCACGGCATGTGCCAGCGCCTCACCATGGTGGAGCTCCAGGAACGGAGGGGCCTCGATCAGCACCACGTCGGCGATCTGTCGGGCGGCATCGAAGATCGCAGCCGCCCGGACCACGAGTTGGGCGCTGTTCTTCACGAAGGGGCGGAGCGACAACATCGAGAGGTTGTCGACCGACGACGGCTGGAGGTGGGATCGCACGTCGTCCGGACTGATCGGCCCTGCGAACGATCCGTCGGACTCGCCCGCTCGTCCGGAGTCGAGGTCGGCGGTGGTCGCGATGATGACCCGCTGGCCCGCTTCCCCGTACGCGGCCGCCAGGTTGGCGACGACCTGGGGACGGGTCTCCTCCTTACCGGGGGACACCACGAGGATGACCGAGCGGCTCGCAGGATCCGGAGCCACGTAGGGCTCGAACTGCACGGGGAGCAGGTCATCGACATAGGCGTCCTGGCGCCCACCGACACGCGCCCCCGTCGGGGCCATCGATTCGAACATCACCGACATCCGGAGTTTCCGGTAGGACTCGGCGGCGCGCGACGTGGGTTCGGAGACGATGACGACGCCAGGACGTACCCCGTCGCCGGGCGGGGGCCACGGCTGGGGAATCTCGGCCAGCACAGGAAACGAGAAGTGTGCCTCGGCACGGGGCGCCGAGCGGAGTCGTCGGTTGGTCAACTCGATGACGAGCACGATCAGCGCACCCACCAGAAGACCCAGGACCAGGCCGACGAGTCCCCGCACCTTGTGACTCGAGGACAGGTTCGAGGACGCCGCGGTGGTGCTCTTCGCCGTGGACGCATAGGCCGGGATGAGGACCAGGTAGCCGGTCGACGACGCCGGAGTGGCGGTCGTCTTCTGTGTCTTGTCCGGGATGGTCGTCCGCGTCGTGGTGCTGGCCGCGGCGATCGCGCTCAGTTTCGCCCCCAGCGCCGCGGCATAGGCATTGGTCAGGGCGGCGGATTCGTCCTTGGTCGCCGCTGACGCGCTGAGTACCACCAGACCGGTGGCGTTCTTGACCTTCACGACCGGCGACGTCGACGCGGTACTCGACCCACTGCCGGACTTGGTCGTCTGCGAGGACGCGCTCATGGCCGAGATCACCTTCAGCGCAGGTCCAGGTGTCTTCGCCGCCTCGAAGGCGGCACCCCGGACATCGAAGCTGTTTCCGTAGAAGAGGATCTGCGAGGTCGTCACCACGTTGGAACCGACGATCCCACTACCTGGCGGGGCCCCGACGATCGCCGTCGTCTCCCAACGGACGGGATTGTCCTTGTCCACCGTGCGGTGCCCGACGGGCAGGACGACCGCGATCAGGGCGAACAGCAGAGCCAGGACGACGAGCAGCCTCCAGCTGCGCCGCAGCGCCGCTGCGTAATTTATCGGCTCAACCATGCCCCAGTCCCGTCTCTGTGATAGCTCATCGACTCTAGTGCAGGTTGCGGGGAGACAACCACTGGACCAGGGACGTCATGAAGAACGACGACGATGCACGCCCCCCTGCCGCCGGTGAGCACAGCTCCCCGGCCATGGTAAACGATCGCTCCGCCGACGCACAGGCAGGTGCATCGTCAGCAGCTGTCGACGCCGGTGCACGCTCCCTTCGTGGGTGGACGCCGGACGGACTTCGACACACGGAATCCATCGGTCTGCCGCCGGGTGAGCTGAAGCCGCGGCCGGGAGGCGTCCGCAGCCGATCCGGGCGGTCCCCGCCCGATCAGGGCACTGGGCGCCTCCGCCCGGTGACGGTGCGTGGTCGGCCGACCACCCAGTCCAATCGTCAAACTTGAGGATGCCGAGTGACCGTCGGCAGACTAATGTCTAGGCGGGTCGATGGTTGATCCACTTGGGGGCCGAGCAACGAGGGAGCCGAGGGGCAGCACGACGACGGGCCGAGTCTGCCCGGAGGTGGTGTTCCCGGCAGGAGCGATGCCATGAAGTCTCTGCCTGATCTGAACCGATCGAGCAGTTCGTCGAGGCGTCCGCGTAGCAGGGGGGGTTCACGGATGGATGCGTCAGACGTACAGGGAGGACCGGTGCCGGAATCCACGGCCGCTGCCGGATCGAGTTCCCCGGCTACCGACATGCGCCAGGTGGCGATGTTCGCCAGCCGCATCCGGGCCTCCGTCGTATTCGTGCTGCTGGACGCCATCTGTGTGATGGCCGGATTCGGCCTGGCGGAGGTCGCGTACTTCCACGACCGTGCCCCTGCCCACTACTGGGAGCACTTCGCGGAATTCCTGATGGTCGCCGTGGTGGTCACACTCCTGTCGAACCGTCTCTACGGCCTGTACGGACGGATGTGGCGTCACGCGGGTTCCGAGGAAGCCCGGCAGATCGTCCTCTCATCGGCGACCATCCTCTGCGTGTTGATCGCCTTCTGGCCCCTCGGGCGTTCCCTCCGGGTCGAGCTCGTCCCACCGATCGTCGTGGTGGTCGGTTGCATGTTCTCCGCGGCGGGCCAGGGCGTCCTGCGGTTCCACTCCCGGCTCTTCGCCTGGCAGCGCGGAACCAAGCGCATGGGACTGCGCGTCGCCGTGATCGGCAGTCGCGACACCGGGGCGGCCGCCATCCGCGAGATGCTCCGCAGCCCGGGTGCCGGACTGGCGCCGGTCGCCGTGTTCGACGACGACCCCCGGGCCCACGGACTGTCGGTCATCGGCGTTCCGGTGGTCGGCCGGATCGCGGACATTCCCGAGGCCGCGAGCCGCTACACGATCCAGCAGGTGCTGCTGGCGATCCCCTCCCCGTCTCCCGATCTGGTCGAGCGCGCCCTACTGGCGTCGGAGGCCGCCGGCGTCTCGATGAAGATCCTCCCGGGCGTGCAGGACATGCTCAACGAACCGGCCCACGTGGCCGCGCTCCGCCAGGCCCGCGAGCCCCGGATCGAGGACCTGCTCGGACGCACACCTGTCCCCACCGACCTCGAGTCGGTCCGGCGCTCGCTGACGGGACGCAGGGTGCTGGTGACGGGTGCCGGTGGGTCGATCGGTTCCGAGATCTGCCGCCAGGTGTGCGGTCTCGAACCGTCGCTCCTTGTCCTGCTCGACCACGACGAGACCCATCTCCACGACGCCGCCGCCACACTGACCGGACCGTGCACGCAGGCTCTGGTCGACATCACCGACCGTCCGGCTGTCCTCGAGGCGTTCGCCCGGTACCGACCCGAGGTGGTGTTCCACGCCGCGGCCCACAAGCACGTGCCGGTTCTGGAGGACCACCCGTCGGCCGCGGCCAACACCAATGTGCTCGGCACGCGGAACGTGGTCGACGCAGCCGTTGCTGCAGGCGCGACCCGATTCGTGCAGGTCTCCACCGACAAAGCCGTCCGACCCTCCAGCGTGATGGGAGCCTCGAAGCGGGTGGCCGAGCAGACGGTGCTGGCCCACGCACCCGAGGGCGCCGCTTACAGCACGGTGCGATTCGGCAATGTCCTGGGCAGCCGCGGCAGCGTCATCCCGACGTTCGCCCGCCAGATCGCCCAGGGTGGCCCGGTCACGGTCACGGATCCCCGGATGACCCGCTTCTTCATGAGCGTGGAGGAGGCCGTGCAGCTGGTGCTCCAGGCCTCGGTGCTCTCGAAGGGCGGCGAGATCTTCATGCTGGAGATGGGCCAGCCGGTCAGGATCATCGATCTCGCCGAGCGCATGATCCGGTTGTCGGGCTGCCAGGTCGGCATCGACATCCCGATCGAGATCACCGGCATCCGTCCCGGCGAGAAGCTCAACGAGGTGTTGAGCACGCCGGACGAGGTTGTCCTTCCGACCACTCACCCGTACATCAATCGGCTGGTGCCCATCAAGGCCGATCCCGTCCTGTTCGAGGCCGATCTGGAACGGTTGGAGGAGTGCGTGGTCACGCGCGACCAGGACGCCGTGCGCACGTTGCTCTTCACTGCCGGACTGGTCACGACCGAAACCGTCGCCCCCGAGGTGACCGTGGACGCCGAACCTGCGGACGGCGGCGGTGTCGACGCCGGTTCCGTCGAGAGCGACCCGATCGACAACGGCTTCCCGTGGTCGACCCTCGTCGCCTCGGAGCCGGATCCCGGCCAGGTGCCGGCATGACCCTCCGTCGATCTGCACGCGGATGAACGCGCAGGATGATCCGACACGCGTCGTCGTCGTAGGGCAGGGCTACGTAGGACTTCCGCTCGCCCTGCGCGCGGTCGAGGTCGGCTACGCCGTCATCGGGTTCGATCTCGACGTCGACCGCGTCAAGCACCTGTCCGACGGACGGTCGTACGTCGAAGACATCTCTGACGTCGAACTCGCCGCGGCGCTGGCGACCGGGCGGTACGAGGCCACGGACGACCCCTCCCGGCTCGCCGGTTTCGACCTCGCCGTCATCGACGTCCCCACGCCGCTACAGGAGGGAAACCCCAACCTCTCCTACGTGGAGGATGCCGCCGCCGCCCTCGCCCTCCACCTCCGGGCGGGCGCCACCGTGATCCTCGAGTCCACCAGCTACCCCGGCACGACCGAGGAACTCGTGGTGCCGATCCTCGAGGACGGTTCGGGACTGCGCGCCGGCCGCGACTTCCACGTGGGCTACAGCCCCGAACGCATCGATCCGGGGAACACGACGTGGCGCCTGGAGAACACGCCGAAAGTCGTCTCCGGTATCGATCAGCCGTCCCTGGAGGCCGTGACGGAGTTCTACGGCCGGTTGGTGCACGAGACCATCGCGGTGTCCGATACCCGTGTGGCCGAACTGACCAAACTGCTGGAGAACACGTTTCGCCACGTCAACATCGCCCTGGTGAACGAACTCGCCATGTTCGCCGCCGACCTCGACATCAACGTGTGGGAGGCCATCGACGCGGCGTCGACCAAGCCGTTCGGCTACCTGCGGTTCACCCCGGGCCCGGGCGTGGGTGGGCACTGCCTTCCCATCGATCCCAGTTACCTGTCATGGAAGGTGCGCCGGAGTCTCGGTCAGCCCTTCCGGTTCGTCGAACTGGCCAACGACGTCAACGAGCACATGCCGGACTACGTCGTGCGCCGCCTGATGCTCGCCCTCAACCGGTCCGGTCGCGCCGTCAATGGGAGCAGGGTCCTGCTGCTCGGGTTGGCGTACAAGCGGAACACCGGGGACGCCCGCGAAGCTCCGGGGACCACCATCGCCCGGTCCCTGGTGGCGCTCGGCGCCGACGTCCGGGTGGCCGATCCTCACGTGGTCGGGGACACGTCGGCGTTCACCTTCGTCGATGTCACCCCCGACGAGCTCCGGGCCGCCGACGCAGTCGTACTGGTGACTGACCACGACTCCTTCGACTATGCACTGATCAGCGAGCACGCCCGGTACATTCTCGATACCCGCAATCGACTCGACGGTCCATCCGTCGAGCGACTGTAGGGCGCGGTACAGGGGCGACTCCGAATTCGGATGGGTGTGGCGGCTTGCCACCTCGACCGCACGGAGGGTGGTGACGGACTGCCGCCCGTCCGGTGCGTGACGTGGGACAAAGGGAACAGATCATGCTCAATGTGGTGACGGTGCACTGGAAGTCGGCCAAATGGATCGACCCTCAACTGCGCTATCTCGAGCGCAACATCGACGAGCCCTACCGCGTGTTCGCGGCGCTCCGCGGCATCGACGCCGAGGACTGGAAGAAGTTCCACTATGCGGTGGACATCGGCGGCAGCCACCCGGAGAAGCTCAACGCCCTGGCGGAGGTCGTGATCGCACAGTCCGATCCCTCCGACACGCTGCTGTTCATCGACGGTGACGCCTTCCCCGTCCGCCCGATCAGTGACTGGATGAGGGACACGCTCGCGGACTATCCCCTGGCTGCCGTCCGTCGTGACGAGAACAACGGTGACATCGAGCCGCACCCGTCGTTCTCGTTCACCACCTGCGGTTTCTGGAGCGAGATCGGTGGCGACTGGCGGGAGGGAGGGACGTGGACGAATTCGCTCGGCCGCACGACGACGTGCCCGGGCGGCAATCTGCTCTACATCCTGGCGGAACGTGACATCGAGTGGTTGCCCCTGCTCCGCACGAACACGGACAACCCGCATCCGCTCTGGTATGCGATCTACGGTCACCACGCCTACCACCACGGGGCCGGGTTCCGACCGAGGTACTCGCGGATGGACCTCCACGCCAGCGAGATCGGGGGACCGAAGTCCACGGGGGCGAGCCTCGAGGGTCTGGTGATGCGGGTGGTCCGTAATCCGTCGCTCATCACCCAGGTACGTCCACACCACCTGGCCGCGCTGCCCCACGCGGCGAAGATGAGCGTAGTGAAGCAGAAGCGCCTGAGGGAGATGAAGCAGTGGGAGGAGCAGTTCGACCGTCCGGACCCCTTCGAGCAGTCGGTCTTCGACCAGCTGGTGCGCGACCCGGAGTTCTATCTGCAGTTCGAGCCCGACCCCGTCGAGCCCGGCTGAGTCTGTTCCGGCGGAGCGCCACCGGCTCCCGCGTGGCGACGACGGTTCACCGTGCGTCCGACCTGGGATCTACGGGCGCCAGAACGGCCGCCCGAGCAGGTCTTCGAGGTCCTGGTTGAGCGGGGCGAAGTGTGTTCGCAGCCGGTCGATGACGTCACTGTCGATCTCCTCGTGCCGCACGGCGTCGTTCCCCCGTGGAAATGGCTGACCGGAGGCTTCGAGGCCCAGCCACCGCTGGACGCCGTCGGCGACCACCGTGGACTCGAACAACTCCTCACTCTGGACGACGAGGATCCGCTCCTGGTGGACGTGGCGGAACCAACGTTGGAGCTGCTCGGCGTAACGCCCACGGGCCACATACGAGAACCGCTGGTGGCTATCGCTGAGTTGGCCCCGACGGATGATCTCCTCCTGACCGGCGAGCCGCTCGCGCTCCCGGTCGACGGCGTCCCGGAACGGCAGTGGCTCGTGGCCACACCGGCGGTTCAACCAGTACTGGGAGATGGCCCGCTCCACGGGTTCCCGAAGGAGCACGATGAATCGGGTGGTCTCCGGCAGATCGCGCGCCACCCGTTCGGGTGCCAACGGATGGAACAGGAGGTACGGGGTCGACTCCCCCGAGATCTGCCCCTCGCTCCGGACGGGAAAGTTCGACCGGTACCAGTTCGGGCCCAATCCGTAGTTGAGGTCGAAGTAGTGGAGCTCACGGGCCCGAGCCGCCTTCACCTGCGGATGGGCGTAGAGCCACTGCGTGAGCGAGGTCGTGCCGGCACGCTGGGCGCCGATGATCACGAAGTCCGGCCACTGCCGACGGCCGGCGGTCAGTCGGCGGACCGTGAGCCGCTGGAGTGGTGATCTCCGGACGGCACGGACGATGAGCGAACGCTGACGTCCTCCGGTCACCGATTTCTCCACGACACCCCTCATGGCCGCTCACCTGCTCGATGTCGTCGGCACAGCCGTCGACATGGTACCAGCGCCCGATCAGCCGTCCGGTGGCAGAAGCCGTTCGTTCACCCGGGTGTGAGGCCGGCGACCTACACCGCGCATCCCACCCGTCGGAACGCCGGACGGGCCGGCTTCGCCTAGCATTCGCACGACGACTCCCGTCGGACGAAGGACCCCGGTAGACACGTGCGTAGGGCAACCACATGAGCAGTCATCGCACCACGTCACCCCGGTCAAGGTGCCCGCGCACCAGCTGCGGCGTAGGCGACACGGCGCCCCGATCCGGCCGTCGGTCGTGAAGGTCCTCGTCACCGGGGGCGCCGGATTCATCGGTGCCAATCTGTGCCGGATCCTGGTCGCCGATCCCGAGGTGGACGAAGTGGTGGTCCTCGATGACCTGTCGACCGGCATCCGCGACAACCTCGGCACGGTCCACGGCGTCACCCTGGTGGAGGGCAGCATCCTGGATACCCCGGTCCTCGACGAACTCGTCCCCGGCTGTTCCTCGATCGTCCACCTGGCCGCCCGGCCCTCGGTGCCCCGGTCGTTGACGGACCCGATGGCCAGCCACGAGGTCAACGCCACCGGCACCATGCAGGTGCTCGAAGCGGCACGGCGGCACGGCGGTCCCCAGGTCATCGTGGCCTCGTCGTCCTCCGTCTACGGTGCCAACCCGACGCTCCCCAAGCGCGAGGACATGGTGGCCATGCCGGTCAGCCCCTATGCGGCCAGCAAACTCGCCGCCGAGTCCTCGACGCTCGCCTACGGCTACTCCTTCGGCCTACCGGTGCTCGCCTTCCGGTTCTTCAACGTGTTCGGTCCGCTCCAGCGGGCCGACCACGCCTATGCCGCCGTCGTCCCCGCGTTCATGGCCGCGGCGCTACGCGGCGACTCCGTCACGGTGCACGGCGACGGTCTCCAGACCCGGGACTTCACCTACGTGGGAACGGTCGCCGCCGTCATCTCGGATGCCATCGGGCGCACGGTGGCCGCCCCGACCCCCGTGAACCTGGCCTTCGGCACGAGAGTCTCCCTGCTCGAGTTGGTCGAACGGATGGAGCGGGTCCTCGGCACCCGGATCGCCCGACAGCATGTCGACCCCCGGTCGGGGGACGTCCGCGACTCCCAGGCCGACCAGACCGCTCTCCGTGGACTCTTCCCGGACGTCGAGGCGGTCTCGCTCGACGAGGGACTGCGGGCGACGGCCGACTGGTTCATGGAATGCCCGTGACGGGGGCCCACCCACTGGCGCCGGTCGACGAACGGGCCGGCGGCGGTCGACCGGACGGGCGGACGGAGCTGGTTGCCGGAGTCGTCCTGCTCGCCGTTTCGTTGGTGGCCGCGTTGATCGTGTACCGCTTCCCCGGACCGAATGCGCTGGACCGGTGGGGATTCCGCCTCTTTCCCGTCGCGCGGCGTTCGAGTTGGATGACGTCGGTCACCGAGGCAGGGACGCTGCCCGTGTTGGTACTCGGATCGGCGCTGGCCGCCGTCGTCGTCCTCCCGCGGGACCGGTGGCGGGCGCTGGCCTGCCTCGTGGGTCCGGCAGCCGCCTCGGCGACGGTCGAGTGGATCGTCAAGCCCGCCGTCGATCGACACCTGGCCGGGGCGCTGACGTTCCCCTCCGGCCATGTCACCGTCGTGGCGTCGCTGGGCACCGCGTGGGTCCTGGCCGTCCCCCACTGGCTCCGCCTACCGACGGCGGCAGTCGCCGCGGTCGCCGTCACGTTGATGGCGGTGTCCGTGGTCAAACTCGGTTGGCACTACCCCAGTGACACGTTCGCCGGCGCCAGTTTCGGTGCCGGGATCGTGCTGACGTTCGACGGACTCCTGCACATGTCGGTCGGCCCGGGTAGCACCCGACCGTCCATCTGGCACCGGTAGTTCCGGACAAGAGGCCGCCGCACATCCTCAATACTGACGAGAAACTCTGGCCCCGGCCTGCACATCGACGGTACTGTGTGGGCAGGTTCCGGGGGGAGCTCCGGCACGGTGGGCCGACTCCGATCTGATCGGGCGACCTGGGGGGCAGCGTGGTGAATGTGATGGACGAGTTGGACCGGGGGCGCTGCGGTGCCGGGCGTCCGGGAGCGGTCCGCACCGTCGCCTGCATCGACCTGGCGGTCGGGACCGGCAGCACGGTGGATTCCGTACCGTCGGTCGTGGCCGCCGCCGTCGGGCGCGTGCGGCTCGCCGTGCGCGCCGACGACCGGATCTGTCCCGTCACCACGTCACGCCTCGCCGTCGAGTTCGGCGATTCGGCCGGTGGGGTACCTCCCGAGGTCCTGGGCGAGCGCCTCGCCCGGGCCGTTGACCCCATCGACGGTGGAACGGTGACATCCGCATCCGTGGTCGCTTCGGTCGGGGTCGCCGAACCCGAACCTCACGTCCGGGCCGCCCACGTGGCCCGACGGGCGATGGAGGCCGCCCGGGCCGGCACCTCGTGGCTGGAGCGGCACGGTGCCGTATCCCACCGGCCCGTCGCCGTCGTGACCGTCGACCGTCTGGTCGCGTCCGGACCGGGCGCCGCGGATCAGCTGGGGTCCTTCCAGTCGATCCACCGCCGGAGCATCCACCGCGTCGACCTGGGACCGTCGGGGACGTCGTCCTCACTACGGGCCCGGGCCGCCTCCACGCCGAGATCGTCCGCCGACCGTGATGCGACGAACGTCCTGTCCATCCTCGTCGTCGACCCCATGGGCACCGCGGACGGCACACCTGGTCCGGCGGCACTCGCCGCGGCGGCCGTGGCCGACCGGTCGGGGTGTCGGGTGGTGGCTCGGGTCGCCACTCCCGGGGATCCCCCGCCGTCGACCGTCGCCGGACGTCCGATCGACCTCGCCGTCATCACGCTCGACGGAGGATGGGATCCTGCCCCCTCCCGCTGGGAGACCGGGACATGGTGGGTACCGGCCCTCGTGACCGCCTCCCTGCGCGAGACGGGTGTTCCGGTCGTGGCCGTGAGCACGGGTGCGGCGGCCGGTGCCCTGGCCAGCTGCGTGGCGTACGGAGCCGCCGCCCTCTTCGGTCATGATCAGCTGCCCGACCTGCTGCGGTCGCTCGGTTCCTCGACCGCCGACGACCTGCTGCTCGCCGCCGAACTCCACTACCCGGCACGGTTCCAGGCCCTGGTGGGACTCACGGCGAGCGAGCGGCGGGTGCTCTTCTACCTGACCGAGGGCTGGACGGCCCAGGACATGACCGATGAGCTCGTCGTGTCGCTCACCACGGTGCGCTCGCACATCCGATCGGTTCTGCGCAAGCTCGGAGTCCGCTCCCAGCTCGCCGCTGTCGCCGTTGCCAACGGCCGCGATCTCCGGCGCGACGCCGACCGCCCCCTGACGTAGTGCCGGCCCCCTCGCACCGCACCCCCCGGATCGTCCTCCTGGCCGGCCCGGGCGACACGACCGACATTGTGGCGAACTACCTGTCGGACCGGGTCCCCGAACTCGAGGTCATCGTCGAGGAGCACGCGTCGCGGCGGACGATGGCCAGACGACGGGCGGCACGCGTCGGCTGGCCCACGGTCATCGGCCAGGTCCTCTTCGTCACGACGGCCCTGCCCGTCCTGCGGTGGCGGGGTCGCCGCAGGATCGCCGAGATCCTCGCCACGACCGGTCTGGACGCCACGCCCCGGCTCCCGGTCCGCCGTGTCGAGTCGGTCAATGCGCCCGAGACGCTGGCACTGCTCCAGGAACGGGCGCCCGCACTCGTGGTGGTCAACGGCACGCGGATCATCTCGGCACGTGTCCTGGATGCGGTGGCCTCGCCCTTCGTCAACACCCACGCGGGGACCACCCCGCGCTACCGCGGCGTCCACGGCGGCTACTGGGCGCTGGCCGAGGGTCACCCGGAACTGGTCGGCACCACGGTCCATCTCGTGGACGCGGGGATCGACACCGGTGGCATCCTGGCACGGGCTCCGTTCACCGTCACCGCGACCGACTCCATCGCCACCTACCCCTATCTCCATCTGGCCGCGGGACTTCCCCACCTCGCCGAGCAGATCGAGCGGATCCTGTCCGGCGAGGACCTCGTCCCGTTGGCCGGGGACCAGGCGACCGGGGACTCCCGGCTCTACCTGCATCCGACCCTGTGGGAGTACCTCCGCCGTCGGGTCGTCGACGGGGTCCGCTGAGTGACCAGCGTACCGATGAGCCGGTTCCGGCACGGAAGCGTCGCGACCGGTCGGCGCGGTGCCACCCCTGGCCACCTGTCCGGCACGCGTGGCGTCCCGCACTGCATCCCATCCGGGGTAACAATTGGATGCCGCGCACCACGAGGCGTGGCATCCCTCAGGATCGGAGTGCATCCACGGTGAATGAAACCGCCTCCCCGGGAGCGATGGTCATCTCACTCGATTTCGAGCAGCACTGGGGGATCCGGGACCACGCGGACCGCTCCACGGCCGCCTACGCCGATCTGACCGCCACCCGACAGGTCGTGACCGATCTGTCCGAGCGGTTCGAGGCACGGGGAATCCGTGCGACCTGGGCGACGGTCGGCATGCTCTTCGCCTCGACCCGTGCGGAGGTCGAGACCGTCCGTCCGGCGCGTCGGCCCACCTATCGGCGACCCGAACTCGATCCCTACGTCGAGGCCATCGGGGAGACCGAGGACGTCGATCCCCAACATCTGGCCGGATCGCTCGTCCGCCGGCTCGCGTCCCTGGGCGGCCAGGAGGTGGCCTCGCACACCTTCTCCCACTTCTACTGCCTGGAGGACGGGCAGGACGAAGCCGACCTGCGGGCCGACCTGGCCGCGGCCCAGGCCATCGCCGGGACCCTCGGGGTCACGCTGACCAGCCTGGTCCTGCCCCGCAATCAGTGGAATCCCGCGTACGCCCAGGCGGTCCTGGACGCCGGTTTCACGTGCATCCGCGGACCCCAGCCCACCCGTGGACATCACCCACGGTCCCAGGAGGGCCACGGGACGATCGATCGTGCGGTCCGCCTCATCGACACGTACGCCGGCACGTCGCCGCCGCCGACCACCTCCTGGAACGCGGTCCGCCGTCCCGACGGACTGTGCGACGTGCCGGCCAGTGCCTTCCTCCGGCCCTACGCACCCGGTCGACGGCGGTTGGAGCCGCTACGGGTACGGAGGCTCGTCTCCGGCCTGCGTGACGCGGCCCGGCGAGGTCGGATCTTCCACCTCTGGTGGCACCCCCAGAACTTCGCCCGCCATCCCCACGAGAGCTACGCCTTGCTCGACCAGGTCCTCGACGAATTCGACCGGCTCTCCCGGGTCGAGGGGATGCGCTCGCTGTCGATGCGCGACGTGGCGGCCACCGTGGCCCGGACGGACACGTCCGGCACGGCGCCCACCGTCTGAGTCGATGCTCAACATCGTCACGGTCCATTGGCGGTCGCCGAAGTGGATCGATCCACAACTGGCGTACCTGGAACGTAACCTCGACGTTCCCTACCGGGTGTTCGCCTCGCTGAACGGCATCGACGACCGGCAGCTGCGGGACCGCTTCCACTTCGCCGCCGACCTCGAGGGCAGCCACGCCGAGAAGCTCAACTCCCTGGCTGAGCGGGCCATCGCCCAGTCGGACCCCGGGGACAAACTCGTGTTCCTCGACGGTGACGCGTTCCCGGTCCGTCCCGTGGGCCGTTGGATGGACGAGGTACTGCGCACCGTTCCACTCGCGGCCGTACGCCGGGACGAAAACCTCGGCGACATCCAGCCCCACCCGTGCTTCACGTTCACGACCTGCGGCTTCTGGTCCGAACTCGGTGGAGACTGGCGGGAAGGGGGCACCTGGACGTCGGCGACCGGCGAGGAGACGACCGATGTCGGCGGGACCCTCCTCCACCAGTTGCACGCCCACGGCGCCGACTGGTTCCCCATCCTGCGGACGAACGTCCACAACCCCGAACCGCTGTGCTTCGGGGTCTACGGCCACCGCGTGTATCACCACGGCGCCGGTTTCCGTCCACCGGTGACCCGTGTGGGTGCACACGAGCGGAGGCCCTCGGTGTCCGCGGGCGCCGCCGCATGGGGTCCCAGCCTTGAAGGGTTGGCACTGCGAGCCGTCCGCCGCCCCTCGCTGCTCACCTCGGTGCGTCCGAGCGACCTGCCCCGCATCGGCCGAGCGGCCCAGGTCTCGGTCGGGAAGCAGACCCGCCGGTGGGACGAACGCCGACGCCGACGCCGCCTGGCCGCCACCGAACGACGTCAGGAAGCGGTGTACAAACGCCTGACACGCGACCCGTGGTTCTTCACCGCCTTCGACGACACGGCCCCGTAGACGGTCAGCAGTGGCGCTGGAACAGCAGCGCCTTGGCCAGCGCACCCCATTCGTAGGCGACGGCGAGGGGCAGCCGTGACGTCGCCCCGGGCTGGGGCACGACCACCACCCGGGCGTCCGTGCAACGTTCGACGAGCATCCGGGCCCGTGTGGCCTGTGTCGTCCCCGGCACGAGTATCAGGGTCGACCACCGGTTGCGCGCCGCCAGCGCGCCGATGTATTCGGCCTCGCCCCGTGTATCCAGCGGATCGGCGCGGAAGCACACGATCCGCACCGCAGGTACCGGGTGCGGACAGGAGACCGCCGGGACACCCCCGAGTGAGATGACGGCCTCCGGTGCGTAGCCGGCACGGACGAGGGAGATCGCCTTCTGCGCCCGGAGCTGACCTGGATCGCCACCCAGAGCGACGACGGCGTCGGCACGGACGGGTCGGTCCGTCGGCGGCCAGACGAACAGTCGGGCCGACGCAGCTACGACCAGGACCACGCACACCACGGCTACGAGGGCCACCCGGCGGACCACCGTCGATCGGAGGAACGACACCGGTGCAGGGTAGTCCTACGGACGCGGCCGTCCGACGTCGCCCGGCCGAGCGTGGCGCGGACCCAACGGCCGGATGCGGACTCGTTGGTACACTCGGACAGGGAGCGCCATGAACCGAAGCCACCGACTGACCGTCAGCCTCGTCCTCACCCTCGGGCTGGTCGTCGCCCAGGTCGCCTTCGGCCTCGTCGCCCACTCGACCGGTCTGCTGGCCGATGCCGGCCACAACCTGACCGACGTCGGTGCCCTGGCGCTGTCCCTGGCCGCCGTGCGACTGGCCCTCCGGCCGGCCAGTCCCGCCCGCTCGTTCGGGAACCACCGTGCGACCATCCTGGCCGCGCTGGCGAACGCCGTCCTCATCGCGGCGGTGACCGTGCTGATCGTCGTGTCAGCCGTCCACCGCCTCCTGCATCCTGTGCACGTCGACGCCGGGATCGTGGTGGCCGTGGCCGCCGCCGGACTGGTGGTGAACGGGATCGCCGCCCTCCTGTTGGCCGACGACAGCCACGACCTCAACATGCGCGCCGCCCTACTGCACATGGTGGGGGACGCCCTCGCGTCGGCCGCCGTCCTGATCGCCGGCCTCGTCCTCCTGGCGGTACCGGCGGCCACCTGGCTCGATCCGGCGTCGTCGCTGGTGGTCGCGGCCATCATCGTCACGCAGGCCGCTGGTGTCCTCCGCTCGAGCGTCGCCGTCCTGCTCGAGTCGACGCCGTCCGACGTGGATCTCGACCACCTCACGGCGGTGATGTCCGGCGTCAGCGGCGTCAGTGGCGTCCACGACCTCCACGTGTGGAGCCTGTCGAGCGAGGTGCGGCTCCTCTCGGCCCACCTCGTCCTCACCGGCCACCCCACCCTGGAAGAGGCCAACGTCGTCGGTGAGCACGTGAAGCTCGCCGTCACCGGTCCGTTCGGGATCGCACACAGCACCTTGGAACTCGAGTGCGAACCGTGCGCCGACGTCGACGTCGACCCGTGCGCCATGGACGCCGCGGTGGTCGCCCCCCGCCACTGACGTCGCCCGGGCGCGACGCAGCCCCGAGTAACCGGACGGTCGAGACCGCCCGAGCTCCTCGGGGCCACGTTCCGGCGACCCGGCTGCACTCGTCGCAGGTCGTGTCGGACAACCCGCGCCGAGCGTCCGGACCGTTCCGCCTCTCGGCATCCCGGCCCGTCCCCGGACCACCCTGTCGGTCACCTACGGCCGTTCCGTCACCCCTGGATCGGACCTGGGGACCGGTCTGCGACCTGTCCTCGAACCCTCCCCGGGAGCCCCGGTGGGCTTCGGCTTCCCGAACTGACCTCATGGTGAACCGGGCGTTCGCAGGGGTCAAGGGCGGAGCGCGAAATCCTGAGGTTTTCCGCCACATTTCCCTCGTCGTCCCCAGCCTGCGGCGAGATCTCCACCGGTCATCCCCAGGTGCGCCCGGGCGGTAACGTGGGGACCCGCCCGATCGATGCACCGGGCCGGACCCCGGTGGGTCCGATCCCATACGACCGGCGGGACGACCGACGCGGGGGCGCCGTGCAGCAGGACCAGCAGGGGGACAGCGTCCGACGCGGCGCCACCGGCACCGACCGTCGCGTCGGTCGTCGCAGGCTGGCCGGCGTCGTGCTCGGTGTCGTCATCGTGACCGCCGTCGGGATGTCGGCCTTCTGGTCGTCCGACTCCGGAGCACAGGCCACCGCCCACCACCGCACCCCGGGACGTCGCGCATCCCTCAGCCGGGCCATCCCGACCCGGGCGGTCGCACACGATCCGTCGGTCGCCCCACCACCCACCGCCACGCCCTGGGCTCCCGGCTCACTGGTCGCCGGCGGCGGCGACCAGTCCGACCCGTTCCTCACCGTGGCCTCAGGGCACTATCTCCTGTTCACCAGCGGCGGCACGGGACCCGCGCCCATCAACGTCCCCGTCGTCACCAGCACCGACTTCGTGCACTGGACCGCTCCGATCGACGCCATGCCCACACTGCCCGAGTGGGCACAGCCGGGCTACACGTGGGCGCCCGACCTCCACCGGTTCGGCACCCTCTACGCCCTCTACTTCACGGCCATGGTCAAAGGCGTCGTCCCGCCGACCGAGTGCATCGGCAGCGCCTTCTCCCCTTCCGCCACCGGACCGTTCACGGCCCAGCCCGATCCGATGATCTGCCAGCTGGACCAGGGCGGTTCGATCGACCCCCGGGTCTTCACCGATCCCGAGGGTCGGAACTGGATGGTGTGGAAATCCGACCAGAACATCGGCGGGTCCGACACGCCCACCAAGATGTGGTCGCAACGCCTGTCATCCGACGGGACCACCCTGCTCGCCAGCCCGTCGTTCCTGATGTCACCGGACCGCTCGTGGCAAGGCACCATCGTGGAGGCACCCGACATGTTCTCGGTCGACGGCGCCTACTGGCTCGTCTACTCGGCCAACTGGTACAACCAACCGGAGTACGCCGTCGGTGCGGCCCGCTGCGCCGGACCGTCCGGACCGTGCCAGGACGTGACACCGGGGCCCCTGCTGGCCTCCAACTTCCAGGGGGAGGGTCCGGGCGAGGCCTCCGTCTTCCGTGATCGCGTCGGCATCTGGCTGCTCTACAGCCCCCGGCGGTCCCTCGCGCCACAGCCCGACATCCCGCCCCGGCCGGTGTTCATCGTGCGGTTGGGCGTCGTCTCCTCCGGTCCGTACCTGGCGTCGGGTCCACCACCCGGCGCCGTGGACCTCCTCGGCGTGCCACTCTGGTCGTCGGTGTCGTGACGATGTCACCTCGAGTGCGGGTCGGTGCACCACCGGACATCGACTCGCCATCCGGACACGATGAGAGGCTGCTCATGTACACAGGGTCCGCACACGGTCGGCCCGGCGCCACTCCGTCGCACGTGGTCCCCGGGGCACGGGCATGATCAACGTGCTGACCGTGCATTGGCGCTCGGCCGAGTGGATCGATCCGCAGCTCCGCTACCTGGAGCGCAACATCGACGAGCCGTACCGGGTGTTCGCCGCCCTGCACGGGGTCGACCGCCGGGAGTGGGACCGCTTCCACTTCGCCGCCGACCTCGAGGGCGACCATCCGGAAAAGCTCAACGCCCTGGCCGAGCTGGCGATGGCCCAGTCCGGTCCGGACGACGTCCTGATGTTCATCGACGGGGATGCCCTCCCGGTGCGGCCCCTCGCTCGGTGGATCGCCCAGACCCTGGAGACCTACCCGCTGGCCGCCGTCCGCCGCGACGAGAACCTCGGTGATCCCCAGCCGCACCCCTGCTTCAGTATCACCACCTGTGGGTTCTGGCGGGAGATCCAGGGGGACTGGAGGAAGGGCGCCACGTGGACCAACTCGTTGGGGGAGACCGTCACCGACCCGGGGGGCAACCTGCTGCGCATTCTCGAAGCGCACCACGTGGACTGGCTGCCCCTCCTGCGCACCAATACGAGCGACGAGCACCATCCTCTGTGGTTCGCCGTCTACGACCACCGCGTGTACCACCACGGCGCCGGATTCCGGGACCGGCACTCCCGGCTCGGCACCCGCCTGCTGGGTGAGGTCGAACCACCGTCGTCCCCGACGCTGCAGGGCCTGGCACGCCAGGTCCTCCACGCACCGTCGATGGCGACCGACCTGCGGGGCGCCGATCTGCGACGGGCGGCCGCGATGACGCTGGCCAAGCAGCGGTACCGCAGGTCGGCGCGCCGGCGGGCACGGGAAGAACGCCGATCGGGATCCTTCGAGCGCGAGGTGTTCGAGCGTCTCGGTTCCGACCCGGAGTTCTACCGCACCTTCGACGCCACCGACCTGTGACCCGGGGTCCCTCGGACCCGGGGACGGTTCAGCCCCGCAGCCGTCGCAGCTCGGCGGCCACGGCCTTGCCGTTGGCCTGGCCCTTGGTCGCCTTCATCACGAGTCCGGTGAAGAAACCGGCCAGCTTGTCGTCACCCTCACAGAAGCGGGACCACTCGTCGTGGTGGGTGGCCACCGCCTCGGCCACCGTGGCCACCAGCGAGTCCTCCGACATCGCCTCGAACCCCTTGTCGCGGGCGATGGCCGCGGGGTCGCCGCCGCCCTGGGCGAACAGCTCCGCCAGGACGGCCTTGGCCTGGGTGGCCGACAGCGAACCGTTGGCCTCGAGCGTCAACAGCTCGACGTAGGACTTCGGGTCGAGGGAGCGGGCCGCCTCGGCGTCGGTGGCCGCCTCGTTGGCCGTCCGGGCCAGTGCCAGGGCGGATCCCACCCCTCCGGCCACCGCGTCGACCACCAGGTCGTCGAGCCGGAGGTCGACCACCGTGGCCACCTGCAGGAGCTGCGCGTCCGAGGCCCCTCCCGACTCCTCCAGGAGCGCGACCAGGCGGGCCCGGCGGGCCGCCGGCATCAGCCCGAGCGTGTCGGCCACGGCCCGGATCCACTCGGCGTCGGGTACCAGGGGTACCAGGTCGGGCTCCAGGAAGTAGCGGTAGTCGTAGGCGTCCTCCTTGGAGCGGAGGGCCTGGGTGCGGCCGGCCCCCTCGTCCCAGTGGCGGGTCTGCTGGACCACGGGCTCGCCGGACTCGATCAGGGCGATCTGCCGTTCGGCCTCGTACTCGATGGCCCGGCCGAGCGACCGGACCGAGTTCAGGTTCTTGATCTCGCAGCGCGTCCCGAACGGGTCGTCGACGGACCGGCGCACCGAGACGTTGGCGTCCACCCGCATGGACCCCTCCTCCATCTTGCCGTCGGAGGCACCCGAAGCCACCAGGATCGACCGCAGCTCGGTGACGTAGGCCCGGGCCTGGTCGGCCGTGCGCATGTCCGGAGCGCTGACGATCTCGACCAGCGGCACCCCCGAGCGGTTGTAGTCGACCAGCGAGTAGTCGGCCCCGTGGATGCGTCCCGAGGCGCCGGCGTGGGTCGTCTTGCCGGTGTCCTCTTCCATGTGGGCCCGCTCGATCCCCACCCGGAACCCGTCGGGCAGGTCGAGGTACCCGTCCACGTTGAGTGGCTCGTCGTACTGGCTGATCTGGTAGTCCTTGGCCTGGTCCGGGTAGAAGTAGTTCTTTCGGTGGAAGGTCGACGGCCGGATGTCGCAGTGCAGGGCGGTGCCGATGGCCATGGCCAGCTCGACGGCCCGCTGGTTGAGCACCGGCAACGAGCCGGGCAGGCCCAGGCAGTTGGGGCACACGTTGGTGTTGGGCTCGTCCCCGAACATGTTGGGGCACCCGCAGAACAGCTTGGTGGCCGTCTTCAGCTCGCAGTGGACCTCGAGGCCGATGACGAGCTGCCAGTCGGCCCTCATGCCGGCACCCCCGAGGTGATGCGGGGGGTGGGAAGCGCCGGGGCGGCGGCCTCGACCACCGCGGCCACCTGGAAGAGCAGGCCCTCGGACAGGACCGGACCGAGCAGCTGGACGCCGACGGGCAGGCCGTCGTCGCCCGGACCGAACGGGACGCTGATGGCCGGGTGGCCCGCCAGGTTGGTGGGGATGGTGCACACGTCGGACAGGTACATGGTCAGCGGATCGTCGACCTTGTCCCCCAGGGCGAACGCCGTCGTGGGGGCGGTCGGCCCGAGCAGCACGTCACAGCGGGCGTAGGCGGCGTCGAATCCCTCGATGATCCGGGTGCGGACCCGCAGCGCCTGGTTGTAATAGGCGTCCATGTACCCGGCTGACAGGACGTAGGTGCCGAGCATGATGCGGCGTTTGACCTCGGGCCCGAACCCCTCCGAGCGGGTGGCGGTGTTCATGGCCACCGTGTCCTCGGCGTCGACCCGGAGCCCGTAGCGCACACCGTCGTAGCGGGCCAGGTTCGACGAGGCCTCCCCCGGAGCGATCAGGTAGTAGGCCGACAGGCCGAGGGTGACTTCGGGCACCGAGATCTCCTCGATCCGGGCGCCGGCGGCGGCCAGGGCCTCGGCCGCCTGGTGGACCCGGGCGACGACGTCGGGGGCGGCGCCGTCGAGGAATTCGGTCAGCACCCCGACCGTCAGACCGTCCACCCCGTTGTCGAGTGCGGACAGTACGCGGGGTGTGGGCCGGTTGAGCGAGGTCGAGTCGAGGGGGTCGTGACCGCCCACGGCGTCGAACAACAGGGCGGCGTCGGCCACCGAGGTGGCGAACGGACCGATCTGGTCGAGCGACGAGGCGAACGCCACCAGGCCGTAGCGCGAGACGGTCCCGTACGTCGGCTTCATGCCGACCACACCGCACAGGGCGGCGGGCTGGCGGATCGACCCACCGGTGTCGGAGCCGAGGGCCAACGGGGCGAAGCCGGCGGCCACGGCGGCGGCCGAGCCGCCCGACGACCCACCGGGGACCCGGGTGATGTCGTGCGGGTTGCGGGTGGCTCCGAAGGCCGACGTCTCGGTCGAGGAGCCCATGGCGAACTCGTCCATGTTCGTCTTGCCGATCAACAGGGCGCCGGCAGCCGCCAGGCGGGTGACCACCGTGGCGTCGTAGGGAGGCTCCCAGCCGTCCAGGATCCGCGACGAGCACGTGGTCGGGATCCCCCGGGTGCAGAGGTTGTCCTTGAGGGCGACCGGCACCCCGGCCAGCGGACCCGGGTCGCGCCCGGCGGCGACGGCGGCGTCGACCGCACGGGCCTGCGTACGGGCGAGATCGGCGGTGACCAGGTTGAAGGCGTGGATCGACTCCTCGCCGGCCTCGATGACCGCCAGGTGGTGCTCCAGGACGTCCACGGCCGACTCCTCGCCGGCCCGCACCATGGCGGCGGTCTCGAGGGCGGGGCGGGGGGCCGTCACGGGGCCTCGCCGAGGATGCGGGGGACCCGGAAGCGGTGGTCCTCGACCGACGGGGCCTGGCCCAGCACCTCGTCGCGGTCGAGGCAGGCATGGGGCTCGTCGGTGCGCAGCACGTTGGTGACGGCCATGGCGTGGGCCGTCGGCGACACGCCCTGCAGGTCGAGCGAGGCCACATCGGCGGCGTGGTCCAGCACCTGGGCGAGCTGACCCGTGTAGAGATCCAGCTCCTCGTCGGTCAGCTGGAGACGGGCCAGGGCGGCGACGTGGGCCACGTCCTCACGGGTGAGCCGGTCGGGTCCGGCCATCAGGCCGTCGCCCCGGTGGCGCCGAGGACGGTGGTGGCGAACTCGACCACGGCCGCCTCGATCAGGGGGGCGTCGTTGTCCAGGGTGGCGACGTGGTAGCTGTCCTCGAGCCAGACACGCTCGACCGGGCCCGACACGGTGCGCTCGACCACGTCACCCGAGACCGGGTCGACGACGTGGTCCTCCCGGCTGGACAACAGCAGTGTGGGGCAGTGGATGTCCGCCAGCGCCGCCTCGACCCCGTCCGCCGCCTCGAAGAGCGAGAGCACGGCGGCGAGCGGGGTGCCCGGGTACGCGGCCTCGACACTCCCTTCCTTCTTGATGTCCGATCCGATGCCGTCGAACGTCGGCGTCCCGGCCTCGACCAGAGCGGCGACCCCGGTGCGGAACTCGGCGTCGGGGGCGTGGATCAACGGATTGACCAGCGCGATACCGGACAGGTGGGGATGGCGCTCGGCGAGCCAGCAGGTGAGGGTGCCACCCATCGACAGACCGACGACCGCCACGTGGTCACAGCGGGCGGCCAGGGCCTGGAAGTGGGCCTCGGCGGACCCGGACCAGTCCTCCCACCGGGTCGGGACCATGTCCTCGATGGCTGTCCCGTGTCCCGGTAGCAGCGGCAGCTCGACGGTGAGACCGGCGGCGGCCAGGGCCTCGGCCAGCGAACGCATGGACTGGGGGTTGCCGGTGAACCCGTGGAGCACCAGGACCCCGTTGGGGCCTCCCTCGGCGGACCACGGCTCGGCACCTGCGATGATGGGAGCAGCCACGCAGGGGATGCTACCGGCCCCGCACCCCCGCACCCGCCGGTCGGTGCCGGTCGGGGTCCCCGCCGGCGTCGATCGACCGTCCAGGGGGGCGGGTAGAGTCGGCGGCGATCGAACCGACGGGCAAGGAGCGACCTACCGATGGCCACCTATCTCTTCCTCAGCGACGACTGGCTCGACGAGGCCCGGTCGATCCGCGCCGAGTACGAGGGCCGGGCCGGGGGCATCGAGCACTCCGTCCGCGTGAACCTGGTGGTCGTCGAGGTCCCGTTCGGTGACGGCTCCATCCAGGCCCACGTGGACACCAGCACCGGCGAACTGGTCCTGGACCTCGGGCACATCGACCCGGTCGACCTGAAGGTCACCATCGGCTACGACATCGCCCGGGCACTGCTGGTGGAGGGCAACCCCCAGGCCGGTCTCCAGGCGTTCATGCAGGGCAAGATCAAGGTCGAGGGGGACATCGCCAAGCTGATGGCCCTGCAGACTGCCTCACCGGACCCGACCGCCGCCGAGATCGCGGCGCGGATCCAGGCCATCACCGAGTAACCCGGCACCCCTTCCGGCACCTCCCCGGCACCTCCCCGGCACACCCCCGGCACACGCCCCGGCGCATTCCCGCCGGGATCAGTGGGCCGACACCTCGACGGGTGCCCGGCGCTTCTCCCGGGGCGTGTCCTTGACGAAGAAGCCGCAGATCACCGCGGCACCGGCCACCGCCGCACCGACCAGGTAGGCCGAGTGGAACGAGGACAGGGTGCCGGCCCCACCGTGGGAGGACGCCTGGACGGTCACCATCACCTGGATGCCCGCCACGATCCCGATCTGGGTGACCAGGAGCTGGGCGGCGCTCATCACCCCCAGCTCGTCGGGCGCCACCTCGTTGGCCGCCGACGATGCCGTCGACGGGGTCGACACCCCGTTGCCGAGGCCGGACATGGCGAGCGCCACGATGATCAGGACCACCGAGGGGTTGGCACCCACCTGGGTGAAGACCAGCATCGAGACACACAGTGCACCGGCTCCGACCACCACCGACCACCGCTCCCCCACCTTGATCGCCGCGTAACCGGCGATCGGGGCCGACAAGGAGAACATCAGGGGTCGGGCCGTCGACAGCAGGCCCGCCTGGGTCTCGCTGTAGCCGTAGATCTGTTCCATCAGGATGGGGAAGAGGAAGAATCCGCCCATGTAGGCGAAGTTCACGAACGCCCGGGCCCCGAGGGGGAACACGAAGTTCCGCTTCTTGAAGTAGCGGAGCGGGATCAGCGGCCTCGGCGCCCGGCGCTCGTGGTACACGAAGTACACCCCGATCACGATGCTGGCGGCGAACAGCGCCATCGTCTTGGGCGAGCCGAACCCCCAGCTGGGTGCCACATTCAGTCCGAGGAGGCCGAGGGTGACCGCAGAGGACAGCGAGAACGATCCGGCCCAGTCGAGCTGGCGCCACGGGCTCGTGGGAGGGGCATCCTCGGCCACCGGGGCCACCGGGGCCACCGGCTCCGGGGGTGGCACCGGCCTCACGGCCCGTCCGGTCCGCTCCTGGGCCTCGGCGGCGTTGGTGGCCGCCCGATCGTGGGAGGGGAGGACGATGACGGCCAGCACGGCGGCGATGGCCATCAGCGGGAGCTCACCCCAGAACAGGGCGCGCCAGCCCCAGTACTGGATGATCGGGGCGCCGATGGTCACGCCGAGCACCGGGCCACCGGCGCCGACCAGGGCCCACCAGCCCATGGCCTTGACCCGGTCCTCGTGGGAGAAGGCCTGCAGCACCAGCGCCATCGACGCCGCCCCGGTGGCCGCCCCCTGGACCCCGTCGAACAGGCGTGCGGCGATGAGCACCCCCGCCGTGGGGGCCGAGGCCGTCAGGACCACACTGACCGCCGCCCCCGAGAGACCCCATAGGTAGAGACGCTTGTAGCCGCGCAGGTCCCCGAGCTTGCCGAGGATGGGGGCCGCGACCCCGAAGGCCAGGAGGGGGCCGGTCGAGGTCCAGGTCAGGGTCGAGACCGTGGTGTGGAGCTGGCGCGCCACCTGGGGCAGGGCCACGACGAAGACGGTGAAGGTGATGTTGACGGACAGGAGTCCGGCCAGCACCGTCCACAGCACCCACCACTGGTAGCGGTCGGAGCCGGCCACCTTGTGGTGCATGCGGTGGCGGAACAGCAGGGGCCAGGGGACGGTGATGCCACCGTCCCCTCCCGAGCCGGTGCCGCTCAGGAGATGCTCGGCCTCGCGCAGCTCGTCGGCGTCGAATCCCCCGTCAGGTGCCACCGGGCCCGGTCCGTCGGCCCGGGAGACCACTCAGCCCCCGAGCTTGGGCATTTCGGCCTGGAGCTCGGCCACGGTCCAGCGGTCGTCCTTCTCGATGGTCTCGGTGAGCGTCCATGGCTGGTAGAGCCGGATCTGGCCGCCCAGGGCGTAGTAGACCTTGCCGGTCTCCGGTGATCCCTCGGTGGCGAGGTAGGCGACCAGGGGGGCGATGTTGGCCGGGTCCCAGGCATCGAAGGTGGCGGCGTCCTCGGGGGCGGACACGATGTCGGCGAGTCCGGGGGTCTCGACCGTCATCCGGGTGCGGGCGTTGGGCGTCAGCGCATTCACGCGCACGCCGTAGCGGGCCAGCTCGGTGGCGGCGATGGTGGTGAAGGCGGCGATACCGGCCTTGGCGGCGCCGTAGTTCGTCTGGCCCGGGTTCCCGAAGAGTCCCGAGGTCGAGGAGGTGTTGATCACCGAGGCCTTGACCTCCTTGCCGGCCTTGGTCTGCTCGCGCCAGTAGGCGGCGGCGTGCCGGGTCGGCACGAAGTGGCCCTTCAGGTGGACGTGGATGACCGCGTCCCACTCGTCCTCGGTCATGTTGATGAGCACCCGGTCGCGCAGGATGCCGGCGTTGTTGACCAGGACGTGCAGGTCGCCGTAGGTCCCGATGGCCGTGTCGATGAGGCGCTTGCCGCCCTCCCAGTCGGTCACGTCGTCGTGGTTGGCCACCGCCTCGCCGCCCGCCGCGGTGATCTCGTCCACCACCTGCTGGGCCGCACTGACGTCGTCGCCCGAGCCGTCCAGCGTCCCTCCGAGGTCGTTCACCACGACCTTGGCGCCCTCGGCGGCGAACAGCAGGGCGTACTCGCGACCGATGCCCCGACCTGCCCCGGTGATGATGGCGATCCGTCCGTCCAGTGCTCCCATGTCCTCAGCTTCCCTCGTGTCGGCCGCCCGCCGTTCGGCGGGCAGGCGGTTGCCGCCTGGCGGCATCGTGCCGGGGCGTCGTCGCCCGCCCGCGACCGCCCAGGGACGATGTCGGCGGGAAGGCGTACCTGTCCAACGTTCTCATCGGCCGACCTCGTGGTCAAGCCGGTCGCCGGAGGGGGGCCGGGCGCACTCAGCCGACCGGAACGGGCACGGGGCGGTCCACCCGCGTGCCCTGGCCGGCCGCCTCGACGGCTGCGGCCATGGCCCGGACCCGGGTCCGGGGACCCGCCAGCACCATGTACTCGGTGTTGCGGAGATGGCTCACACGTCCCACCTTGCGGCCCGACGGGTCGTGGATCCCGATGCGGGCACCGACGTAGCGGGCGGAGTCGTAGGCCAGGACCTCGACATGACCCCGGGCCGCACACAGATCGTGGAGTTCCTCGTAGGTCAGCCACGATTCGTTGTTGTAGGACAGGACGACCACGTCGGCCGCCACCGTCATCACCACGTCCGCCAGGGCCACCGGCATGGTGCGCCGGCCGTTGAAGGCACTCCGGGTGGACGGGTCGCGGAGCTCGGACCGTTTGCAGGCGACGCCGTAGTGCTCGGGGGCGTCCCAGGCCACGAGGGTCTCCCACACGTGGTAGTTGCTGTCGTAGCGGTGCTGGTTGTAGGGCGGGTCCAGGTAGGCGAGGTCCACCTCGGGCAGGCCGGGGGTGCCGGCCAGTGCGTGGGCGTCGCCCCGGATGGCCCGGCCCGGCCCGGGGATCAGGTCGGGCGCCCGCAGTTCGAGTGGGCGGGTGGCCCGTGGTGCCCACCCCTTGAGGTAGGCCATCTGCAGCCCGGTCGTCGAGTCCACCCGGTCCGCCGCCTCGAGGAGGCTGGTGACCAGTACCGGCCACAGCGGGGTGCCGGCGTACTCGGACTCGATGACGTCACGTACGGCGTCGATCCGGGCCCCGTTCTCGGGTCGGAAGTACCGGGCCTCCACACAGAACGTCTCGGTCACGTAGCCGGGCCGGCCGGGTAGGGCGTTCAGCCGGTCGACGGCGTCGGCCACGTCGACCGACAGGGTCGGGTCGGAACCGGGGTCGGTGGCGACGTAGCAGCGGGCGAGCACGTGGGCGCACCGGGCGCTGTCGACCGCGGTCACGTGGATCCCGGCGGACTTGAAGGCCTGGGACACCCGGGTCGTCCCACAGAACAGGTCGAGCGCCGTGGACGCACCCGAGGCGGCGGCGAGGGTGGTCAGGGCCGGCACCAGGCGCCGCTTGGAGCCCAGGTACTTGATCATCGACGGGTCAGGACCGGCCGAAGCGCCGGGACCACCACTGCGGGTCGCGGGCGTGGGCGTGGAAGTGGTCGGGGATCTGACGCATGACCCGGTCGTAGGACCAGACGCCCTCCCCCAGCACCCGGTCGGCCACCGTGCCGAGCTCGGAGAGCATGTGCTCCACCTCGGTCTCGGGTGGCTCGTTGCCGTGTCGCTTCCACACCACCATGGGGACGCCGCACACCTCACAGTCGGCCACCCAGCAGATGTCGTCCTCGTGGTGCCACTCGGTGATGCGGGCCGCCTCACACAGCTCGCACACCCTGTCGGACGGGCTCACCCGGTGTAGACCTCGACGGTCGAACCGAGCGGGACCGAGGCGCCCGCCGCCGGCGACGTCGACACCACGGTGGTCGATCCCGGTGGACCATAGGGGCCGCCGGCGTGGAGTCCGAGCGCGGTGAGGGCGGACACCGCCGTCGAGGGTGCCTGGTCGACCAGGGACGGGACGGTCACCGGCTTGGGCCCGAGTGAGACCTGGACGGTCACCGCCGACCCGAAGGGCACCGGACCGGCGGTCGGCGCCGGCACGGTGGCGATGACCTGGCCGGCCGGGGCCGATGACGAGTAGATCTTCGACTCCGAGGGCACGAAGCCCGCCGCCGTCAGGGCGGCGGCGGCGGCCGCGTACGTGGTACCCGTACCCGAGACCGGCGGGACGGCCACCGGGGCGTGACCCTTCGAGGTGATGATCGTCACGGTCGAGCCGTAGGGCGCGTGACCGACGGGCTGCGTGCCGATGACGCCCCCTACCCCCACGGTCGAGCTGTAGACGGCGGCGGCCGGCGGACAGACGCCGACCAGGTGTACGGCGGCCAGGGCCGCGGTGGCGTCGTGGCAGTTGGTGAAGGTGGCCACGCTGGGCACGTCCACGAGGGGCAGGCCCGTCGACACCACCAGCGAGATCGTCGATCCCTGCTTGACCGTCACGGCGTTGCCCGCGGTCCCCGCGGCGGGCTGCTGGTGGATCACCACGCCGGCCGGCACGGTGATCGACGACACGCGGCCGGACACCCGGACGTCCAGGTGCGCTGCCGTGGCCATCGAGGTGGCGGCGGGGAGCGTGCGTCCCACCAGGGCGGGCACCGGACTCGACGGCGTGAACACCTGGGCCCGGGCCGCCCAGGCGATGCCGGCGCCGGCGAGGGCCGCCACCAGGACGCACAGCGCCACGATCCACGGCCAGTTCCGCCGGGGGCGATCCGGGGCGGCGCCCGTGGTGACGGTCGGCGACACCGGAGGGCTCGTCGGGCCGGTCGCGCCGGGGAGGCCCAGCTCGGTCATGTCGGACGGTGGTGCGGCTCCAGAGCGCACGACGGGGCGGGCGACCGTGCGGTCGGCCGGCTCGGTGACCGTGGTCAGCCCCACGGCCGCGGCCAGCAGGAACGGGTCCTCGTCGGGGGGCTCGGGCGTCGCCACCTGCAACGGTGCCGGCGCGGGGAGGGTGGCGGCCAGTTCGGCCAGCTTGGCCCCGAACTGGGCGGCGTCGAAGCGCTCGGCCGGATCGGGGGCGGCGGCCCACGTGAGGATCTCGCCCAACGGCCCGAGCGCCTCGTGCTCGGGCAACAGTGCGCCGAGCCGCGCCATGAGGGTGGCCACGGTGGTGTCGCCGATGAAGGGGGACTCGCCGGTGACACCTTCGTAGAGCACCAGGGCCAGGCCGTAGACGTCGGCCTTGCCGTCCAGGACCCATCCCTCCACGGTCTCGGGGGCCGCGTAGCGGGCCGTGCCGAGGATGGCACCGTCCGGTTCGGTCCACGCCGCCTCGGCCAGGGCGCGGGCGAGCCCGAAGTCGGCGATGCGCAGGCGTCCCTCCGCGTCGAAGAGGAGGTTGGCCGGCTTGATGTCCCGGTGGATCAGGCCACGCCGGTGGGCGTAGTCGAGACCGGCGCAGGCCTCGATGCCGATCCGGACGGCCTGCTCGGGCGTCAGCAGTGCGCCGGTGTCGTAGATCTGACGGAGGGACCCACCGGCCAGGTACTCGAGGACCAGGTAGGGCTCGCCGTCCTGCTCACCCCAGTCGTAGACCTGGAGGATGTTCGGATGGTTGAGGGCGGCGACGGCCCGGGCCTCGGCCCGGAAACGCTTGAGGAAGGCCTGGTCGCCGGCCAGGGCCGGGTGGAGGACCTTGATGGCCACTTGCCGCTTGAGCGACACGTCGTCGGCCAGGTAGACGTGCGCCGACGCACCGGTACCTATGGCGGTGACGAGTCGGTAGCGGTCGCCGAGGACGCGCCCGATGGAGTCGGTGAGACTCGGCATGGCTCTCCTCAGGGTAGTGAGTGGGGGCGACGAATCGGTGGAGGGTGCCGCCCGTCCCCTACCCGGCCCCGACCGTGCGGTTCCCGGCTCGGCGCTCAGGCCGCCCGGACGCGACGAAGGACGGGGCCGGAGCCCCGTCCTTCGTCCAGATCACACCCGGAGAACCGGGTGAGTCCCTACGTGGTTCAGCTGATGGTCAGGACGCTGTCCGACGGGTCGATGTTGGCCGTCTGGATCTGGATCGTGGCGTTGCCGTTGAGCTCCGCGGCCAGGTCGGTGAAGAAGTCACCGCTGGTGTTGGCGCCGGTGTCGGCAGCAAGGCACACCGCCAGGGAGAACGTCTTGTACGTGTAACCCTTCGGGGGCTTGACCGTACCGTTCAGCTGGAAGCCGACGTCACCACCACACACGCCTCCGGGCTCGATGGCCGACGTGGTCTTCGTCGTACCCTTGAAGGCGAGGTCGTTCACGGTGAGTGCCACGCTCTTCAGGGCCTTGCCGAGGGCGCTGGCTCCGGTTCCGGCGAACGACCCGGCGGAGCCGTAGTCGTACTCCTTGACGACGCAGCCCTGGTAGGGCTCATTCGCGGCCGTGCACTTGGTGGCCTTGGACGTGATCGCCTTGGCGGGCGTGGACCCACCGGTGCCGCAGTTCGGTCCGGCGAAGGTGGTCTCCGACGTGTTCGTCGTGGACGTCTTGGCCTTGCCGACCGTGCCGTTGGCGGTGATGCCATCAGGGGCAGCGAAGGTGACGGTGCCGGAAGCGGAACAGGTCAGCGTGGGCGACGGAAGCGGCGTGCCGGCGCTGGCCACGCCTCCACCGATTGCACCGACGGCAAGCATCGAGGCAGGCATTGCGACAGCAGCCGCAATCACAAGCATCTTGCGAATCATATGGTTTGCTCCTTGATTTCACCGTGTCACCACGGAATCGAAGTCAGGCGACGGTCGCCCCCCGACGTGTTCACACCACCGGCCAGATAATTCCCCCCAGACGATGGCAATGGTTAGAACGAACGTCCTCCCCATTCCGTTACAGAGAGCGAGTCGGACACGGTCGATGCGCATGCGAAATCGGTACCGTCGAACCGACGCCCCCCGATGCCCCTCACACAACGACTACGTCCGGTGCACCCACCCCTGGAGTTGAACCTACCGGTATCGGTACAGTAGTGAAGGGACCCGGTGTTTACAAGGTCACTCGGAAGCATTTGACCACGGGTATCACAAAGATCCCCAGAATTGGGGAGACGGATCGGATCTTCCCTCTCCCCCGGCCTGCGTGCGCCAGCGGAGGCCGTCCGCTCGGGTCAACCGGGCGTGGGGATCTCCCCGCTGGCCAGGAACGCCTCGAAGGCCTCACCGGGGACGACGGGCACGCCCAGCTGCTCCGCCTTGGTCACCTTGGAGGCACCGGGGGCCCGGCCGACCACCACGGCGTAGGTCTTCTTCGACACCGTCCCCGGTGACTTGCCGCCCCGGGCCAGCACCGCCTCCTCGGCCTCCTCCCGCGTAAAACCGTCCAGCGTCCCGGTGACCACCACCGAGCGGCCCGCCAGGGTCTGCTCGAGGCCGGCACCACCGTCACCGGGTCCCGTATCCGGCTCCACCAGGTGCAGCCCGGCGGCCTGCAGCCGGTCGACGACCGACCGGTTGACCGGCGACGCGAACCAGGCCACCACGCTGGAGGCGATGACGGGTCCGACCCCGTCGATGGCGGCCAGGGTGGCTTCGTCGGCGCGCAGGACGCCGTCGATGTCGCGGCGGGCCCGGGCCAGCGCCATCGAGCCGACCTGGCCCAGGTGACGGATGCCGAGCCCGATGAGGACCCGGCTGAGGGGCCGTGACCGTGAGGCGTCGATGGCGGCCAGCAGGTTGGCCGTGGAGACATCGGCGAATCCCTCGAGTCCGTCGAATGTCGCGGGGGTGAACGCGTACAGGTCGGCCACGTCGACCAGGAGGCCGTGGTCGACGAGCAGCTGGACCCGCTGCTCGCCGAGTCCTTCGATGTCCATGGCGGAGCGGGACGCGAAGTGGGCGATCCGCTGGACGCGCTGGCCCGCGCAGTCGAGGTTGGTGCAGAACGTGTCGCTCTCCCCCCCCAGGCGGACGAGCGGAGCTGAGCACACGGGACAGTTCGTCGGGAACTTCCACGCCGCCTTGCGGCGCCGTCCTTTCACGAGCAGCGGTCCCACGACTTCGGGGATCACGTCGCCGGCCTTGCGGACGATGACCGTGTCCCCCGGGCGCACGTCCTTCAGGCGGACCTGGTCCTCGTTGTGCAGGGTGGCGAGACCCACCGTGGAGCCACCGACGAACACCGGCTCCAGGACGGCGAACGGCGTCGCCTTCCCCGTGCGTCCGATCGAGACCTCGATGGCCGATAACAGCGTCGAGCGCTCCTCGGGCGGGAACTTGTAGGCGATGGCCCAGCGCGGGGCCCGCGACGTCGAACCCAACGAGCGTTGCAGTTCGAGATCGTCGACCTTGACCACCACGCCGTCGATCTCGTAGTCGAGATCGTGACGGTGCTCCTCCCATCGGGCGCAGAACGCCAGCACCTCTTCGAGTCCGTGCACCAGCCGGACCTCGGGGTTGACCGGGAACCCGGCACGGCCGAGCCAGCGGAGCGTGCCGGACTGGTCGGACGCCAGATCGGCGAGCGGATCGTCGGGGTCGGCCGTCGGCGCAGGACGGAGCTCGCCCACCTGGTAGGCCCAGAACGAGAGAGCGCGGGTGGCGGTCACCCCCGGATCCTTCTGCCGCAGCGAGCCGGCGGCGGAGTTCCGGGGGTTGACGAACAGCTTCTCGCCGGCCTCGGCCTGGCGCCGGTTGAGATCGGCGAACGCGGCGATCGGCATGTAGACCTCGCCCCGGACCTCCAGCACCTCGGGGGCGGTACCGACCGACGGGTCGAGCCGGTCGGGGACGGCGGCGATCGTGGCGATGTTGGCCGTCACGTCCTCTCCCGTGGTGCCGTCCCCCCGGGTGGCGGCCTGGACGAACCGCCCGTCGCGGTAGAGCAGCGAGATGGCGAGACCGTCGATCTTGAGTTCGCACTCGAAGGCCGTGTCGGGCGGCACCTGCTTGGCCACGCGGTCCGCCCACGCCCGGAGTTCCTCGGGACTGAAGGCGTTGTCGAGGCTCATCATCGGCACGTGGTGCACGACAGGCGCGAACAGGGTCGAGGGTGCCGCACCGACCTGGGCGGTCGGCGAGTCCGGGACCACGAGATCCGGGTGCTCGGCCTCGAGTTCGCGTAGTTCGCGTACGAGCAGGTCGTACTCGGCGTCGGTGATCTCGGGCGCGTCAAGGGCGTGGTATTGCCTGTTGTGGTGCGTGATCCGGGCCCGCAGGTCGGCCGCCCGGGCAACCGGGTCGTCCCCCCCGGATCCCACCCCGGATCCCGCCTTCCTCGTCATCCGCCGGCACCAGGGCCGACGACGATGCCGGAACCCACGACCCGGTCCGGGTGGCCGACGTCGTACAGCGCGATGGTCTGGCCCGGGGCGACACGTCGCTGGGGGACGGAGAAACGCACCGCCAGACCGTCCCCCACGGCGTGGACCTCGCACGGCATCGCCGGTCCGTGAGCGCTGCACTGGGCCAGCGCGGCCCGACCGGGACGGACATCGACCTCGGTGAGGGGACCGTCGACCCAGGCGACGGTGCCCAGTTCGACGTCCGACGCGTAGGCGGCTTCGGGCGGACCGATCATGACCCGTCGGGCCGGCACGTCGACCGCGGTGACGAACCGTCGTCGACCGTCGGTGCCGTGGCCCATGCCCCGACGCTGGCCCACCGTCACCAGCTCGACGGCGGCCACCTCACCCAGGTCGGCACCGCTGTCGTGGTCCACCAGGCGCCCGGGGTGCAGGGCCACGCGGTCGCCCAGGAATCCGGCGCGCCCCACGTCGGACCGGATGAAGCAGACATCCTGACTGTCGGGCTTGGCCGCGGTCCGCAGGCCCCGACGGGCCGCCTCGTCGCGCACCTGCGCCTTGGTCAGGGATCCGACGGGGAACACGGTGCGGGCCAACTGGTCCTGTCCGAGCATGGCCAGCACGTAGGACTGGTCCTTGGCCGGGTCGGCCCCCCGGATGAGCTGCCAGCGTCCGTCGGCCCCTTGCACGCTGCGGGCGTGGTGGCCGGTCGCCACGGCGTCGAACCCGAGCTGGGTGGCCCGCTCGAGGAGCCGGTCGAACTTCAGGTGGCGGTTGCACTCGATGCACGGGTTGGGCGTGCGGCCCTCGGCATGCCCGGTGACGTACGGCTCGACCACGTCGGCCTCGAAGTCGGCGGCGAAGTTGAAGACGTGGTGGACGAGGCCCAGCTGGTCGGCCACCCGGCGGGCGTCGTCGACGTCCGCCACCGAACAGCAGCCGGAATCGGACTCGCCGCCCCACAGCTTGAGGGTGGCGCCGACGACGTCGTCGGTCCCGTGGACGTCGGCCAACAGGGCGGCCGCCACCGACGAGTCGACACCACCGGACATGGCCACCAGGACGCGCACGGATCTAGTTTCGCAGGCGCTCGACGACGGGCGGGATCCGGGCGATGGCAACGTCGACATCCTGGTCGATGGTCGTGACACCCAGGGAGAAGCGCACCCCCGATGCGGCCTCGTCGGGATCGAGTCCCATGGCGGCCAGTACGTGGCTGGGTTCGACCGCACCGCTCGAGCAGGCCGCCCCGGCGGAGGCGGCGATCCCCACCTGGTCGAGGAGCACGACCATGGCCTCGGCCTCCACCCCAGCGAAGCGCAGGTGGAGGATGCCGCCCACCCGTTCGGCCCGGTCGCCGGTCTCCGTGACGCCCGGCACGGCACCGACCAGGGCGTCGGCGAGCCGGTCCCGCAGGACGGCCACCCGCCGGACGTCCTCGGTGCGTCCCGCCACGGTGGCGGTGAGTGCTGCCGCGGTACCGACCGCCGCGGCCACGTTGGGTGTGCCGCTGCGCCGGCCACGCTCCTGGCCTCCCCCGTCGATGCGCGGTCGCAGGCCGGTGCCGGGTCGGATGATCAGGGCGCCGCTGCCCTTCGGTCCGCCGAACTTGTGGGCGCTGACCGACACCAGCGCCGCCGGTGCCGTCCGGTCCGCAACGTCCATCCACGGCACGGCCTGGACGGCATCGGAGTGGAGCACGGCCCGGGGGGCACCGGTGGCGACGATCTCCGCCACCTCGTCCAGAGGCTGTACCGTGCCCACCTCGTTGTTGACCGTCATCACCGAGACCAGTCCCACGTCCGTGCGGCACGCCTCGGCCAGGGCGTCGAGATCGATACGTCCATCGGGTCCGCTCCGGACCTCACGCAGTTCGCACCCGTGGCGACGGGCCAGCGACCGGCAGGCCCGCAGGACCGCGTGGTGCTCCGTGGCCGAACACACCACGGCGGGTACCGACGCGCCCGTCCATTCCTCGGCCACCGCCTCCCACCCACCGTGGACGGCGAGGTCGTCGGCCTCGGTGCCGCCGGAGGTGAGCACCACGTCACCCGGACCCGCGCCGAGGAGTTCGGCGATCCGGTCGCGGGCGTCGTCGAGGGCGAGCCGCGCCGCCCGCGACTCGGCGTGGCCACCCGACGGGTTGGCGAACCCGTCGGTCAACAGCGGCAGCATGGCCTCGAGTGCCTCGGGCCGCAGAGGTGTGGTGGCCGCATGGTCGAGATAGACGCGTCCTGCGTCGGCGCGTCCGGAACCGTTCGGGATCCGGTCGTGCCCCATCAGAGCCGGCACCGTCGCATCAGGCGATCCAGACCGACTTCACGTTGCAGAACTCGTGGAGGCCGAAGGACGACAGCTCGCGACCGATGCCCGAGCTCTTGATGCCCCCGAACGGGAGCTGTGGCATCGACACCGTCATTCCGTTGACGAACACCTGTCCCGCCTGCAGCCCGGCCACGAAGTACTGCTGCTCGTCGGGATCCTCGGTCCACACGCTCGACCCCAGGCCGAACTCGGAGTCGTTGGCGAGGGCGAGGGCCTCGGCGGCATCGGCCGCCGCGTAGAGTAGCGCGACGGGGCCGAAGACCTCCTCGGTCGCCACCCGCATCCCGGGGACGATGCCGGTGATGACGGTGGGGCGGTAGAAGCACCCGGGCCGGTCCGGACCGCCCGGGCCCACGACCCGCTCACCGCCGCACAGGACGGTCGCCCCCTTGGACCGGGCGTCCTCCACCTGGGCCTCGATGCCGTCGACCGCGGCCGCGTTGATGAGCGGGCCGACCTCGGTGGCCGGATCGAACGGGTCCCCTACCGACAGGGCGGCCATGGCGGCCACGAACCGCTCGGTGAACACGTCCGCCACCTCGTCGTGCACGATGAACCGCTTGCCGGCGATACAGGACTGGCCCGCGTTCTGCACACGGGCCTGCACCGCCACCGATACGGCGCGGTCGAGGTCTGCGGACGGCAGGACGATGAACGGGTCGCTGCCCCCGAGCTCGAGGACGACCTTCTTGCCCACCGCGCCGGCCTGGGCGGCGACCGCGCGTCCGGCCCCGACGCTGCCGGTGAGTGTGACCGCGGCCACCCGGCGGTCGGCGATGACGGCCGGTACCTGGTCGGTGCCGATCAACAGTGTCTGGAGGACACCGTCCGGCGCACCCGCCCGCCGCATCAGGTCCTCGAGGAGGAGTGCGGTGCGCGGCACGCTCGGCGCGTGCTTGAGGAGGCCGACGTTGCCGGCCATCACCGCCGGGGCGAGGAACCGGGCCACCTGCCACAGGGGGAAGTTCCACGGCATGATGGCGAGCACCACGCCGAGCGGCTGGTAGGTGACGAGTCCGAGCGACGCGTCGACGAGGACCTCCCGGTCGGTCAACATGGCCTCGGCGTTCTCGGCGAACCACCGGAAGCCGTGGGCGCACTTGACCACCTCCCCCTTGGCCTGGGCGAAGGGCTTGCCCATCTCGAGCGTGACGGTGTGGGCGATGTCGGGCACCTCACCCTCCAGCAGTTCGGCCGCCGTCACCAGCAGTCGGGACCGCTCCTCGAAGGTGCTCTGCGCCCACCGTTCCGCCCCGGCTGCCGCCGTGGCCAGTCGGGCTTCGAGCGCGGCCGCGTCCAACGGCTCGAAGGACTCGAGGAGCTCACCGGTGGCCGGATTGACCGAGGCGATGGGGGGACCGGAGGCGGCGGCGTGCATGCCGTCCAGTATCGCCCATCCCCACGACCCGGCTCCCCCGCTCGACTCCCCGGGCCCCGGCGGTCAACCGGTGCCGAGCATCCCGGGCAGCGCCAGACGGCGGACCTTCCCGGTGGAGGTGCGCGGCAGCTGGTCGACCACGTCGTACCTCTTTGGCCGCTTGTAGCCCGCCAGATGGACCGCCGCATGGGCGGTGCAGGCGGCCACCACGGCATCGGGGTCCCATCCGGGGCGGACCACCACCGCGGCGCACACCCGCTCGCCCCAGGCGTCGTCGGCCATCCCGAAGACCGCCACCTCGTCGACCCCGGCGACGTCGGCGAGCGCCGCCTCCACCTCGGCCGGATAGACGTTGACGCCGCCGGTGATCACCAGATCGTCCCGGCGACCGTCGAGGTAGAGGTAGCCGTCGCCGTCGAGGTGTCCGAGGTCACCGACCGTGAACGAGCCCTCGTGCCAGGCGGCCGCCGTCTTCTCCTCGTCGCGCCAGTAGACGAAGCGGGCGAAGTCCGGTGGCCGACACCACACCACTCCGGAGTCGTCGACCGTCAGCGTACGGCCGGCCCGGGCCCGACCCACCGTGCCCGGCCGCTCGAGCCAGTCGCTGGACGGGCACACGGTGAACTGTCCCTCGGTGGAACCGTAGAACTCCCAGAGGACCTCGGGCGCCACCACCTCGAGGGCGGCGCGTTTGAGGGCGGGCGGACAGGGCGACCCTGCGTGGACGAGCAGCCGCAGCCGGGCGAAGCGCTCCGGTCCCGAGCCCGGGAGGGTCAACAGCCGCGCCAGGGCGGAGGGGGCGAGGAACGTGGTGGTCGGCACCGCGCCGGAGGCGCCGTCCAGCGCGGCTGCGGCCCGGTCGGCGTCGAAGTGGTCGAGGACGACACAGGTGCCGCCCGCGAGCAGTGTGCCCCCGGCGAATCGGATCGAGACCGAGTGGTACATCGGCGAACACACCAGGTGGACGTCGTCGGCCCCGAAGGACCACAGCTCCGCCTCGTCGGCGACCGCGGCCGCGGCGAGGTCGGGGTCCCACAGTCCCGACCAGACCCCCTTCGCCCGCCCGGTGGTACCCGACGTGTAGTGCATGGGTCGGGAACGTGGGAACGGCGCCAGCGCCACCGGCGACCCGGCTCCCAGGCGGTCGAGCCCGTCACGCTCGACCACGGCCAGTACCGGCTCGGCGTCGTCCACCAGCAGGTCGCGTTCGCCGGGCGTGAGCGTGGCGTTGAGGAGCACGGGCACGATCCCGACCCGCAGAGCGCCGAGGACGGCGCAGAGCAGCGCGGCCGACGACGGCAGGCAGAACACCACCCGCTCCCCCTCGGAGCAGCCGGCGGCGATCAGGGCACCGGCGGCCCGGGCCTGGGCCTCCTCGGCGTCGGCGGCGGTCAGGACCTCGATCCCGGAATGATCCGTCACAGGGTTCCGACGGTCGGTGAGGGCCCGGGCGTGGCGTGCTCGTCGGCGGGCGCGACTCCGGGGCCGGGGCTGGCGCCGTCCGCCACCGGGTCCGGTGTCGGGTCGGCGAGGTCGGAGAATACGACCGGGCGGAACAGTGCGGTCAGGGCGACCACGACGAGCAGGAGCACCGCCGCGGTCGCGGTGACCGCTCGGATGCCGTGGGTGTTGGCCAGGCGGCCCTGGATGACCGCTCCGACCGGGTAGACGAGGCCGAGAGCCATCATGTAGATGCTGAGGATCCGGCCGCGGGCGGCAACCGGAGCACGCAGCTGTACCACCGTGTTGAGGCCGGACAGCACCGAGATGTAGGCGGCGCCGACGGCCACGAACACGGGCACGGCCACCGCCAGGTCCGGCGCCAGGCCGTACGCGCACAGGAGGATCGGGACGGCGATCAGGGCGACGCGCAGCATGGCGACCCGCCCGAACCGGACGGCCAGTCCCGGAAGGGCCAGAGCACCGGCCACCGCGCCCACGCCCTGGGCGGTGATCAGGACGGCTGTCGTCAGCGCCAGGCTCCAACCGTGCGGACGGACGACGTGGGCCATGGCCGGCACCAGGGCGATGAACGGCGAGGCCAGGAGTGCCACCACGGCGATGGCCATGATGGCCGAGCGACACCCGGGCTCCGCCCGGGCGGCGCGCGCCCCCTCGACGATGCGCTGGAACATCGACTGGTCACCGGCGACCGGCACCGGTCTGGGCAGGTGCACCAGCAACAGGGCGATCACCACGGCACCGAACGAGGCGGCGTTGACACCGAAGACGATGGCGTAGTTCTGCGTGAGGAGGATCAGGCCGGCGACGGCGGGGCCGATCACCCGGCCCAGGTTGTACTGGGCCGATGACAGGGACACCGCGCCGAGCAGGTCCTCGCTCGGCACCAGGTCCGGCACCATGGCCTGGTAGGCCGGGAACCCGATGGCTCCCGACGCCCCGCCGAGGAACGACAACAGGACCAGGGCCCAGGGCGGATCGTGGTGCAGTCCGGCCAGGACGGCCAGGACCGTGGCGAACATCGTCTCGGCCAGGGTGGTCAGGATCAGCCACTTCCGCCGATCGAGACGGTCGGCCAGCGCACCCCCGACCGGGGCCAGGAGGCCGATGGGCACGAAGCCGGCGGCGGCCACCAGTCCGGCCCAACCGGCACCGGCCGATCCGGTGTGGGTGTAGACGAGCACGCCCAGCGCCACCGTCTGCATCCAGGAGCCCAGGTTGGAGACCAGGGCCGCCGACCAGATGAGGGCGAAGTTCCGCGAGCGGAGCGGGCGGAGCGATGCCGGGGCCACCTCGACACGCTACCGGTGCCGGCCCGGTGCCCCGGGTGGTGCTACTTGTCGAGCTTGACCTTGCGCCGGGGGCGCAGGGCGAACCACCAGATGCTGGCCATCGTGGCCAGGACCCCGAAGGCGGCGGCCGGCTTGGCGATCTTGCGGGAGCGGTCGGACATGGCGCCGACGTTACCCGGACCTACGAGCGACCGGGGCGTGGACCGCGACACCGTCGTTCTCACGTTCTTCTTCCGATCTTCTTCCGGTCCTCCTACGCCAACCTTCGGTTCCCCTTAGGGGCGTCCCGCAGCATGGGTGACATGCACGGGAACACCTTCCGCACGAGCCCCTCCGGACGTCAGCGCCGCCGTACCGACGGCCCCGCGCTCACCCTCGTCATGGGCGGCGGCGGAGTGTCCCCCACCACCTCTGGTGACGCCCGCCCCACGCACCCTGCGCAGGAGGGCTTCACGCCGGACGGCATCCCGAGCGATTCCCGGGGCACCGCCGTCCGAATTTCCGAGCCGGGGCCAGCACCCTCCCATCGCACGTCGAGGGGAAACGCAACACTGGACAGCGCAGGACGGGCGGCCTCCGGCTCGGGCCCGATCGACCGCCGTGCGGAACTCATCGGCCTGATCGCCGAATTCCTCGACGAGCACGCCGGCGAGGGTACCGGCATCGGGGAGACGAAGGCGAGCGGCGAGCGCGGCTGACCACCCGCCCGTACGCCCGTTCAGTCGACCGACGCCGCTGACCGGGACGTGCAACCGGGGGACGTCACCACCCGGAGTGCGGCCAGACCGTCACGCATGTGCTCGGTCAGATCGGCCGGGCCCGCGCCCGTCACCCAGCGCTCGAAGGCGACGCGGAATACGGCGATCGCCACCTCGGCGGTGAGCCCGGCCGCCGGATCCTCCACCCCCCGCTGACGGAGGGCGTCGGCGACCGCCGACGCCAACGTGGCCATCTTGATCAGTTCGCGCTCCTGGAGTTCGACGCTCCCCATGATGATGGACCGACGCGCCACGGCGAACTCTCGCCGGTCGGCGAACATGCCCCCGACCGCGTCGAGGGCCACGGCGACGGCCTCGATGGGCGAGGCCGACGGCGGAGCGTCGGTGACGGCTCCCACGAGGAGGTCCTGGAGCGCTCCGGCACCCCCGAAGAGCATCTCGCGCTTGTCCTCGAAGTGCCGGAAGAACGTCCGCTCGGTCAGTCCGGCCCGCTCGGCGATCTGCGCCACGGTCGTGTCGTCGAACCCCCGCTCGGAGTAGAGCTCGAGCGCCGCCCGCTCGAGTCTCTGGCGACTGTCCGGTTCCCACCTTCCCATCCCTCCATCGTACCGCTGATGACAGTGACTGACATAGATGGTAGGGTGATGACAGTCCCTGACATCCCCTGCGGCGACCGGCTGCGGGGAGAACGACCACCGTGGAGGTACTTCCCATGCGCATCTTCGTCACCGGAGCATCCGGCTGGATCGGATCCGCCGTCGTCCCCGAACTGATCGGCGCCGGCCACCAGGTCGTCGGTCTCGCCCGCTCCGACGAGTCGGCCGCCGCCCTGCGTGCCGCCGGCGCCGACGTCCTCCCCGGCACCCTCGACGACCTCGACATCCTCCAGAAGGCGGCCGCCGACACCGACGGCGTGATCCACCTGGCCTTCAAGCACGAGCTCGCCTTCACCGGCGACTTCGCCGGTGCGGCCGGTGCCGACCGCGCCGCCGTCGAGGCCTTCGGCGACGCCCTGGCGGGTACCGACCGGCCGTTCGTGCTGGCCTCCGGGATCCTCGGCCTCACGCCGGGCCGGGTGGCGACCGAGGAGGACGGACTGGTCGCCGATCCATCGCTCGATCTCCCGGCCGGGCCGGAGACCCGCCTCGCCACCGCCCGCGTCACCCTGGGCTTCGCCTCGCGGGGTGTGCGGTCGTCCGTGGTGCGGCTCCCGCCGACGGTCCACGGCGACGGGGACAACGGGTTCATGGCGGCCATCGTGGGATTCGCCCGCGCCTCGGGGGTGTCGGGGTACCTCGGTGACGGCTCCAACCGTTGGCCCGCCACGCACCGCTCCGACGTCGCCCGCATCTTCCGTCTGGCCGCCGAACAGGCGCCGGCCGGTTCCGTGCTGCACGCCGTGGCCGAGGAGGGCGTCCCCCTCCGATCCGTCGCCGAGGTGATCGGTCGCCAGCTCGGACTCCCGGTCGAGGCCGTGCCCGCCGAGGATGCGGAACGTCAGTTCTCGTTCCTGTCCAACTTCCTCGGCCTCGACAGCCCCGCGTCCTCTGCGGCGACCCGGGTCCTGCTCGACTGGCAGCCCACCGGTCCGGGACTCATCGAGGACCTCGAGGCGGGCCACTACACCCGCGACCCGGCGGCCTGAGCGCCCTCAGCCGCCCGTCGGTGGATCCGGCACCCGGAAGTGCACCGCGCCCGTCCCGGGCTCGGGCACCCACCGGGTGTCGGGATCCAGGCACCGCTCCACGATGCAGGCCGCTACCCGGTCGGCCGTGGTGAAGGCACCCTCCTCACCCAGGCGCCGGAAGCGCTCGACCTCGGGGAAGTCGGCCTCCGACGTCGCCCGGATCAGGGCCTGCATGTCCGTGTCGACGACCCCCGGGGCCATGGCGTAGGCGAGGAGGCCGTGGTCGGCCTCCTCCAGGCCGACGACCTCGGTGAGCATCTCGACCGCCGCCTTCGAGGCGCAGTAGGCGGCCCACCCGCGGTAGGGGGAACTGGCGGCCCCGGAGGAGATGTTGACCAGGGACCCGGTTCCGGTTCGGCTGCGCACGTGGCGGGCGAAGGCGCCCGTGCCGTGCATCACCCCGAGGACATTGGTGGCCACGTGGCGATCGAGGCCGGCCGGGTCGGCCACGGCCAACGGCCCGATCGGGTCGAGCACACCGGCGTTGTTGACCCACAGGTCGATGCGACCGAAGCGGGCCACGACCTGCGCGGCGAACCTCTCGACCGCACCGGCGTCCGCCACGTCGATGGCCGCCAGGACGACGGCGGCCCCGGGGGGCCGGACCGGAAGCGATCGCGAGCACAGTCCGAGTCGGAAGCCACGATCGGCGAACGCCGCCGCCAGACCCGCACCGATGCCGCGCGACGCGCCGGTCACGACGGCCACCGGAGGATCCTCGCCCTCGTCCCCACCCGCGCCTCTACCCGGGGACCGGTCCTCCGACGCACCGGTCATCGCACTCAGTCGACCGTCGAGACGAAGACGTTCTTGACCTCGCTGTAGGACGCGAGCGCCTCGAGACCGAGTTCACGTCCGAAGCCCGACTGCTTCATGCCACCGAAACTGGTCTGGACCCGGACCGAGCTGTTCGAGTTGACGGACAGGTTGCCGGCCTGGACGGCGCGGGCCATGCGCAGCGACCGGGCGCTGTCGCGGGTCCAGATGGAGCCCGACAGGCCGTAGGGGGTGTCGTTGGCCAGCCGGATGGCGTCCGCCTCGTCGTCGAAGGGGATGACCGCCACGATGGGCCCGAAGATCTCCTCGCGGGCCATGCGCCATTCCGGGTCGGCCGGGGCGACCACCGTCGGCGGGAACCAGAACCCGGGACCGTCGGGGACGGTGCCCGTGGTGTGGGCCTCGACGGGGCCACCGGGAGCCCCCATGCCTTCGGCGAGGAATCCCGCCACCACCCCACGGTGGGCCGCCGTGACCAGGGGGCCCATCTTGATGTCGGGGTCGGTCGGATCGCCCACGGTCCATGCCTGGACGGCGGAGGCCAACAGGTCGAGGAACTCGTCGAGGACCGAACGCTGCACCAGGATGCGGCTGCGGGCGCAGCAGTCCTGGCCGGCATTGGCGAACACGCCACCCGGGGCCGACGCCGCCGCCTTGACGAGGTCGGCGTCGGCGAACACGACCGACGCCGACTTGCCGCCCAACTCGAGCGTGACCCGCTTGATCGTCCCCGCCGAACGGGCCATCACGTCCCGTCCGACCTCGGTCGACCCGGTGAAGGCCACCTTGGCCACGTCGGGGTGCTCGGCCAGGCGCGTGCCGACGACGGACCCCTTGCCGGTCACTACCTGCAGGACGCCCTCGGGCAGCCCGGCCTCGAGCCCGAGTTCGGCCAGCCGGACGGCGGTCAGCGGGGTGATCTCGGCCGGCTTCACCACGATCGTGTTGCCCGTGGCGAGGGCCGGACCCACCTTCCAGGAGGTGATGGCGATGGGGAAGTTCCAGGGGATGATCGCCCCGACCACACCGAGGGGCTCGTGGAAGGTCATGTCCACCCCGCCCGCCACCGGCACGGTGGCCCCGCGGTGCTTGTCGACCGCACCCGCATAGAAGTAGAGGACCTCGGCGACCATCCCGACCTCGTCACGGCTCTCGGCGATCGGCTTGCCCACATTGGCCGTCTCGAGCTGGGACAGCTCCTCGTGGTGTTCCTCGACGGTGGCGGCGAAGCGGCGCATCAGGCGGGCCCGGTCGGCGGGGGCGACGGCCCGCCACGCCGGCCCCGCCTCGACGGCGCGGGCGACGGCCTCGTCGGTGGCGTCGACCCCGTTGATGGGCACCTCGGCGATCACGGACTCCGTGGTCGGATTGACGACGCCGGTCACGTCACTCATGCCTGCTCCTCCTCGATGCTTCGTGTCGATGGTTCGTCGCGGTCGTTCACTGGTGATTCGTTGGCCCGGCGGCCGCGGGCGGCGTCGACCAGTCCCGCGAACAGCCGGACGTCGCCATCCTCCTCGGGATGCCACTGGACACCGACGGCGAAGGTCCGGCCCAGGACCTCGACGGCCTCGATGACCCCGTCGTCGCTGCGGGCCGACACGAGCAGCGAGTCACCCACGTCCTCGATGGCCTGGTGGTGGCTGCACTGCACCACCGGTCGGTCCCCGAGGAGCCGGTGCACGATGGTGCCCGGCTCGGTGACCACGGTCACCTCACCGAACGCTCCCGCACTCGGCTGGTGACGGGTCGAGCCGAGGAGGTCGGGGAGCTGCTGGACCAGGGTGCCACCGAGCAGCACGTTCAGGACCTGATGGCCCCGGCAGACGGCGAGGACGGGCAGGTCGTCCTCGAGGGCCGCCTCGAGCAGCTGGAGTTCGAGTTCGTCGCGGAACGGGCTCACGCCCCCGTTGCGTTCGTCGTTCTCCCGGCCGTAGCGGTCGGCTGACACGTCACCCCCTCCGATCACCACCAACCCGTCGAGCCGGTCGATCAGCGGGCCGACCACCCGGGAGACCCCACGGCGTCACCCTCGGGCGCCACGTCGTCGGTCAGCGGTGGGAGCAGGACCGGCCAACCTCCTGCCGCCACGACCGCGTCGAGGTACACCCCAGGCGTCAGCGCCGCGTCGCGGTCCCAGGACCACCACCGGGTGGGCTGCCGATAGGTCGTCACTCCGATCAGTGGGCGGGAGCTCGGCCGGGACATGGCCGCCAGTATCCCACCCCTCGATCGGGCCCCGGCCCGGGCCCGGCACCCCGGTCGGGTCACCGGACAGTGGACGAGCCCGTCGTCGTGGGTCAGAGTGCAGGGATGCTGACGCTCGAAACCCTCCCGCACCAGATCCGTTCGGGTGACGTGCACACCGTCGTCGTGGCGTTCCCCGACCTCCAGGGTCGACCGGTGGGCAAACGGGTGACCGGCTCCTTCTTCCTCGAGCACGTGCTCGAGCACGGCATCGAGGCCTGTGACTACCTGCTCGCCTGCGACGTCGACATGGATCCACTCCCGGGCTACGAGTTCGCCAACTGGGAGACGGGCTACGGCGACCTGAACGCCGTCATCGACCCCCACACGGTGCGTCCGATCCCCTGGCAGCCGGGCAGCGTGCTCGTCCTGTGCGATCTCCTGACGATGGACGGAGACCCGGTCGAGGTCTCGCCCCGGCGCATCCTCCGGCGCCAGGTCGAGCGGGCCGCCGAGCGCGGGTACGTCGTCAAGTGCGCCACCGAGCTCGAGTTCTACCTGTTCCTCGACTCGTTCGCCGAGGCCGGTGAGAAGCGCTGGCAGAACCTCACACCCCATGCCACCTCGATCGAGGACTACCAGCTGCTCCAGACGTCACGCGAGGAGTACATCATCGCCCGCATCCGCAACGAGATGACCGAAGCGGGCATCCCGATCGAGTTCTCCAAGGGCGAGGCCGGCATCGGCCAGCACGAGATCAACATCACCTACGGCACCGCTCTCGAGGTCGCCGACCGCCACCTCGTCTTCAAGAACGGGGTGAAGGAGATCGCCGGCGAATACGGTCGGGCCGCCACGTTCATGGCCAAATGGTCCATGGACACCGCCGGGTCGTCGTGCCACATCCACACCAGTCTGTGGGACGCCACCACCGACGCACCGCTGATGGCGCCGGCCGAGGGTGCCGTCGCTCCTTCGGGGTTTTCGGAGGTGGGCGCCCAGTGGATCGCCGGCCAACTCCACGCCGCCGACCAGCTGGCATGGTGTTTCGCTCCCTATGTGAACTCCTACCGTCGCTACGTCCCCGATTCGTGGGCACCGACGGCCGTGGTGTGGGGCGAGGACAACCGGACCTGCGGCTTCCGGGCCGTCGGCCACGGTGCCGGACGTCGCGTCGAGAGCCGGATCCCGGGGGCCGACGTCAACCCCTACATCGCCCTGGCCGCGGCCATCGCCGGCGGGCTCTGGGGCATCGACCACGGGGTCGAGCTGGCGCCCGCCTTCACCGGCAACGCCTACCGGGCCCCCGAGGTACCCCGCATCCCGACGACGCTGCCCGACGCCATCGCCAGTCTCGAGACCAGTGACGTGGCGGCCGAGGCCTTCGGGACCGAGGTCCACCAGCACCTGGTCAACACCGCGCGCCAGGAGTGGGCCAAGGCCAACTCGGTCGTCACCGACTGGGAGCTGGCCCGCAATTTCGAACGCATCTGACCGGACACCCGTGCTGCGGTCCTTGACGGGTAGCCGCGCCGCTGGCACCATGGAGTGACCATGCGGCACTCGATCCTGGACCTCCTCCTTACCTGACGGCGAACGCCACACCGCGTTCGCCCGCCACCTCCTGTGCCTCCGGCCAGGGGGTTTTTTGATGGCCGAACGCAGGGCGCGACGTCGCTGGGGACCCGGGAACGGGCCCGGGAACCGACACCACCGACCCACGTAGTACCTGCAGACGCAAGGGAGCACCGATGAGCGACCAGCACCACCACACCACCGACGACGGCAGCACCACCGGCCGGCGACTCGCCATGCCGTGCGACGTCTCCCCCATGCCCTTCCAGCTCTACCGGCCCTACGTCCCGCTCGTCCTCACCGACCGCACCTGGCCCGACCGCCAGACCACGGTCGCCCCCCAGTGGGCCAGCGTCGACCTGCGCGACGGCAACCAGGCACTCGTCGACCCCATGGATTCGGAGCGCAAGCTGCGCCTGTTCCACACGCTCGTCGACATCGGCTTCAAGGAGATCGAGGTGGGATTCCCCTCCGCGTCCCAGACCGATTACGACTTCCAGCGCGAGCTCATCGAGGGCGGCCTCATCCCGGACGACGTGACCATCCAGGTCCTGGTCCAGTGCCGCGAGGAGCTCATCGAGCGCACCTTCGAATCCCTCCGGGGGGCGAAGCGGGCCATCGTGCACTTCTACAACTCGACATCCACCCTGCAGCGTCGCGTGGTGTTCGGCCTCGACCGCCAGGGGATCATCGACATCGCCGTCAACGCCGCCCGGCTGTGCCGCAAGCTCGAAGCGACCCTGCCGGACACGGACATCCGCTACGAGTACTCACCGGAGAGTTTCACGGGAACCGAGCCCGAGTTCGCCGTCGAGATCTGCGAAGCGGTGATGGACGTCATCGAGCCCACACCCGAGCGACCCCTCATCATCAACCTGCCGAACACCGTGGAGATGTACGGACCCCACGTCTACGCCGACGTGATCGAGTGGTTCGGCCGCACGGTCAAGGACCGGGACTCGATCGTCCTCAGCCTCCACCCCCACAACGACCGTGGCACGGCGGTGGCCGCGGCCGAACTGGCCGTCCTGGCCGGGGCCGACCGGGTCGAAGGGACGCTGTTCGGCAACGGCGAACGTACGGGGAACGTCGACATCGTCACCCTCGCCATGAACCTCTTCTCCCAGGGGGTCGATCCCGCGCTCGACTTCGGCGACATCGACAAGGTCCGACGGGTGGCCGAGTTCGCCACCCGCATGCCGGTCCACCCCCGTCATCCCTACGCCGGCGACCTCGTCTACACCGCCTTCTCCGGCTCCCACCAGGACGCCATCAAGAAGGGCTTCGAGGCGATCGGCGAGGACTACGACCACTGGGAGGTCCCCTACCTCCCGATCGACCCGAGCCACACCGGTCGCACGTACGAGGCGATCATCCAGGTCAACAGCCAGTCCGGCAAGGGAGGGGTCGCGTACATCATGGACACCGAACACGGTCTCGACCTGCCCCGGCGGCTCCAGGTCGAGTTCTCCAAGCGCGTCCAGGCGGTGACCGAGGAATCCGGCACGGTCATCCGGCCCGGCGAGATGTGGGACGTGTTCTCGGAGACCTACCTGCCCGAGGACGCCGGGGTGCGCCTGCTCGCCAGTGAGATGTCGACCGGCGGTGGACGCACCGCCGTGACCGCCCAGTTGTTGGTCGACGGCGAGCCCCGCACGGTCATGGGCGAGGGCAACGGTCCCATCGACGCACTGGTCGGTGCGCTGCGCACCGATCTCGGGGTGTCCTTCGAGGTGAAGGACTACAGCGAGCACGCCCTCACGTCGGGCAGTGGCGCCTCCGCCGTGGCCTACGTCGAGGCCGAAGGCCCCGACGGCACCACGTGGTGGGGGGTCGGCATGGACTCCAGCATCCTGGACGCCTCCCTGGCGGCGGTGGTGAGTGCCGCAGACCGGGGGAGGAAGTCGGGTCGATGAGCTGAGCCGGGTTGCCGGTGCCGATCGGATCAGCCCGGTCCCCCGCCGTATCCGAAACGGTCGAGCGCACGCCGCACATCGGCGAGCTCGTCGGGCGACAGGACACCGTCGGGGATGGTAAACGTCCGGCCGGCGTCGGCCGGAGCCTGGACCTCGTCGATCACCCGGCGGGTGGCGTCCGTGGGGGGAGCGTCGAGGAACGAGCTGATCTCCTCCGCCACGGCGTCCGGGTCGGCGATGGCGTGCTCGTGACTGACGATCAACGACCGGGGCTGATCGGCGAGCAGGTCGGCCACGGCGAGATTGGCCCGCGCCCAGTAGAGGAGCTGACGTACCTCACCGTCACGACCGTCCCGCCCGATGTCGAACAGGTAACCCCAATTGTTGAGCTGGAGTCTGTTCGAACTCGTCGCCATGGCGAGGCCGTCGCGGACCATGTGGATGTAGCGGAACCCCGGGATCTGGGCGAAGAGTGTGGGGAGGAAGATCTGGGTGTTCGGGTCCTTCCACATCCACGGACCCGCATCGGGCGGTCGCCGGCGGAACACCGTGGGGAGCCGTCCAAGTCGTCGGAGCCGGAGGCTCATGCTGGCGACCCCCAACGAGCGTCCCGACGACGGGGTGTTCGACGGCAGGGTGATGCTGGCCCGGATCATCGGGACGACGTCCGCCATCGGCCGTCGGCCCCCGGAACGGACCGACACGTACAACCGGGTGGCGGCCACCGCGGCGGGGTGGTCGGCGCGGATCAGGCCCCGTTCGCCCCAGTAGACGTCCGGCCGCTTGAACACGGCGATGAAGGTGCGCTCGTCGAGGGCCTCGTTGAGGTTCCCCCCGGGATCGAAGCCGAGGCTTTCGACGATCGCGGCGATGACGCGGGTGCCACTGCCCCCGACGCCACCGATCGCGACCGGACCCGCAGAAGCGCTCGTGTGGGACACCGTGACTCCTCTGCTGCTCAGAAGCGGTTCAGCCGCTTGAAGATACCCTTCGTCTGCTTGTACAGCGTGACGAACTCGCCGAACAGCAGGTCGTACTCGCCGGCATGGGTGGCGTTCGGCTCGTAGGTGCGGCGGATCTCGACCATCGCCGGTATGTCGTCGAGCGACACCCGTCCCAACGCGTGGAGCGTCAGCAGGGCGGCACCTCGGACGTTGGCGAGCACCGGGTCGGCCACCTGGCGGATCTCTCGACCGAGCACGTCGGCGTGGATCTGGGACCAGAGGTCCGAGTTGGCCCCACCGCCCACGAAGGCCAGGGAGTCGAGTCGGTGGCCGGCGAACTTCTCGACGGCCTCGAGCAGCCAGCGCGAGTTGAGGGCCACCCCTTCGAACACGGAGCGGACCATCTGGTCGGTGGTGGTCGCCAAGGACAGGTTGTGGAATCCACCGCGCACGGTGTGGTCGTCCACCGGCGATCGCTCGCCGTTCAACCACGGGGTGAAGAGCACGCGCCCACTGCCGACCGGGGCCCGATCGGCCATGGCGTTCATCGTCTCGAAGTCCGGCGCCAGTCCGAGGTTGTCCCGCACGAACGTGAGGCAGGCGCCCGCCGTCTCGTGCTCGTCGGCGATCAGGTACCGCCCGGCCAGGCCGGCCGGGATCGATGCCACGTTCGAGGTCGGGGCCGTCTTCTTGAACGGGACGTGTCCGGAGATCCATGAGGACGTCCCGATGTAGAGGTGGGCGGCGAAGTCCGCCACGGCACCCGACCCGAACACCGCCGAGTGCACGTCCCCCGTACCGGTGACGACCGGGAGCCCGGCCGGGATGCCCAGATCGGCGGCGGCGTCGGCCGTCACCGCGCCCACCACGGTGCCGGGGGCGACCAGGTCGGGTAGCCGGCCCCGGTCGAGACCGGTCCACTCGAGCAATTTCGCGTCATAGGCCACGGCGTCGATCGCCCGGTTGTCGGTCACCCAGTGGGCGGCGATGGAGTCGAACGAAGCCGAGGCGGATCCGGTCAGGCGCAGGTTGAGGTAGTCGACCGGCTCCAGGAACGTGGCGGTCCGGGCGTAGACGTCGGGGAAGGCCTCACGGATGAAGAGGATGTGGGACACCGGGTCCTTGCCCGACAGTCCGGGGGCGCCGCCGGTCACCTGGACCCAGCGCAGCAGCTTGCGCGGGTCGTACCCGAGCACGTTGACCGATCCACCGGCCACATTGCGGATCGCCCCGTTGCCCCGGGAGTCCATCCAGATCACCGCCCGCATGAGTGCCTGCCCCTGGGCGTCCACGGCCACCGTGCCCGACCACTGGGCCGTACAGCCGACCCCGATGAGGTCGGCGGGGTCGACGCCGGCGGTGCCCATGGCCCGGGCGGCGGCCCGGCGGATGGCCGACCACCACTCGACGGGGTCCTGCTCGGCTCCGCCGCCGTCCAGCAGGTGGAGCGTGACCGCCTCGGTGGCGTGGGCCACGATCCGCCCGGATTCGCTCACCACCGCGACCTTCGGGCCGCCGGTGCCGAGGTCGACGGCCAGGACGCAGGGCTCGCCCCGGCTCCCCCCGGACCCGGTCACCACGACACCGTCCACCTCACGAGGGCTCGATCCAGATCGCCGCCCGGCGGGACGTCCCGCCGTCCTCCAGGGTGATCTGCGTCCCCGGTCCCGCGCCCTCCGGAGGTGCCGCCACCACCCGGACGGCCAGCACCTCGCGGGCGATCCCGTCGAACAGGGGCGCCAGGTCGTCGACCCCCTCGACGTGGAGGACGATGGTGTCCGACACCTCGAGTCCCGTCTCCTTGCGCAGGTCCTGGACGTTGCGGACGACCTCGCGGGCCAGACCCCGTCTCCGGAGGTCGTCGTCGAGGGCGAGGTCGAGGGCGAGCACCTCGGCACCGTCACGCGACACGGCGAAGCCGGGTTGCGCCCGTACCCGTAGTTCGACCTCCTCGGCACCCAGTTCCAGCGGGCCGTCGTCCAGTTCGACCGTCACCGGTCGTCCGGCGGTCAGCGCCGCGGCCGCCGCAGTCGTGTCCACCGTGGACATGGCCGCACGCAGCTGCTGGACCCGCTTGCCGATGCGGGGGCCCAGCAGCTTGAAGTTCGGCACCAACTCATAGGCCAGTACGTCGCCCAGTTCGGCCGTCACCTCGACCCGGTCGACGTTCAGCTCGTCCTCGACGATGCCGGGTGGGAGCTCCGGACCGTCGGGTGGCAGGTAGACGAGGGCCCGGGCCAGTGGCTGGCGGACCTTGACCCCCGCCTCCGCTCGCGCCGCCCGACCGAGCGACGACAGCCGGCGGGCCAGGGCCATGCCGTCCTCGAGTGCGGGGTCGACCAGACCGGCGTCCACCGGGGTCCAGTCGGTCAGGTGGACCGAGTCGGACTCGCCGGCGTCGGTGAGGCCTCGCCACATCCGGTCGGCCAGGAACGGCGTCATCGGGGCGAGGAGCTTCGCCACCGTCACCAGTACCTCGTGCAGTGTGGCCTGGGCGCCGAGCGAGTCGGAGGGATCGGCGCCGGGATCGGTGCGCCAGAAGCGCCGGCGGCTGCGACGGACGTACCAGTTGGAGGTGTCGTCGATCAGCTCGGCGACGGCGGTGGCCGCCGGGAAAGGCTCGTACCCGTCGAGGGACGCCGTGACCGCGGACACCGTGCCGTGCAGTCTCGACAGCATCCACCGGTCGAGCAGTGACCGGTCGGCCGGGGCCGGGATCGCCGGGTCGGCCGGATCGAAGCCGTTCAGCGTGGCGTAGGTGGTAAAGAACGACCAGGTATTCCACAGCGTGAGCAGGGCGTCGCGCATCGACGCGTCGATGACCTCGAAACTGACCCGGGTCGGGGTCCACGGCGAGCCCTGCGAGAACATCCACCAGCGCAGCGGGTCGGCACCCCGTGTCGTCAGGATCTCCCACGGGTCGATGACGTTTCCGACGCTCTTGGACATCTTGCGGCCGTCGGCGTCGACGATGTGGCCGAGGCAGAGCACGTTGCGATAGGGCGTGGCCCCCCGCACCAACGTGTTCACCGCCAACAGCGAGTAGAACCAGCCGCGGGTCTGGTCGATGGCCTCGCAGATGAAGTCGGCCGGGAAGACGAACGACTCCGCCGATCCCGGCCTCCCCGGGTAGCCCCACTGGGCGGTCGGCATCGACCCGGAGTCGAACCAGGCGTCGATCACCGGCTCGACCCGTCGCATCTCCGGCACCCCGGGCCCGGGGCCGCAGTCGGGGCAGGGGAACGTGACCTCGTCGATGGCCGGACGGTGAGGATCGAGGTGGGAGACGTCGGTCCCGCTCAGCTCCGAGAGCTCGGCCAGCGATCCGACGCAGCGCAGATGTCCCTCACCACACCGCCACACCGGCAGGGGCGTGCCCCAGAACCGGTCGCGGGACAGGGCCCAGTCGACGTTGTTGGCCAGCCACTCCCCCATCCGGCCGTCCCGGATGTGTTCCGGGTGCCAGCCGATGGTGTGGTTCTGGGCGACCAGGTCGGCCTTGCGGTCCGAGGTCCGGATGTACCACGAGGGCTTCCCCCAGTAGAGGAGCGCGGTGTTGCAGCGCCAGCAGTGGGGGTAGGGGTGCAGGTAGGGCTGGCGTCGGACCAGCAGCCCAGCTGCCTCGAGGCGCCCGTTGACGTCGCCGTTGGTGTCGCGCACCGACCGGCCCTCGAGCCACGGGACGGCACCCGTGAACCGCCCGTCCGGGCCCACCGGATTGAGCGTGGGCAGGTCGTTGGACCGGCCGACCTGGCGGTCCACCTCACCGAACGCCGGGGCCAGGTGGACGATGCCGGTCCCCTCGTCCGCCTCGACGAACTCGCCGGCCACCACCCGCCATCCGACCCGACCGGCATCGGACGGTCCCGGCACGACGTCGTCGAACGGACGCCGGTAGCGGAGGCCGACCAGCGAGGAACCCGGGACGACGGCGTCCGGTGCCACGCCCTCACCGAAGACCGGGACGACCAGCGACGCGGCCACGACGGCGTCCCCCACCACGGCGTAGTCGAGCTCCGGACCGACCGCGGCCCCGGTGTTGGAGAGCAGCGTCCACGGCGTGGTGGTCCAGGCGACCAGGGCGAGCCCGTCCAACGAGGTCCGGCCGAGTGTCGCCGCCAGCACCGGTGCCGTGTCCCCCTCGTCGGTCAACGGGAACCGCACGTACGCCGACTCGTCCTCGACCTCCCGGTAGACGTCGGGCTGCCCGAGCTCGTGGCTGCTCAGGGCGGTACCGCACCGGGGACAGTAGGGGACGACCTTGATGTCCTCGTAGAGCAGGTCCCCGTCCCACAGGGCCTTGAGGTTCGCCCACACGGACTCGACATAGTCGGGGGTGAAGGTCCAGTAGGCGTCGTCGATGTCGATCCAGTACCCGATCCGCTCGGTCAGGGTCTTCCACTCACCCACGTAGTTGCGTACCGACTCCTTGCAGAGCCGGGTGAACTCGGCGATACCGACCTCGTCCTCGATCTGCCGCTTGTCCGTGATCCCCAGCTGCTTCTCGACCTCGACCTCGACCGGCAACCCGTGGGTGTCCCAGCCGGCCTTGCGCGGCACGGCGTAGCCCCGCATCGTCCGGTACCGGCAGAAGAGGTCCTTGTAGACGCGGGCCCACACGTGGTGGAGGCCGGGACGGCCGTTGGCCGTGGGCGGCCCCTCGTAGAAGACCCAGGGCTCGGCCCCGGCCCGCAGTTCCACCGATCGTTCGAAGACCCGGTGCGCGCTCCAACGGGCCAGCTCCTCGACCTCGAGGGCGGTGAAATCGGCTTCAGCGGGGACCGGGCGGAACACGGGACTGCTTTCTGCTGGGTGGACGACGGGATGTCGGGGCGGACGGTGGACCCGCCCCGGCGGGTGGTGCGGACCAGATACTACGGGTGACACCGGCGGGCCACGGACCCCGGTGGTTCCGCCAGACTGGGGGGCATGCGCGAGCCGTTCACCCTGGAAGGCAACCACGTCCGCCTCGAGCCCCTCCGGACCGACCATGTAGACGACCTCCTGGAGGCCGCAGGCCACGACCGGTCCTCCTACGGCTACACCTGGGTCCCCGCGGACCGCGTGGCCATGGAGGCCTACGTCGGCAAGGCGCTCACCCGCGCCCGCGAGGGCGACCAGGTGCCCTTCGCCACCCGCTCCCTGGCCCTCGACCGCATCGTCGGCAGCACCCGCTACTACCAGCTGGAGGCGTGGGACTGGTCGGCACCCGACGCCGGCGCCGAGCTCGCCCCCCACGAGGGTGAGCTCGACCTGGTCAGCATCGGACACACCTGGCTCGGCCCGCAGGGCCGGCGTACGGCGGTCAACACCGAGGCCAAGTTGTTGATGATGGACCACGCCTTCACCCACTGGGGCGTGCGCGCCGTACGCCTCCAGACCGACGCCCGCAACGCCCGTTCCCGGGCGGCGATCACGCGGATCGGGTGCACCCTCGACGGCATCCTGCGATCCGACCGACCCGCGGCCGACGGCACCGTCCGGGACTCGGCCGTCTTCTCCATGCTGGCCGACGAGTGGCCGGCCGCCCGTCGACGGCTCGAGGAGCGCCTGGAACGCTGAACGTCGCCAGGCCCACGTGGGGCGCGAGCGGCCCGGTTCCGGGCCCTCCCGGCCGGGTCGAGCCGACGGTCACAGCCACCACCTAACCTCGGGGCATGCCCGAGGACGTGACCCCCTCCACCGACGCGCCCGCCGAAGTCGGCACGGGGCGTCCCCGCTCGTCGGACAACGTGATCCTGGTCGTGGTGTGCCTCGCCCAGTTCATGGTGGTCCTGGACGTCTCCATCGTCAACGTGGCTCTGCCCGCCATCCAGCGCGACCTCCACTTCAGTGCGGTCGGACTCCAGTGGGTGGTCACCTCCTACGCCCTGACCTTCGGCGGGCTGCTGCTGCTCGGGGGACGCCTGGCCGACCTGTTCGGCCGCCGCAAGATCTTCCTCATCGGCCTGGGCCTGTTCACCGTGGCCAGCCTCCTCGGCGGTTTCGCCACCGACCAGGCCACCCTCATCGCCGCACGGTCGCTCCAGGGCGTGGGTGCCGCCGTCCTCTCCCCGGCCACGCTCACCATCCTGACCGTCACGTTCCGCGACCAGCGGGCCCGCGCGAAGGCATTCGGGGTGTGGAGCGCGGTGGCCGCCGGCGGCGGTGCGGCCGGTGCGCTGTTCGGGGGGATCCTGACCCAGTACCTGTCGTGGAGGTGGATCCTCTTCGTCAACGTCCCCATCGGCATCGCCCTGTTCGTGGTGGCCCGGGTCCGTCTGCACGAGTCACGGGCCGATGGGCCCCGCAGCCGGCTCGACGTCGCCGGCGGCGTCACCGTGACCGGGGCCCTCTTCCTCCTCGTCTACGCCATCTCCCACACCGACGTGGTCCCGTGGACAGGTACCTCCACACTCGTCGTACTCGGTGCCTCCGTCGCTCTGTTGGCGACCTTCGTCTGGATCGAGGCCCGCGTGGCCTCCCATCCGCTCGTACCTCTCCGTCTGTTCCGCGTGCGGTCGGTCACCGGGGCGAACCTGGTGATGTTCTCCTTCGGCATCGGCATGTTCGCCATGTGGTTCTTCCTCTCGCTCTACCTCCAGCAGGTTCTCGGCTACAGCCCGGTCGTGACCGGTCTGACCTTCCTCCCCCAGACGCTGGCCATCGCCGTGGGTGCCACGCTGAGCGGGCGCCTGGCCCCGCGCCTCGGCCCACGGAACATGCTCATGGTCGGCGCACTCCTCGCCTCCGCCGGCCTGTTCTGGCTCTCCTTCATCCAGGCCGGTGACACCTACTGGACGGGGGCGTGCGGCGGCGGAATCCTCGCCACCTTCGGAATGGGCCTGGCCTTCACGCCGATCGCCCTGCTGGCCACCGGGGGCCTCCCCCCAGAGGAGGCCGGCCTGGCCTCGGGTCTCGTCAACTGCAGCCGTCAGATCGGTGCCTCCATCGGACTGGCGGCGCTGACCACCGTCGCCGCCTCCCGCACGGCCGCCTACCTCAGCCACGCGGCGAGCGGTCAGCGCCCGCGGTACGGCAACGACGTCGTGGCCGCGGCCCTCACCGCCGGATTCGCACGGGCATTCCTCATCGCCGCCGTAGTCGTGTTGGCCGGCGGTCTCCTCGGACTGGTCATCCCGCCGCCGCGCCCGGCCGGCGGCCACGGCGGCGCCGACCCGGCCCGCTCGCCCGAACCGATCGTCATGGAGGGCTGACCGGAGGCCACCCGGCACCGGTCCGGCCGGCTCAGTCCGTCGGACGACGCCGTCGGAACGGCCGTGGCCACAGCCGTCGCTGGACCACCGCGTCGAACTCGGCGGCGAACGCGGTCAGCAGGGTGCCGAGCCCGATCCACCACACCAGCACCAGGAAGCTGGCGAAGGCCCCGTACAGGGTGGTGTAGTGCCGCAGCTCGTGGCTGACCAGCTGGGTGCTGGCGAGCTGGAGGACGGTCCAACCCAGTCCCGCCACCAGGGCGCCGCGCCAGAAGTTCCGGCCGACGTCGGGGACCGACACGAGGATGGCGAAGCCGGCCCAGAACATCGCCACATTGACGGCCAGCGACGCGGCGAAGCCCACCAGGGCCGAGGCGGGGCCGAGCCCGCCGAAACTGCCGATCCCCGACAGTGCGCCACCGGCCAGGAAGCCGACGCCCAGGATGACGAGGAAGCCGATGGCCCGGGGCAGCCACCGACCGTACGTGGGGAGATCGTGTCGGGGGATGTCCCACACCGTGGCCATGAGGAGCTGGGCGTTGCGGCTCAGCCGGAGGCTGCCGTAGATCAGCCAGACCAGGGCGACCGAGAGAAAGGCCGTGTTGCGTCCGGTCAGACCGCTCACGTGCGCCTGGAGCTCGGCCCCGATCTCGGGGAATTGGCGGAGCGCGGCGTCGATCACCTCCTGACGGGCGGCCCGGTGGCCGGAGAGGATCACCTCGACCAGCGTCAGGAGTACCAGCAGCAGGGGGAAGACGGCCAGGAACCCCGCGTAGGCCAACAGGTTGGCCAGGCGTCCGGCCCCGTCGTCCGTCCATTTGGCGAGCGTGGCCGAGGCGACCGCCGTGACCGGGTGCCGTTGCAGTCGGTCGTCCAGGCGCTCCGACCATCGGGGCCGGGCCCCGTCCGGATGAGCGCCCGGGTCGGTCATCCGCCGACCAGCCCCAATCGGCCGTGGCGGCGCAGCTCGTCGAAGAGTCCGGCACGGTCGCCATCGTCCATCGGGACGTAGGCGCCACCGGTCCCGGTCGATCGGAACACCGGCTCGCCGCAGTCCCACCACCCCTCGGAACGGAGGCGGCCCTTGGTCACCTTGCCACTGGCCGTCTGCGGGAGTGCACGGGTGGTCCGCACGAACGACGGGGCCCACTTGGTACCGAGGTCCTCCTGGTCGGCCAGGAAGGTGGCGAAGGCGACCGGATCGAAGGCGCGTCCGGGCAGGAGTTCGAGGGCCGCCATGACCTGGTCGCCGGAACGGGGATCCGGGACCGGGTAGACGGCCACGGCGGCGATGTCGTCGAAGCGGACGAGCACCCGCTCGATGGGTCCGGCCGTCAGGTTCTCCGAGTCGACCCGGAGCCAGTCACCGCCGCGGCCGGCGAACCAGAACCAACCTGCGGCGTCCCGGTAGGCGAGGTCACCCGTCCAGTACCAACCGTCGCGCACGCGCCGGGCCGTGGCGACCGGGTCCTCGTAGTACCCCTCGAAGCGGCCGCTGCCCGACCGGTTGACGATCTCGCCGATGGCCGACGCCGCGTTCACCAGCGTTCCGGACCCGTCGAACTCGGCGGGTGGACACTCGACCCCGGTGGCCGGATCCACCACCACCACGTCCTCGACGGGGCGGCCGAGCGATCCCACGGGAGTGCCCGGGACCCGGTTGATGGCCACGCCACCCTCGCTCGAGCCGTACCCCTCGGTGAGCACGCACCCGAAGCGCTCCTGGAACGCGGCGTGGTCGGCCACGGAGGCCTCGGTGCCGAAGCCGCGGCGCAGCGTGCAGCCGGCGTCGTCCGGCGACGGCTCGGTGGCCAGCACGTAGGCGAGGGCCTTGCCGACGTAGGTGAACGTGGTGGCTCCGTAGCGTCGGACGTCGGGCAGGAAGCCGGAGGCACTGAAGCGGCCGGCGAGGGCGACGGTGGCCCCGACCGCCAGGGTCGGCCCCCACAGCACCATGAGCGCGTTCCCGTGGAACAACGGCATGGCGCAGTAGGCGACGTCGTCCCGGTCGTAGCCGTAGGCCTCGGCCGACCGCAGGGCGATCGAGGCCAGTCGACCCTGGGTACACCGCACCGCTTTCGGCACGCCGGTGGTGCCCGAGGTGAACAGGAGGAGGAAGAGATCCGACGGTGCCGGGGTGGCCGCGGCCACCACGTCCGACGCCCGGGTGCCGACGTGGGTGGCCAACCGGTCGAGGTACTCCGGCGTGTCGATCCGCAGCACCAGGTCGGGGGGCACGCCGGTGTCGATGCCGTCGAGTAGCGCGGCCCCGTGGGCGTCGGTCACCAGCACCCGGCAGTCGGTACGGCGGATGTCGCCGGCCAGGGCGTCGCCGCGTCGGGTCGGGTTGATTCCCACCACCACCCACCCGGCGAGTGCGGCCGCCCCCAGCCAGAACAGGTACTCGGGGATGTTGCCGAGGAGGACCCCGACGTGGGGAGGGCCCCCTTCGTCCATCCCCCCGAGGAGTGCGCCACGGGCGGCGCTGGCGGCCACCGACTCGGCCCAGGTCCAGGTGTCGTCGCCGGACAGCACGGCGGGATGGTCGTCCGACGCCCGGGCCACCAGCAACTCGGCCACGCTCGGCGTACCCACGGGAAAGCCGTCGAAGTTCACTGCTGCGACCGGCGATGGATCGTCATCGTTCCGACTCGACGTACAGGCTCTGCAGGGCCCGCCCGATCCGGCCGCTCTCGTCCCACAGCGCGGATTCTGCCAGCCCGGTGCCGGGCGGGCCGAACCGGGTGCGGGCGTCGAGGGCGATCCACTCGCCCGCGGGCGGCCGCAGGAGGTGGACGGTGAGGTCGGGATTGACGAAGACGCTGGTGGTCATGTCGAGTTCGGAACTGATGCCGTTGCCGAAATCGGCCACGGCCACGGCCCGCTGCCCGGGGCTCGGCTCCTCGCCCGCGACGACCGGCACGCGCAGACGGAACCAGGCGGTGGCCGGGCCGGGACGGTCGAGGTGACCGGCGACGTACCGGATCTCCACTCCCGCGTTGTGGAACGCGCGGTAGCCCTGGACCCGCGACGGCGCGGCGACCCCGGCCGCCACCGGATCGGGAGCGCCGATCTCCGGTGTCCGCGGCTCGGGCACGACCACGGACGGGTCCACCCGGATGCGCAGGACCCGCCCCCAGGCCACCTGGACACCCGACTGCTCCACCACGGCGTCGACGACCTGGACCTTGCGACCGGGACGGACCACCGATGCGGTCACCGTGAAGGGCGCCAGCCCGACCGGGCGCAGCAGCTCGAGGGTGAGTCGGGTCATCCGGAGCCGGTCGTCGGTCGCCGCCGTGCGTTCGGTCGCCCGGACCACGGCTGCAGCCACCGGGCCGCCGTGCAACGACTCGGGAGACCACGGGCCCCGGGTGTACCCGGTGGGCACGAGCCGTGGTCCGTCGACGACGAAGAGCGCGTCGACGCCATCGGAGTCACGTTCTTCGTCGGTCACGGTCGTGACGCTAGCGGTGGAGTCCGGCGGGAAGCTCGCCTACCATCGGACCGCCTCCGGTCCCACGGCCGGTGGGCCGGGAGTCGGACCGTCCCCCACGGGACCAGAACTGAAGGAGCACCATGGCTGAGCGCACTGCGGAGATCGACGTCGACGGCACACCGGACGCCGTATGGGCCCTGGTGGGTGACTTCGGCGGGATCGCCGGGTGGATGCCCGGCATGGAATCGTGCCGGGTCGAAGGCGACCACCGCATCCTCGACACCATGGGCATGACCATCACCGAGAAGCTGATCTCGCGGGACGACGCCACCCGGGCCATCACCTACGGCATCGTCGACGGCGTGCCCGTCGAGACCCACGAGGCCACCATCACCGTGACCGGCACCGGGTCGGGCAGCCACGTGACCTGGGTGGTCGAGTCGACGCCGGACGAGATGGCCGACCTCATGCAGGGCGTGTACCAGGGGTCGCTCGAGGCGCTGAAGGCCCACGTCGAGGGATGACGGATCCGGGTCCGCCCGTGGGCAGCGGCAGCTACCGGGTGGAGGCGACGACCCGCGCCGCCCGTGAGGTGGTGTGGCCGCTGATCGGCGAGGCCCGGCGGTGGCGCGACTGGTCGTTCCTGACGGCCACGGGGCTCGAAGCGGAGGGCGCGCCGGAGCCGGACGGGGTCGGGGCCGTCCGCCGGTTCTCGCGGTACGGGGTCGGCTCGCGCGAGGAGGTGGTGGCCTGGGACCCGCCCGGCCACCTCGGGTACCGGATCCTCAACGGATTCCCGGTGACGAACTACCGCGCCGACATCACCCTCACCCCCGAGGGATCGGGCACCCGCATCGAATGGGTCGGCACCTACGACCCGAAGTGGCCGGGCACCGGTCGGATCCTCGACATCGTCCTGCAGTCCATGATGCGGCGCTTCGCCCGTGACCTGACCCGCTATGCCGACAGTGGGGCGCACGACAGCTGAGCCGGGAGTTCGCCCACATCGGGCCAGACACTGGCGGTCGGGTGCGCCGCCAACGAGCGGTGGAACCACCGACGGGGACGCTGACCACCAGTGTCGACGAGGCACCTGCCATGGCACCACCCGTCGACCCCCATGGAGGTCGACGCTCCAGCGCTACCGCCGGAGTGCCGCCCTGACCTGCCGGGCACACTTCAGGGCTATCGGGGGTGAGAAGTCCCTCCAGGTGATGCGCTGCTTCGGCGGTGAAGGCATGGGGTATTTCTTCTCGCCCGGTCGGACCTTGTAGACCGTGCTGTGCGACGGGGACTTCTCCTCCTCTGGCCGACCATTCGTGTAGTAGTAGAGAGCCAGGGAGCGCCGCCTGGTCCCCGCTGGACACGTCATCGGTTCGGGATGCCCATGATAGGAAGTGTCCGTTGTCGCGAAAATCACCATCCGATTGAACAGCGGCGCGATGCTCTCGACTCTGTGGGTCATTTCGGCATTCCACAGCTCGAGGGAGCCACCCCAGTCCTCCTGCCAGTCACGATTCAGGTACAGCAGCACGTTCAATCGTCTGTCCAGGTGCAGACGTTGGTGCCAGTTGAAATCGGCATGGATCTTCAGAAATCCATCCCGTTCGTGTTGGTGGAGACCACCTCCGAAATAATGAGGATCGGGAATCAATCCACTGATACCGGTCAGTTCCTCGAGGAAATTGATAAACGTCGCACCGTTGAACTGATTCAACAACTGGCGGGTCGTGGGACCGAGCGCCCAATCATTGGGGATCGACCATTTGATCGTGTCAGG